>OGGQ01001040.1_pt1 | contig 38159 bp, 43 predicted proteins | sample 1571191 | NCBI WGS metagenome assembly OGGQ01 (sample SAMEA2582061, study PRJEB24529) | metagenome | biome: Human gut stool | place: China | collected 2011
TTTGATAGCTGATTTTTATATAAATCGTGTCCTGCTGGACGGCCCGGGACACGGCCCGCACGTTCGCCGCCATGCGAGTTGCGGTCTCAGGCTCCATCTCCCACACCGTGTTCACAGCTTCTGGAACAAGACCGCCCAAGGCCCATCCGCCGCTCTCCGGCTGGTGCCGAAGGGGCAGTGCGCGCCGTCCTTCCCCGCGCTCCGCCGCATGGAAGAGACTCCCCTTCTCCGAACGCAAGACCGTTTTCTCCGCATCGCCTGTCTGAATGATCGGCACTGGCTCCGCTTCTTTGATTGTACGCCCCTCCAAAAATCTTTCCCAGTCGGAGACCGCGCTTGTTTGGCCTCTTTTTATCAGGGTTTGGGACTGTAAGTCCGGCGCCACCTCGGCTTTCCGTTTCTCCCAGACCGCCTGTCCCCGCAGCAGCGCCGCCAGCGCCAACTGCTGACGTGCCAGCTCCTCCTGGATATAATCCAACCTCATCCCTCCCACAGCGCCTCAAACCGCGCCTCATCAAATACCGGGTTCTCCTCCGCCGGCCCCAGAGCTGTGCCGGAGGAAAGGCGGCGCAGCAACCCCTCCATCTCCCGTGTGGTCAGCGACTCCAGCACGGCCTCCCCATCCCTGAATACCGGCTCCCCCTGATAAAAGCAGCTCTCCGCCAGTACCCGGGCGTTGCATAAAAGAGAGCGCTCCATAGGGTCCTCCGCCGCGTCCCGGCTTGCCCGCCACAGATACAGCAGCCTGCCGGCGGTGGGCGGACGCAATTCGTCCCAAGGTCTCATGCCGCGGTCTCAATTCGTTTGGAGGCCACCACTGTCACCTTCTCGGCCACCATGGCGTTGAGCTGTCCCTCCTCCTGAATGTCGCTCCACTCGCAGCCGCTGTAAATTACCTTTCGGTCCGGCTTGCAGATCACCAAAGAGAAATCTGAGAGCTCATAAAAGTTGATACCGTCTGATATCGCGTCCTCCGTGGCGTACAACCGCGTCAGCTCCAAGACATACTTCCGCTGGCCTGCGATAGTGGCCACCGGCTCACTCTCGCCGAAAGCCTCTACATTCCTAGAGGACTTGCTTGCCCGGGTGGTGTAGCTCTGCACCACTGCCACCTTTTTCCCGTCCATCTCCAGGTAGATGTCCGCGCTGGTGGGAAATCCTGTCATATCTACATGCGCCTCCTCTGTGTCAAACGGTCATGTGAACCGTCAGATAAATCTGGTTGAGACCGTGGGCCACGGCGAAGCCAAACTCCACCAGACACACGGTAGGGTCCTCTTCCAGGGCGTTTACCGTCACTTCGCCATAGCTGTCGATGATCTCCGCCGCCACCTTTTTCTCCAGCTCCACAATCACCTGGGAGCGGATGGCGCTCCGGCCGCGGGCGGTATTCTTGGCTCTGGAAAACCGGCTGCGCAGTGCCGTCCGGATGGAGGGAATGATATCGTCCACAATCAAAATGGTGGTCAGTTCCCGCCAGGTGCTGTCCGCCGCGCCGCCGGTGGTGGTGCGGGTGGTAATCCCCCGGACCGGCGAGATCACACCGCCCACACTTTCCAGGGGCGTTACGCCGCCCCGAACCAGGAGATCAATGTCGTTGTCGGTATAATCCTCTGTCAGCCCCTCCAGCCCGGAGAGTTCCGCACCGTTGAGAGGGATCGCCGGGTCTGTCCCGCTGGCAATCGCTCCGGCCAGTGCTGCCGATGCAAATACCCCCGGCAGCGTGCCCTCGCCCCGGACCAGATCCGGTCCCACCAGCACCATGCGCTCGCTGTTGAGTTCCGCGGCCCGCTCCACCAGCTCTGACGCCTTGAGGCCACTACCGCCCACCACGGCAATTCGCTCCCGCCGCTGCTCCGACGCGGTCTCCACCGCCGTCCGCAGGGCCTGCTGCACGCTCAGCTCCCCGCTGTCACAGACCAGAATCTGCGCCTCTACCTTACCAAGGACCCCAAAGGCCCCCGCGTAGTCCGGCTCTTCGTCCGCCACCCGGACCGCCGCCACCGTGGAGGCGCCGTTCAAAAATAAAAGCCGCAAAATGGTACTCATGCCAGGATCTACATCCTCTCCAAAGGCAGCAACACCGGCGGTATACCCGGTGAGAGTCACCACCTCTCCCACCGTGCCGGAGGCGGCCTTTGCCGCCACGCCGATGATCTTACTGCCCCGGCCGGCGGTCACAACCGCCGAGGCATCGTAGCTGGAATACACCCCAGGCCGCTCGTGCCTGCTCTCACTCACGTTTCATAACCCCTTTCAAAATAAAGTCCAGAAATCCCTCGCCGTCCTCCCGGCTCTCCGCCGTGAATACCGCCTGACACCGCAAATTTCCCCGCCGCAAAAACATTCCCGTGGCTCTCTCCCAGGTCAGCGCCTCCCAGCGAAGCTCCCCGGGTCGAATGCCTGCCGGAAGGCTCCCCAGCAGCGCCTCCGTCGCCGTCTCGCTGCCTGCCTCACAGTCCCCGGCCCGCTCCGCTCGGATGTCCACGGTGATATTGCCCTCCAGCTGCTTGCCGTAGAGCTCCCGCACCGCACCAGTGGCGCTGTCCTGGACCTCCCCCAGATAGTTACAAAACCCTAAGGTCTTTCCCTCCGCAGCGCCCACCGTCACCGCCGCCACGGCTCCCTCATAGCGCTTGGCACTGTCCGGAAAGGCTTCAAGAGCCGTAACTCCTGCGCTCTTCAGCGCCTCAACCACCGCCTTGCATACCTGTGTCAGTTCTCTCATACTTTCTCCCTCGCCCGTTCCAGGTCCGCCCACCAGTAGACTGTGGTCTCACCGACGGCATAGGGTCGGCTGCTGCGCACCCGAAAATCTTCCCCGTTCCAGCGGAGAAGCTCTCCCGCATGCACCGCCTCCGGCCCCAGGTACAGCCACAATCGTCGGTCCAGCCCACCGAGGCTTACAACTGTGTCTACCGCTGTCTCACCTTGCTCCGGCAGCGGCTGGAAAAAGGCCCGCGCGGTAATTTCTCCGTCTTCCCGGAGAATGAGGACGCTCTGCCCGTACCGTTCCGCGATTCTCCGCATCCATCCCTCTCTCATCCCGGAATTCCTCGAAGGCAGACCTCTCCCGACTCCCCATAGGGGGCCATGATCCGCTCCGCCGCAAGGCGCAGCGCGGTGGAGAGAGCTGCGCTGTCCGCCACGGCCCCAGCCTTGATGGAAACCGCTCCTGCGGTGAAGGCGTCAATGCCGTCTCCTCTCCGGCTCAATCGATAGTCCGCCGCCGCAGTAAAGGCCGCGGCACAGCAGAGTGCGTCCTCCCATTCAACAGCCTCCGGGCGGAGGCGGCTCCGCCAAGCCGCCTCTGCCGAAAGGCACAGCGTTTTCAAAAGCTCTGTTGGCTCTTCACCGGTGATCTCCGCTGCCAGCCCCAGAATTCTCTCCTCCATTTCTTTTCCTACCGCCTCACTGGACTGTCAGCACTTTGGATGCGTCTGCAAACAGCTTGGCAAACCCAGAGATGGACGTAATCGCCGCCCGCTCCAGCTGGCGGTCGATCAGCTTGTCGTACTCCACCGTGATCTCGCTGCCACAGATCTGCTCCAGGGCGTACCCCCGGTCCAGGCCGATCATGGTGCCTGCGGGCAGAGCGCTGGTGCGCAGGAGCTGGGCCCCCAGCGGGGTGGAAAGCGTGCCGGTGCCCTGGAAATTCAGTCCCGTCAGAGGGTTCTGGAATTCGCTGAGCTTCAGCATGGCCAGCATCATATCGCCGCTGACCAGCATAGTGTTCATGGTATATGGGTCAAACTGGCTCCAAAAATCCAGCAGCGCCTCGTAGCTCAGGGTACCGGCGGTACCGGAGATGGGCTTAGTCCCTACCTGGAAGGCCTGCGCGGGGTTTTCGTTGCCGTCGCCCTGGCGCAGCACGCCGATGGCGTCCTCCAAGTGCATGCGGCCGATGTACGCGCCAATCTGCCGCAGCGTTACGGAGAACAGGTCCAGCCGCTGGAAGCGGATGGCCTCATAGGACGCCACCAACATCCGTCCCCGTTTGTGGAGCCGCACCAGATTTTCCTGGGTGCGCACAGTGGTCTGGGGAATTTCCGCCCCCTCCTCTACCCGCAGCAGCTTCTTGTCTGCCTCCGAGGGCACCGAGGCAATGGAGCGGTAGTCCATGCCGTCAAACCGGGTCACTGTGGCCGTGATACGGGGCAGGACGCTCTCCTCCTCCACCCCCTGGCGCACCACCCGGGCTACAAACTCCGGAAACAGCACGCTGGACTCACTGGTATGGAAGAATTTTTCCACCCGGTCAGAACCAGCGCCCTTCACTTTAATGTCAAATCGCTTGAGCTGCCGCTGAAAGGCGTCCAACCCCTCCAGGGATGTGCCCCGGTAGGGTTCGCTGGGGTCCAGCTCCTCCAGTGTCTGGGAAAACGTGTAGCCGCTGCGCCCGTACATCCCCTTTTCCAGTTTCACCGTTTCAAAATGATAAGCCATGTCTTTCCTCCCTTACAGTACAAATGTCACATATTTCCCGGCAGTATCCACTTCCACCGCCAAAGCCCGCACGCCGGACTCCTGCTCTCCGACCTCCGCCTTAACGCCGCCGCTGCCGTCAGCGGTCAGTGTCGTCCAGCCCAGAGCGGGAGCCGCGCCGCTGTAAGCTGCCGTCAGCATTCCGCCCAGCGCCACGGAGCATGCGGCACCGTCCCTTGCGGCGGAGATCACCACGCCGCAGAACGCCTCGCCGGCGGCGCAGGCACTGACGGCACCGCTGCCGCTGATTTTTGCCACCTGTCCCTCTGGAACGTCTCCGGAAAAGGTGGCGGCCCACTGGCCAATTCCCATGTAAGAACTCATCTCGTTTGTCCTCCCTCTATTTTTTTGTTGTCCCCGATCAGACAAGGAACGCTGTCTCATCGCCCGCCTGTGCTGCGGTTCTTTGCCGCAGCTGCGGCGGCGCGGGAAACCGTTTAGCCGCCCGAACCTCATAGCACCGCTTGAGCTCCAGAAGTTCCGGCTCCTCCAGGCGCTCTGCTACACTGGCAAAAACTGTCCCGTCCACTCCGTCATCCGCCAGCATGGCGAGCCGCGTCACCTCTTTGCGCAGCTCCTGGAGATATTTCCTTCCCAGCGCGGCCTGTTTTTGTAAAAGTGCCCCGCCGTCCATCTGCGTGAATCGTTTAAGTACCCCGGCCTCCCGCTGGGCCGGTACCGCCACAAAGGACCACTCATAGGCATCCGTTGGCTCCCTCAGCTCCGTAAAACAAAGCTGTTCCCCATAGGTCCGTCCTTTCTCGTGGGTGCAGGTACCAGCCTCCGCTCCGCAGATGGAGCAAACCCGTCTTGCCACACTGCACCCCACGCTGACCTCCTTTTTGATGCCGCCCTCAATCTCTGCAATGAGATCTGCGTTTTTCTCCGTCCGCAGCAGATACGCCCAGCCTTTTAGCCAGCAGTATGGGTCTCCGGCCACCGTCACCCGGGACGGCTCCCGCACCATCTCGGTACGATAAATACGGGCGGTTTGCCCACGGGCTGACCACTGGTGGTCAAAGATGCCGCTCTTCCCCACAAATAGTTCTCCCAGTGTCTCCAGGGCCTCTGCCGCAAACCGCTCCAGATCCCGGTCCACCTCGTTGTCGCACAGCCGCACGCTGAAGATGTACACCTGCTCCTCTGTCAGCACGGTTTTGGCAAAGCGGTTGACGGCTTCCAATTCTCTCTCCATATCATCGTTCCCTCCTCATGGTTCCGGCGGTGGAATCGCTCACCCCGGCGTTTTTTCCCTGTTCCACTTCTGCGGCTTCGTTTTCCAACCGCAGCTTCCTCGCCTGCTGGCGGTAGAGCTCCGCCCGGGCCTCTTCCACCTCGTCCTGGAGGTTGATCTCATCCCAGACCACCTCAAAGCCACAGGGAAAACCATGCATCCGCAGCCACAGACGGCAGATGCGCTCCAGAACCGGTGTCAGCGTCCGACGCAGCGCGGTAATCTCCGTGGTCAAAAGATCCGCCTGCTGGCTGCTCATCCGCTCTGTGGAGCTCCAGCTCAGCCCCAGCATAAAGGGCGGAATCCCGGTTTTTGCAACAATTTGTTCCAAAAGCTGGCGTACTGGGATTTCACTGTCCAAAATCGGCGCGTCGCCGCCGATGACCTGGATACCCACATCGCCTACCGCCACAAAATCCCGGACGCTGCCTCCCCGGGTATCGCGCATAGCCCGGCTCCACTCCTCCGCCAGCATCCGGCTTCGCTCCGCCGCGCTAACTCCGTCTCCACCGGAGCAGGTCACGGCAAACCGCACGTTTCCGCACCGCTCCCAATTGACGCCGATGGTGTGGTAAATCTTCATCAGCACATCGGCCAAAAACGGAAGAGACCGCAGCAAGGAAACCCCGTAGGGGCTGTTCGCCTCTGGATTCAGAGGCGTAAACAGCAGCAGCTCCTGGCAGGGGAGCTCCGTCATTCTTCCGCACTCGTCAGGTCCGCAGAGGGTAAAGTCCAGAGGGCTGATGCCCTCTTTGATCTCAATGTCCTCCACCCGCCCGCACAGCAGCGCCGCGATATCCCGGTTCCCCAGCGCTGGCACAATCTCTCCCACCGCCTGTCCACAGGTTAGCATGGAGTCCAGGTAACAGTCCAAAAAGGCGTTCATTCCAAATTGGCCCCGGCCCACAGGCACGGTCCGCAGGAACTCCGCCAGCGCGGCTTCGGCAACGCTGTCACTGCAGCGGACCGTCACCCCGCCCGCCATGCGGATAAGTTTGTAAATCGCGGCGTCCACCACCGGCACCGCCTCCCGCACAGCCCGGTACAGCCGCGCCTCCCCCCGCCCTAGGGGCACATACTCCCGCAGCACGCCGAAGGGGTGTCTCTCCCCGCTTCGCAGCTGCACGGAAGGCGGTGCCTCCCGCTGTTTCCGCCAGTTCCGCATCTCTCTCCTCCTCATCTCCGCTCCACAGCCACCGCCGCGAAGCCTCTTTCCTCCTCGTGGGTCAGATCCATGGCAAAATACCGCATTTCATCCATGGCGTGGTCATGCTCCTTTCTGGGGGCATCTCCCCCACTCCGTTCATCCCAGCAGTAAAGGGCCATCTCCCGTAGACAGTCCCGGCATTCCCTGCAGATTTGGAGCCGCCCGCTCCGCAAACAGTCCGCTGTCACCCGAATCCCATCCGTTACGGTGTTGTCCGCCTTCACCACACGGAAGCCCCGGCGGCGCAGCAGTTCGATAAAGCTGGCTGCCGACGGGTCGACAATCACCCTCTGAATGACCCTCCCTGCCGCCAGACGTTCCAGATCCTCTGCATACTCCGCGTCGGTTTTTTGACATCCAGTCTGGTGAGAGTCGTAGTAAAATTCCTCCGTCCGGTACCAGACTCCGTCCTTTTGCCCCCACAGGCCAAAGGAGGCAGGGTTGGATGTGCCGTAGTCCACGGAGATTCTCCAGGGTCCCATCATGTCTGATGGCAGTGGTGCCGCGTCCCGCTCTGAGTCAAAGAAATCGTAGATCAGCCCCTGGGCCGCCGTCCACTCTCCCCGCACGAACCGCCGGTAAAAGACTCCGGAGTAAGACCTCTCATACCGCTCCCGGATTTCCGGGGAGAGGGCGGGATTGTCCGCCATGGTAAAGTGCAGCCGCAGCGCCCGCCGCTCTTCGGCGCGCAGCACCCACTCCTGGTAAAACCAGTGCTGCGGCCCTTCCGGGTTGCAGTTGAACCACAGCCGGCTCCCTGGCACGCTGCAACGGGCAATGGCCTGCTCTACAAAGGAACGGGGCATAAGGGCTGTCTCGTCCAGCAGCACGCCCGCCAGCGTGCTGCCCTGGATTAGGGCGGCGCTGGATTCATCCCGCCCGCCGAAGAGCAAAAAACGGTTCTCATGGCCGTGAAAGCGCACTAGCAGCAGATGCTCCGACCGTCGTTCCCGCACCGTCATGCCGATCTGCCGGAGATAGGGAATCAGTTCCGCCAGAAGATTCCTCCGCAGTGAGCCGATGGTCTTGCCGCAAAGTCCAAACTGCCTGCCATGGAAGCTGTGGGCCGCCCACAGGAAAAAGGACAGCCCCATGGAAAAGGTCTTGCCGCTTCTCACCGCTCCGTCACAGATGATCGCCTCCCAATGCGGATTTTTCCACCAGCTCATCACCCGGACCTGCTTGGGGGAAAAACGCATGCCTTTATTCCCCATCCTCGTCCCCCAGCGCCCCAGCCACGGCCTCCAGAGCCTGATACAGCCCCTCTGCCCCGTCGTTGTCGCCCTGCTCCAGCAATCTGAATAGAGTTTCCAGTGCCCGAATCCGGTCCACAAGCTTGAGCTCCACACCCTTTTCTGTTACTTTCAGCTCTGACAATGCGGACAAATCCATCTGTGCCGGATTCGCTGTCTCTGGCCGCAGCGCCAGCTCCACGGCGTCGTTGACCCTGCCAAAGGCGATCCGTGCCAAATGGCGCAGCACATCCTCCCGCCTCAGCTGTCCCGCTGCGGCGCCGCGCATTCGTTCCATTCGCTTCTGAATGGATTTTCTCCCCAGCAGGGCCAGTCCGTCTCCCTGTCCTGTCGCTGCGGCTGCCTGTTCCGGGTCCATCGTTTCAAGATACACCCGACAAAACACCCTCTCATTCCAGTTCTTCTCCATATTGCGCCTCCCTGTTGCCTTCTCACATTGATCCTCCCCACTGCGCAGACATTGCACGTCCATATACACGCAATCGGAAAATTCCATGTTCAGAGCAAAAAAGACACCGCGGATTTTTTCCGCAGTGTCTCAAACTTGATTTTATATTCAGCAGAACAGCTGCTTCCACAAGGCATGCTCCGGTCCATCGCCCAAAAATCTTTGTTCTGGCATCGCCTGCCGGCGGGGGAAACACAGCACCGTTTTGCTTTTTCAGAGAATCTGCTCATCCTTCCACAGATACTCTCTGAAAGTCTTTCCGCAGACCATGTTCTCAAAGCCTGTCCCCCGCAGTATTTGACACCGCTGCCCCTTTTGATTATGATAAACTTGGATTTTGTTTAGCCGCCGACAAGCCTCTAGGCTTTGGCGTTAATCCTCTATTAATATTTTAGCACCACTTTAACAGGCTCTCTGCTATAATATTTTCTATCAGAAGGGATGGGTGTTATGCGCGCAAAGATTGTTCTGCTTAAACGACTGTTCCCCTTTTCTATACGGGATTTCCTGGTTACAACCGTGATATTCTTTTGTGCTACAGGGGTATGCGCGCTGCTGCAGCACGTCAACAGCATTGACGGGTTTGCCTTTCCGGTGTTTGTGCTGGCGGTGCTGCTGGTTTCCCGTCTGACCACCGGATACCTCTTCGGTTTCCTGGCCTCTGTGCTGGGAGTGGTATGTACCAACTTTATCTTTACATATCCCTATTGGGCGGTCAATTTTACTCTCTCCGGCTATCCGACCACCTTTTTGGTATTCTTAGTCGTTTCCATTATCACCTGCGCCCTCACCACCCAGGTCCGCCAGCAGGAGCGCCTCCGGGCGGAGGGAGAGAAGGAAAAAATGCGCGCCAACCTGCTCCGCTCCGTCTCCCACGACATCCGCACACCCCTCACCTCGATTGTCGGTTCCACCTCCGCGGTGCTGGAAAATCCGGGTCTATCTCTCACAGAGCAGCATGAGTTGCTGGAGGATGTCCGCAACGAGGCCCAGTGGCTGATCCGTGTGGTGGAAAATCTGCTCTCTATCACCCGTATGGGGGATCATCAAACCCATATCACCACGGTCCCAGAAGCTGCCGAGGAGGTTCTGGGGGAGGCTGTACAGAAATTTCACCGCCACTTTCCATCTGTCACCGTCTCCGTTTCCGTTCCAGACGAACTGCTGATCGTACCGATGGATGCCATTTTGATTGAGCAGGTCCTGTCCAACCTCATGGAAAATGCCGTGGTTCACGGCAAGACAACCACTGAAATCCAGCTGACGCTCCGTGCACGGGGAAATGATGCCTGCTTTACGGTATCCGATAACGGAGAGGGAATTCCCCCAAAGGAATTGAACACCCTGTTTGACGGCACACTCAAGCACAGCGAAACCGAGGGCTGTGACGGCAAACGAAACATGGGCCTTGGGCTCTCCGTATGTCAGGCCATTGTCCGGGCCCACGGCGGCAGCATCTCTGCCAGAAATCTATCAGAAGGCGCGGAATTTACCTTCCGCCTGCCCCTGCCTAAGGAGGAACATTGATGAATATTCGGGAGAAAATATTGGTGATTGAAGATGAAAAGACCATTTCTCACTTTATCTCCACCATTTTAAACAACAATGGCTATGAGGCTATGCAAGCCCGCACTGGGAACGAAGCACTGTCCATGATCTCCTCCCATTGTCCGGATTTGGTGATTTTAGACCTGGGGCTTCCGGATATGGACGGGCTGGACATTCTGCGCCAGCTGCGGGAGTGGTCCAGTCTGCCTGTTGTGGTGGTATCTGCCCGCTCTCATGAGAAAGATAAGGTCACAGCCTTGGACTTGGGTGCCGATGATTATCTCACCAAGCCCTTTGGCACGGATGAACTTTTAGCCCGGGTCCGCACGGCCATCCGCCACACCCGCACCGCCAGCGGCAATGACGAGATTTCCCAACGGGGCACCTACACAGTGGGAGATATGGTGATTGACTACAACAAGCACCAGGTCTTGGTCCGCGGGGAAAATGTGAAGCTCACCCTCAGTGAGTTCCGGATCGTGGCTCTCCTTGGAAAGTATGCCGGCAAGGTGCTGACCTATGACTTCATCATCAAGGAACTCTGGGGCCCCAGGGCCAGCGGGGATAATCAAATTCTTCGGGTGAATATGGCCAATATCCGCCGGAAGATTGAGAAGAACCCTGCCGCGCCAGAGTATCTGTTTACAGAGGTAGGTGTGGGCTACCGTCTGGCAGAGGGAGATTCCTAATAAGAAACCGGCCGGACAGATGTCCGGCCGGTTTTCTGTGTTGGCCCTCTTATCCCGCGATCCACATTCCCACCACGACACCTGCCACCGCAGCCAGAGCCGGGGCCCTTCCCCGCCACAGTCCTACCGCCTCCGGCAGCAGCTCCCCAAACACCACATACAGCATGGCCCCTGAGGCAAAGCTCAGCGCCGCAGAGAGTGCGGCAGGGCCCAGCGTCCCCACCCAAAAGCCAAGAATGGCGCCCAAGACAGTTGGAGCACCTGTAACCGCCGCCAAGGACGCGGCCCTCCACCACTGTGTCCCTCCGGCAGTCAGCGGAGCGGCCACCGCCATTCCCTCTGGCACATTATGCAATCCAATAACCGCCGCCATCACCCAGCCGCTGCCGGCCTCGCCGGATGCAAAAGCGGCCCCGATCACCATTCCCTCCGGAACGTTGTGCAGAGCAATGGCCGCTGCCATCACGATGCCGGCTAGAATCAGCTCCCCGCGCCGCCCTCCGTCTCCTTCCAGACCAGGTCGGCAGGATAGGCATGCGTTGAGTCCTGCAGTGATTAAAAAGCCTGTCAGCACACCTGCTGCCGTCAGTGGCAGGTGCCCCTGAGAGAGCGCCTGTACCAGCAGATCAGCGCATACCACCGCAATCATAACGCCGGCTGCAAAGCTCAGCATCAGGCTCACCATGCGGTCCGACTCCCGCCGCAGCAGGCATGCGGCGCCGCCGCCCAATCCAGTTCCGCCAATACCGGCCGCAGCTGTCACCAAAACTGCTGTCCCAAGTTCCCCCATGAAAACACCCCAATCCGCAAGCCTCTCTAATTGCAGTGTATTTCTTTCTTGCCTGAAACATGCCATGTCCTATTTTCCGCATATCCTCCCTGGGACCAGCATAGGCTTTTCCAACGAGGTGATGACAGTATGACGATCCATGTCGTTCAGGCCGGTGAAACCATCGGCTCTATCGCAGCCTACTATGGGGTGAATCCCACGCAGGTAGCCACAGATAATACCGTTCCCGCCAGCGGTGCCCTAGCTGTTGGGCAGACGCTGGTCATTCGCTTTCCCAGGCAGGTGCATGCCGTCCAGCAGGGAGAAACCCTTTCCTCCATCGCCGCCTACTATGGGACCACGGTCCGCCAGCTCTGGCGGAACAACTGGTCTTTGAGGGGCGGGGAGTCCCTCTCTCCCGGCCAGCCTCTGGTCATCTCCTATTTTGAGGAAAAGTTGGGGACCGCTGTTACCAATGGCTATGCCTATCCCTACATTGAGCCGGAGCTTTTGGCGGAGCAGCTCCCCTACCTCACCTATCTGGCCCCTTTCACTTATGGCATCAATGCCTCCGGCGGCCTGTTGCCGTTGAATGATGACACCCTGTTGTCCGCTGCACGGCTGCGGGGTACGGCGCCCGTCATGCATCTTTCCACCCTCACGGAATCAGGTCAATTTGATACACAGCGGGCAGAACTGGTGCTGACTGACATGGAGGTTCAAGACCGTTTGGTGTCTGAGGTTATCCAGACCACCCTCCGCCGTGGTTATGCCGGGGTGGATGTGGACTTTGAATTTCTTCCCGGCCAGCTTGCGGCAGCCTACGCCGCATTTTTGGACCGCCTGCGCCGGCGCCTGCAGCCGCAGGGCCGCTTTCTCTGGGCGGCACTTGCCCCTAAGACCAGCGCAGGCCAGCCCGGCCTCCTGTATGAGGGACACGACTATGCCGCCGTTGCCGCCGCCACCGATGCAGTTTTGCTCATGACCTATGAGTGGGGCTATACCTATGGTCCCCCCATGGCGGTGGCCCCGCTGCCCAACGTCCGGGCTGTCCTGGACTATGCTGTTACCACAATTCCATCTGAAAAAATATTTCTTGGTATTCCAAATTATGGTTATGACTGGCCCCTGCCCTTCGTCCAGGGAACAACCCGGGCCCAGTCTATTTCCAATCAGCGTGCTATTGAGCTGGCGGTCCAGTACCAAATCGCCATTCAGTATGATGAAACTGCCCAATCCCCTTATTTCCACTACACAGATCACGCAGGTGTCGTTCACGAGGTCTGGTTTGAGGATGCCCGCAGCATGGATGCCAAGCTCCGCCTCATCGCAGAGTATGGCTTCAAAGGCGCAGGATTCTGGAATCTGATGCGACCCTTTTCCCAGACCTGGCTGGTTCTGGACAGCCTGTATGACATCTCTGAGTCATAAGAACAGGGCAGCCTTTAGGCTGCCCTGTTCTATGCGGAAAAGTCTTTTCATATTCGGAATCTCTCCATGTCGGACTACCTGCGCTGTAAACTTCTGCACAAAGCCATTCTCTCCAGTCCGTCCAGTGCATCCTGCTTTTCCCGTGGCAGCAAGGCAGTTATTTCAGAGAACCAGGACCTTTCTCCCAGCTTCTCACGCTCTGGATTCTCGCAGGAGGCCTGTATGTGCCAGTCCCCGAAACAGCCCAGCCGCAATCACGCCTGTCAAAGTCCCTGTTCCCAGAGAGACTCCCAGCAAAACCGGCAGATAATAGAGCGGAGCGGTGTTGCCCAGCGTCCATACTGCCGCTGCCACCTGGCCGCAGTTGTGTGCGGCGGCTCCCCCGATGGAAACACCGTAGATGGAAAGTCTTCTTCCCCTGGACAGAAGCATCATCATTGCTAGTGCCGCAGCCCCCCCCAGCAGTGAAAACAGCAAGGCGTTTATGTTCCCTGCAAACATTGCTCCAAGAAAACACCGTCCCAATAAAATCAACACAGCCTGCCCTGGCCCCAGTGCGTATAGGGCGAACAGCGTCACCACATTGGCAAGCCCCAGCTTAACACCTGGCAGTGGAATGACCAGGGACAGCGGGAAAAAGCTCTCCAAATAGGACAGCGCCAGCGCCAGTGCCACCAGCATGGCACAGACCGTCAATTCTCTTGTCGTCAGTCTCATGACTCTCTCCTATCCAATGATAAGATCCGGTCCGCCGTCGGGCTCCGAACCGCCCTCCAGCCGGATGATGATTCGCGCCGGCAGGCACACGATGCTCTGCCCAGCCCGGGTAATGATCCCGGTGTGTACGCAGTCCTGAGTCGGGCAGTCGGCATGCTCTACCCGCACTCCTGGCTGCCCGTCCGGCCGCAGGTTCACTTCCAGGGTGTAGCCATGGCCGGAATAGCTGCGGATGCCTTCCTCACTCTCCAGGTTTATCCGTTCCACCTCTTCACCATCCACCGAGACAACCGCCGTCAGGTTCTCTCCCGTCCCCTGTCCGCCCCAGACGACGGCCGCGCAGGCCACAGCCAGCACCACTACAGCCAGGGCTGCCAGTCCGTCCCATCCTGTGGGGTGAAGCTTAGGTGGCTGTCTCATAGAGATATCCGCTCCCCTTCTCCGGTGTAAAGCTGTCCGCAATTCCAGACGTAACGACCACCCGTCCGTCTCCAGTCACCAGAATCAGATCAAATTCCTGCGTCCTGTCCCGCCAGAAGTCCAGTGCCTGTTCCTCACCCATAACAAACAATGCCGTGGAGAGCGCATCGCACATGGTCCCATTTCCAGGAAGCTTGGCTCCCCCTTCGCCGCTGCCCGCAGCGTCTGCCACTACCGTCACAGACATCAGATCGCTGTCCGCTGGATATCCAGTGTCCGGATCAAGGATATGGTGGTATGTGACTCCGTCCTCTTCAAAATACCGCTGGTAGCTGCCAGAGGTCACTGCAAAGGCATCCTGCAAACCCACCAGGCCCACGACCCGCTCCTGCTCTGGGTATTGGGGGTCCTGCACCCCTATCTGCCATGCCTTACCGTCTGGCCGTGTTCCCCAGGCCAGCACATTGCCGCCCAGAGACGCCCATCCCTGCTTCACGCCCTGATCTGCAAACAGCTTGGCCAGACAATCCGTTGCATAGCCCTTGGCAATGCCTCCCAGATCCACAGACTGCCCCGCGCCCAGCGTCACCCAGTATGCATTTTCATCGGCCTCAGCGCTCACGGTACTGCTGTCCACCAGTGGCAGCAGCTCCTGCAGCTCCGCCTGTTCGGGCACACGCTGCCTCTCAGAGCCAAAGCCCCACGCCTCCACTACAGGCGCCACGGTCATGTCAAATTCCCCGCCTGTAACCAGCGCATATTGCTTTGCAGCCACAATCAAATCATACAAAGTCTCGCTCACCGCTACACGTTCTCCCGCCCGGGCGTTCAAATTGGTCACTTCGCTGTCCGGGGCGGTTCGGGAGAGTCGTCCCTCCAGCCGCTGCACCTCCTCCACGGCTGTCTGCACTGTTACCTCGGCCTCTTGTCCATAAACGGTAAACTGCATCAGTGTGTCCATGGCGATGATCTGGCGGCTGGCCGGCGCAGCGCCAGCAACCGCGGGTGCACTGCAAGCCGTCAATAGAATCAGCCCTCCTAGCATCAGCACTCCAAAACCTCTCATACCGCACCTCTTTGTACAAAGCCCCGAAACCATTCCACTGACGCAGGGAGGTTCTTCCCCACACACGTCGAAATTTTTACAGCGGATTTCATCCTGGGCTGGTTTTTGTCGTTCAATTCCGGAATAATATAGTATAGCACAGTTCTCTCCGTATCTCAACCAAGAATCGCTTCCAGGAGAAAAACGTCAAAAACATCCGATACAGCCCCTTGCAATTACAAGTAAAATCTGCTATACTATCTGAGCATGTCGGATGTGTGCCCGGCATGTTTGGGAGAAATACAACCCTTGGAGGTTTTGATAGATGTCGAAGAATCCAAACAAACGGACAAAGCCCGCAAGGCGGGACGAGCCTATGAACGGCGCCATGAAGTTTTTTCTGGCCGGCTGTGTTGCGGAGCTGTATCTGCTTCTGATTCGCCGGTTTTATGTAAATGCAGATTCCGATCTTCAGCGAATCACATGGTATGACAGCTATCTCTGGGTTTTGGTGGGTGTCGGCGCGGCGGTTCTGGTCGCCGGCGTGGTATGTGCCTTTCTATGGCGGGGCAATCCGAAGTTTCGGATTGGCTGTCTGGTGATCGGCGCTGGTTTCTATATCAGTGCAGTAGCCGGACTGGTCCGCTGGAATATGTCATTTATGACGCTTTTGATGGTTGTCGTCCCTGTTGAGATGCTGTTGGGCATTTTGTGGAGCCTGTATGACCGGGAATGTGCACTGTCCCTTACCATTCTTGGCGTAACACTGATCGCCCTCTGGGTTTGCCGGCGGGCGCTTTCCAGTGTGGTTGTGGGACTATATGTGAAGATTGCCGCCATTATCTATCTGGCGTTGCTGGTGATTTTGTTGGTTCAGGTGGCACGGAAAAAGCTGGACAAGCTCCTTCCAGCAAAGGCAGACCCCCTGCCGGTATATGTTGCCTGCGGTCTCTCCCTTGCCGCCATGGTCATTGTTCTATTCAGTTCCACGGCTGCCTATTATGTCATGTGGGCCCTTGCAATTATCGTGTTTGGCCTGGCGGTTTATTATACGGTCAAGCAGTTGTAAGATGTCTTTTTACGCGCATCCGTTCCAATCGGAACGGATGCGTTTTCATCTGGCTGCCGCAATGTTCCGCCTTGGCTATCTGTGCCGCATCTGTCCATAGAGCAGGAGATGGGAAAGCCCAGGCGCATAGCGCCTGGGCTTTCAGGTCCTTATCAGAATCTGTTTCAGATATTCATAGGTGCGGCAGAAAGAATCCACATTCATACGCTCCTGTGGGGTATGTACATCCAGCACGGTGGGCATGACCACAATCATATCCGAAATGCCCAGCCGCTCGCAGATGGTCCCTGCGTCCAGTGCGGAGTGCATATAAGTAAGCCCCAGCGCCTGCCCGGTATTCTCCCGGTATACCGCATCCCACAGGCGGATCAAGGGTGAATCCGTGGGGACATGATATCCTGCGTAATCCATCGTCATCCTGCCATCCACATGGAACTGCTCCCCGTAGGCCTGTGCTGTCTGCCAAAGCTCCTCTATGGAGACCGGGTAGTTGGAACGGCATACCAGGTCGCAGTCCAGCGTGCCGTTTTGAAACTGGAGGATCGACAGATTGAACGAGCCCTCCACCTGCTCATACTTTCCCGCTGTCCGCTTCTGGGCACCCACAGGCAGCAGGTAGAGAAAATCCAGCAGCCTCCGGCTGTCCGCCTCTGTGGTCCAGGCCGTCTCTCCTGCATCTGCGCGTTCCAGGACCATCTCCATTCCCGGGTCGGTCTCCGCGTACTCCGCGTGAATTTGGCGCATCAAGCCGGATAGTACCTCCCGCAGAACCTCCAGGTCCGGTGTGGCGGCAAATACCGCCGCGCACTCCCGGGGAATCACATGAATGAGCCCACCGCCCCGTATCTCCGAAAGCCGGATTCCGCAGGCTCTTGAGAGCTGCCAAAGCAGGCGGGCCGCTACCTTGATGGCATTGGCCCGCTCCGCGCCAATCATCAGCGCCCCATGTCCGGAGGTCAAGCCGGAAACCGTCAGCCGGTATGTGTTCTCTGCCGGTGCGGCGTCCTGGCAGAACTTCGCCTGGAATTTGCAGCCCCGCACAGCGGAGGCGGAGTAGATGGTGGTCCCCTCCTGAATGCCGTCCAGACCAATCATTCGTCTGCTTCGCAGCGCGGACATGTCCAGCCCCTTGGCGCCGCCCATCCCATCTTCCTCCTGCACCGTGAACACACACTCCAGCGGCGGATGCGAGAGCGCCGGCTCATCCAGCAGCCCCAGAATATTGGCAACTCCAGCCCCGTCGTCAGCCCCCAGAGTCGTTCCATTGGCCATCATCCAGCCGTCCTTCTCCCGGATTTCAATAGGGTCCCTCAGAAAATCATGCCGACTCCACGGCTCCTTGGCGCACACCATGTCTGTGTGTGCCTGCAGCATCAGCGGCGCCTCCTGTTCCCGTCCCGCGCTTCCGGGCTTTTTGAACACGACGTTATGCAGCTGATCGCGTGTGTGCCAGAGGCCATGAGTCCGTGCAAACGCCTCCAGATAGTCCGCAATCTTTTCCTCGTGGAAGGATTTTCTGGGAATTGCACTGATCTCCCGGAAATAGTGGAGATTCCGAAGTTCCATTGTGTGCCTCCCGTCAGAGTGTATCCCGCAGGATCGCACCCTCATCGGCGGAGGAGACCAGCTTTTGATACCGTGCCAGCCAGCCGCCCCGCACCCAGGACTCTGGCATCACCTGGGAGTTCCGGCGCCGGGCAAACTCCTCCTCTGTCACCCGGGCCTCAATCGTGTAGTGATCCATATCGATGTCAATCACGTCGCCGTCCTCTAACAGGCCGATTTCCCCGCCAGCCGCAGCCTCTGGAGACACATGGCCGATGGAGGCCCCCCGGGAGGCGCCGGAGAAGCGGCCGTCTGTCAGCAGCGCCACCTCTCGATCCAGCTTCATGCCCGCCAGCGCGGAGGTGGGGACCAGCATCTCCCGCATGCCGGGGCCGCCCTTGGGACCCTCATACCGGATGACCACAATATCCCCCGCATGGATGCTCCCGCCGTAGATGGCCTCAACCGCCTCGTCTTCGCTGTTGAACACCCGCGCCGTGCAGGAGTGGACCCGCATCTCCGGCGCCACGGCGCTGCGCTTGACCACACACCCGTTTTTCGCAATATTGCCGAACAAGAACGCCAGACCACCGGTGGCGGAATAGGGATTGGACAGGGGCCGGATGATCTCCGGGTCCCGGTTTTCGGCGTGGGCGACATTCTCGCCCAAGGTCTTGCCAGTCACTGTGAGAACGCTGTCATCCAGGAACCCCGCGTCCGCCAGTTCCTTCATCACGGCGCTGACGCCGCCGGCCGCCTCCAGCTCCTCCATGTAGTGCTCGCCGGCTGGCGCCAAGTGGCACAGGTTCGGCGTCCGTTCGCTGATCTCGTTAAACAGCTTCAAATCCAGCCTGAGCCCCGCCTCACGGGCAATGGCGGGCAGGTGCAGGGCACTGTTGGTGGAGCACCCCAGGGCCATGTCCACGGTGATGGCGTTTCGCAGCGCCGCCATGGTGACAATATCGCGGGGCCGAATATCCCGCTTCACCAGTTCCATGATCTGTCCCCCGGTGTGCTTAGCCAGCAGCAGCCGGTTGGAGTATGGTGCGGGAACGGTTCCGTTTCCCGGCAGCGCCAGCCCCAGCGCTTCGCACAGGCAGTTCATGGAGTTGGCGGTGAACATCCCGGAGCAGGAACCGCAGGTCGGGCAGCTGGCCAGCTCCCGGCGGCGCAGCTCCGCCTCATCGATCAGACCTGCCTTGTATGCCCCCACCGCCTCAAACATCTGGGAAAGACTGGTCTTTTTCCCGTCCACGCATCCCGCCAGCATCGGGCCGCCAGAGCAGACAATCGCCGGCAGGTTCAGCCGCAGCGCCGCCATCAGCATGCCGGGCACGATCTTGTCACAGTTCGGAATCAGCACCAAGCCGTCAAAGCAGTGGGCTGCCGCCAGGGTCTCCACCGAATCCGCAATCAGCTCCCGAGACGCCAAGGAGTAGTGCATCCCCTTGTGCCCCATAATAATCCCATCACACACACCAATCGCAGGAACCACCACCGGCGTTCCGCCGGCGGCGTAGATACCGGCCTTTACCGCTTCCGCCAGCTTGCTCAGGTGCATGTGGCCCGGAATGATATCACTTTGGGCGCAGACCACGCCAATCAGCGGCTTGCTCAGCTCCTCATCTGTAAAGCCTGCGGCGTAAAATAAGGACCGGTGGGGCGCTCGGTCTACACCTTGCGTAACTTTATCACTGTTCATGTCTCCGTCTCCTCTCAAAATATATCAGACAGGTTTTAATCTTGTCAGACATCATTATGCCATTCTCCTGTCAAAATGTCAATGCCTCCTTCATTCCCTTCTATCAAATCACGCCGACCTTCCGCGGCCTGTCCCGGAGGCGGCGGTCAGCCCTCTTGCTTTTCGCCGGCGGCTCCCGTATAATGAGGGAATCTACATCAAAAGAGGAGCGGATGCCTTTGAAAAAGCGTAGCCTTGCCCAACAGTCTGCGGACACCTTGTATGAGATGATTACGGATGACGCCCTCTGGCAGGCCGGCGACCAGCTGCCCAATGAAAATGAGTTGGCGGTCCAGCTCGGTATCAGCCGCGCTACTTTGCGGGAGGCGATCCATCTCCTGGCCGCTCAGGGTATTCTGGTGGTTCACCGGGGCAAGGGGACTTTTGTGGCGGCGGAGGCTCAGCGCAGCGGCCGGTGCGACTTGGGCAGCCTGTCAGCGGTGCGCTCCCGCCTGCGGGATTTGTTTGAGGCCCGCCTCCTATTTGAGCCAGATCTGGCCGCCATGGCCTGCCGGCGGGCATCCGACGAAGAGATTGCGCACATTCTGTCTCTGGGTGCCGCAGTGGAGGATGCCATTCGCACTGGACGAGACCGGACTGAATATGACCAAGCTTTTCATCAGGCCATCGTCTCCGCCTCTCATAACGACTTTCTCATCCGTCTGGTGCCCATCATCAACCGTGCGGTGATGGAAGCCATTCAGCTGCGCAGCATGGAGACGGTACTGGAGGAAATCACCTTGCAGGATCATGCCCTTTTAATGGAATTTATGAAGGCCCGGGATGCGGCCGGAGCCAAGCAGGCCATGGCCATTCACCTGCATCGGGCGATCAATCATCTGCACCTGCAGGCGGAGATGGAGCTGCCACCCTTCTCCGCCTGCTGAGTCCTCTCAGATTGCCTACCCTCTCTGCCTGTTTTTATGCAGGTGTCTCGCGATCCCTGTTTGATCCAGCAAAGGAGATAATCTATGTGAAAAAACGAAATCTCTCTCAGCAAACGGCGGATACGCTGTACGAAATGGTCGCTGACGGCGTATTGGCCCCGGGCGAGCAGCTGCCCAATGAAAATGAGTTGGCAACAAAGCTGCACATCAGCCGCACAACGCTGCGGGAGGCGATTCATATTTTGGCTGCCCAGGGCATTTTGGTCATTCACCGGGGACGGGGCACTTTTGTGTCCTCCCAAATTCATGCGGGGGACCACTGTGACTTTGAACAGCTGACCCCGGCAGGTTCCCGCCTCCAGGACCTGTTGGAGGCCCGCCTGCTGTTTGAGCCGGGCATGGCGGCGATGGCCTGCCGGCGGGCGTCTGACCAGGAAATTGATCACATTTTGTCCCTGGGCGCCGCGGTGGAGCAGGCCGCTCTTTCCGGCCAGAGCCGATTGGAGGCAGACCGGGCCTTCCATCAGGCCATTATTGCCGCTTCCCGCAATGTGTTTTTATCCCGCCTGCTTCCCGCCATCAACTGTGCAGCCACAGAATCCGCCCGGATGCAGCGGGCCGAGGATATGCTGACAGAGTATACCCTGCAGGATCACGCCCTGTTGATGAAATTTCTCAAGGTGCGGGATGCTGATGGAGCAAGACAAGCCATGGACCTGCACCTGCGTCGGACTATGCTGTGTCTCAATCTGCATGAGGAGGGCGATCCCTGGGATCACTCCTGACCAACAAAAAAGAGCGGCTTTTGCCGCTCTTTTTCTTATTCTGCGGGAATGGGGAACTCCACGCCACCCACACTGACGCTTGCCAACTCCTCCAGGGGAAGAATCTCATCAAACACCTCGCCCTTGGAGCACACCGTCTTCCCATCCTCCGGGCCGATGCTGCCGCCGGCATTGGAGAGGTCGATTACCGTGCCGTCGGTCTTGGTCAGCAGAATCTCTACATTTTCCAGATACTGTTCCATCTGGCGGGCGTCCTCCGGGTCCTGCCGTCCGCTCCCGCTCTCACTCCAGACCACTTCCCTGTCCACCGTGTAGTCCACCTTATAGGCCACGGAAGAAATCGTGACAGCGTCAATGGTAAAGGTCATGCCGCCCTGGGAGAAGGTCTCTCCGCTGCCCAAGGTGATGGAGCTGTCCTCATAGGCCATCTCAAACTTCAGCTTCCACTTTCCCTCCACGATGGGGACTGCCTCGCCGGTCTCCTCGTCCCACTGATAAAGATTCTCAAACACCGCCGTGGCGGTACAGTCGTTGAGAGGAACGTCCGAGCTGCGGGTCTCCACCATCTGGATGGAGCTGGCGGCGGGGTCCTCCACCACGAAGTAGCTGCCGCCATGAGTGCCGCCCAGAATGCTCAGGTCTGTGCCATTTCCGTGAACCAGCAGCATGGCGTCCTCCGCCCCCTCCGGCAACAGGGCGGTGCCGTCGTCCCGGCTGATGGTATAGATGATAACGGCGTTGTACCGGTCGCCCATCACGGCGTCGGCGGTGATGGTCACACCATTGTCCGTGTCGCTGGCGCCCACGGGATAGCCGATTTTGTCGATGATCTCCGTCTGGGCGGCGCTGCCGCCGAAGATGGGCGAGAACACGTCGATGGCGGACTTCAAAACGCCGGTTGCCCCGGCGCTCACCGCCAGCACCACGGTCAGGCATGCAGCGATCAGCGCAGTCCGGCCGATGGGCCGCCGCTTCCGGCGAGGCGCGGCCTGTGCCGCCTCCGCCGCCCGGGCCGCGATCTCCACCTTTTGCTGCGGGGTGAAGTGCAGGTCCTGCATGGCGCTGGTATATTCAAACTGTCTGTTCATATTCCGTTCCTCCCAAAAGTTCTCTCAGCCTCGCCCGTCCCCGGGCAAGCCGTGTGTGGATGGTGGCCGTGGGCACCCCCAAGATCTCCCCGATCTCAGACGCCTGATAGCCCTCATAATAAAAGAGGTAGATCACTGAGCGGTAGTGGGCCGGCAGCTGATTCACCGCCGCGAGCACCGACCCGTCGGACGTCTCCGGGGCCGGAACCTGGGCACAGGCTTCCAGGTCGCAGGTGCGCCGCCGCCAAGGGCTTTTCAGCAAGTCCTTGCAGGCGTTGGCCGCCATCCGTAGGATGTAGGCCCGCTCGTGCTCCCCGCTCTCAAATTCCCTGGGCTCCGTCAGCAGCCGGACGAATACCGTCTGGCACACATCCTGGGCGTCCTGGGTATTTTTCAAATAGGCATAGCTCAGGCGGAGAATCGCGTCGGCATAGGTGTTGGCCAGCCGTTCCGCCTGCTGTTTATAGTCCATTCTATCAACTCCTTTGGAGCGCGCTCATAAGGAATACGACGCACTGGCGGAAAAACTTTCATCCGCTTCAAAAAACGGCGCAGCCGTCATGTGGCTTGCACGAAACCGCTGGGTTTCCAGGCCCCGCAGGACAATAAAAAAGAGCGGCTGAAGGGCGGTCCAATAAAACAGTATATTGTTTTCGGGAAGCGGCATGATTACTCATGCCGCTTTTCCGTTCATAATGTCATAGAGTAAATTGGCGGGGAGTATGCCGATGTGATTGTAGCTGATATCTACATCCTGTACCCTGTGTCCGCTGGACTTATCCGGTGCATGAACATATACAGCTTTCACCATATCGTTCAAAACCTCGGGGGTCAGCTTCTCCAGATACAAGTGCTTCTTCGCCAAGCGAATGAAGGTATCGACACTCTCCACATGATTTTCTTGATTCTGTATTTCATTTTCAAGCATTTCAATCTTGGCTCTCAGTTCTTCCTGCTCCTGCTCATAATCGTCAGACAGCATCTGAAAACGAGCTTCGGACAATTTGCCGTTTACCATATCCTCGTAAATACGCTTGAATAATCGGTCAAGTTCAGCCAGACGGTTTTCAGACTTCTGCAAAGTTCGCTTCTTGGCAGAAAGCTCCTTTTTGGCTTCGGCAGTTCGCTTTGCGCCCAATGCCTTGCGAAACTCATCCTCATAGTTTGCGATGCAGAGGAAAAGCAAACGCATATGCTGCAAAGTTCCTTCCTCTAACACGACCGCACGAATGAAGTGGGTGTCGCAGACCTCCTTCCCCTTTTTACGGGAAGTGGAACATACAAAGTGATCTTGTCTGGTTTCAAAACTGTTGCTCGTACAGTAATAGAGCTTTTCTTTGCAATCAGCACAGCGGACAATACCGGAGAACATATTGCTTTTGCCAGTTCGGGTAGGTCTGCGTTTGTTTTTGCGAAGTTCCTGCACACGGGCGAAGATATCTTCGTTAATAATAGCTTCATGGGCATTCTCGAAAATCTTCCATTGGTCGGGAGGGTTTTCGAGTTTCTTTTTGCTCTTATACAATAGCTTGCGAGTTTTGAAGTTGACCATGTGACCAAGGTATTCTTGCTTTTCCAGTATGCCGGTGATGGTGCGTGGTGCCCATGCGTAAGGGTCATCGGGTGTGTTGGCAGGAGCATTGCGCCCCATCTTCATCCAATGAACGGAAGGACAATCCACCTTTGCTTCTCTCAGCTTCTTGGCGATCTGAGAGGGGCCGAAGCCCTCCATGCACCAAGCGAAGATCTGACGGACAACGGCTGCGGCTTCATCGTCTACAATCCAATGTCTCTTTGGATTGTCGGGGTCTTTCATGTAGCCGTAGGGCGGGTTGGTAGTCAGATACTCACCGGATTCGCCTTTCTGCTTCATGGATGCCTTGACCTTTTTACTGCTGTCCTTGACATAGAATTCGTTGATGATATTCAAGAACGGAGTAAAATCATTGTCCTGCTGATTGGCGCTGTCCACACCGCTGTTCACGGCAATGAAACGGACATCGTGCTCGGGGAAAAGTACCTCCGTGTAGATGCCGACCTCCAGATAGTTTCTACCGATACGGCTCATGTCCTTGGCGAGAATGATACCAACTTTGTCATTCTCAACCAGTTCGATCATGCGCTGCCAATCGGGTCTGTTGAAGTTCGCACCGGAGTACCCGTCATCCACGAAAAACTGGATGTTTCTGAAACCTTGTTCTTGTGCGTATTTTTTGAGAATCGCCTTTTGATTGACAATGCTGTTGCTATCGCCTGTGAGTTCGTCATCACGACTCAATCTGCAGTAGATAGCAGTAATCTTGTCAGACTGCCTATTCATATCTTGTTCCTCCTTAATCGGCGGGCAGTCTGCCAATACAGGATTGCTTGTATTTATCATATCACACATTTGTGAATAAATCCACCCTTTCGTTAGAATTGTTTTTCTTAATTTTCGTTATCTCTTACCATACGGTCAAGCAACTTTGCGGGCAAACTGCGATTTCCGTCGTAGCTGCCATTGAAGCGGTAAGTAGTTTGACCGGAATGAATGGTAACAGTAATTTGCGGAAGTGCCATAGCGCAGTAGTTGCGAACTGTAAGATGTCCGTCCTCATTAAACAAGCGGGTCTGACCCTGCTCACGGGGCGTATGCTCCATTTTGAAATATGGGTCGAGGTCGGAGAACGGCAGGCGAGGTAAGTCATCTTTCGGTGCAGGCAAGGAAGCCAGCCACTCTTTCAGTTCTTCGGGTGTCATGTCGATTGCTTTCTTTTGTTCGCTCATCGTAAAATCCTTTCTTTGTTGTGATAGCGGCAAAGTGCCAAGTTGGCACTTTGCCGGAAGGGAATGGAATCGAAGGAAAGGAATTATCGTTCCTCCTGTTTGCGATTATCTTTCTTCTCATGGGCTTGCTCGGTGTTGCCGAGACCTTTGTTCACGCAGGACTGAATGTGCCAAATGCGTTGATACTCATCACGGATGGCAACGAACTTTTCGTAGGTTTCTTTGTGCACCTGTTCAAGCTCGCCGTACTGCTTATCCAAAATTCTGCTGTCATACTTGCCGTCGGGGAACATTTCAAGCACCTTTCTCCTTGCGGCGTAATAACGCTTTAATTCCTTTTCATGCTCGGCTTTGTATTTCGCCTTTGCCTTGTCGAACTTGATTTTCTGCAATCCGTCCACTATTGGCTTCAGCTCTTGTAGGGTGGCAACATATTCTGGTATCTTACGCATTTCTTTCATGCGGGCAGTTTCCCCATCCATGGTGATTTTCAAATCGTCCACGGTGTCACGCAGGGTCGATACACGGCTTTCCAAATCCTCGATGGTGTAGATTTCGTTGGCTTTGAGATAGTTCGCCATATCGCTCAGTTCTTTGAGATTGCTGACCTTTGCTTTCTGCGAATAGGCTTTGGCGTTACGCATATCGAAATATCTTTGCAACGGAATAATGACGGGATCGGATTGCGGCTTGTCCAGCTCTGCCTTAATCTCCTTGATGGCTTCAAGCAGCGCCGACAGGTTTTTACGCAGATTGCGAATAAAGGCATTTGTGGCTTTTATCCAACGATTGAACTCACCCTTTTCGGTCTTGATGCCTTTTTTCTCCATGGCTCGGACGGTGGGACCTTCGTGAACGGTGGGTAAGAGTTCAATGCCTTGCCGTTCATAACTGCGGTGGTCGATGCGAACGTTCAAGCCCTTTTCTTCAAACTTGGCATTGCACATCACCGCCCATTGCTCACGCCAGAACTCCAATGTTTCAGCGGAACCCCAATCGGTAGTAGGAACGGCGTTGAACACATAATCACCTTTGCCATCGGGGATGCGGTTCCCGTTTCCGTCAAGCACATATTCTCGCTTTTGCTTAAATCCCCATTTTCCGTTTTGCTCGATAGGGCGGATAGGACACAGAAAGTGAAAGTGCGGATTGTTGATGCCGCCTTCTTCTCGCTCCGGTTCGTGAACGGCGAAGTCCACCACCATGCCACGGCTGACAAAATGCTCGGTAAGGAATTGTCTTGCGAGGGCGATGTTTTCCTCCTGGGTAAATTCATTCTGAAAGGAAATGTCGAAGCTGTAGGCAAGCTGCGCTTTCTTTCCTTTCTCTACTTTCTCAACGGCGTTCCATAATGTTTCTCGGTCTGCGTATTCTTTGGGAGCGTGGGGCGGCAGTAGAATTTCGGAACATATCACACCACCTTTGTTGGTGTAATCGCTGTCCTCGCCGTAATACTCGCTGTGTAGCTTTTCGCCTGCTCGGTAGGCAGCGGATGCGATGGCGGATTGTCCTGCGCTGCGTTTGATTTGGTCAACATGAAAATGATATAGTGCTATGGCTTAGTCCTCCTTTGTTTTCTTGCGGTGAATAGTGGTCATGCGGTTGACGGCGTTCTTCACTTCGTCCATGTGGAAGATGTGTTCCAACAGCTCCATCACCTCGGTGATCTCCAAGTCTTTGATTGCCGGTGCGATGCTTTCCAAAGTTCCTGCAACAGTGCAAAGACGGTGGGTGCGCTTTTTGCGATCGGCGTCCTTGTAATACTTGATGCGGTTTTCCAAACGCTGGATTCTGTGGTCAAGCTGTTCGACCTTCTTTTCATTTTCCTCTTTTTCTTTTTTCAGCTTTTCAAGCTCTTGGTTGGGGGTGTATTCCATCGTTACCTCCTTTGTGGGAACAGTAAGACCGTCTGCGTTGCAACAGACGGTCTTGGGTGTAAATGTTCTTTTTGTGACTTACGGTTAGGGCATGATTTGAAAAATCGTGTCCTAACGCAAGTTCGCCAGGATAGCTGCGAAGCAGCGCAAGGGTGGCAGACCCTTGACCGGAACGCAGTGACGCAGACAGCACCAACATCGTTGTCTGGTGCTGAGCCTCGCAGAGCGCACATACGAGGTGTGGAACACACCCGTATAGAAGTGCGCCTTTAGTAAACTAAGGGTTAAAAAACGCTTTTGCCGTTCTACCCGAATGTCGTTCCTGCCCGGGAGTCTCACCCCAGCGTTGCTTCGCTCATATCGTCGCAAAGTCGTATCCCCATTCAGACGGTCATTCAATTTTGAAATCGGCATCTGTTTCATGGGGTTAGCTCCGTGTCTGGTATTTTGTGAAAACAAAAAAGCCGATTACGCAGAGCATCACAAATCGGCGGGAGCATAGCTCTCGCTTCGAAGCGATGTTCTATGTAATCGGCTTCTAATTCAAAGTCGGGTTCTGCTTTGTACAGCTCCCGCCAACAGAACCAGCGGCGTAGTGGAGCAGTTCGGCACTTCCGGTGTACCGATACCGTGTCGGATGAACCGACTAATTAAGTCTCAATATGGTCGAACATTTCTATTCAGTTGTTTATGTATGTGTGGATAAATTTTCCACGGCATTATTATACAAGAAATGACTGTTTCATGTCAACGTTGTAAATGTTAATTTTATAAGAACAGAAAAATGGATAATTGATTTCGATAAGGTGTACAGGAGTTATTTGGTAATCACCATATCAGCTGAGCAGTTGTTCACTGCTCAGCTGATTGTTATTGAATAATTCTTCTTGCTTTCAAGATTTCAAAGTTTATTGCATCCTCTATATCGTTCCTTAGCATACGCATATTGGGATAGGCGCCTTCCTTAATAACTCTTTCAAACAACGATAATACCGAATTATTTTCGATAAGTGCCTTGTCCTCGGCATCTACCTGTGCCATTAACCCTGCATAACATTTTCTTGCAATTTTCAATTTGTCATCTACGCTAATCGGATTAAAAATAACAACTTTAGAAAATCTTGAATAGATTGGCGTCCCCAGATACTTTTCCGCTTCTTCTTCAGTCCTGTAATTCGTAGTGCAAATAATAATGCACTTGGAAATATCCACAGAATAGTTTGCATCGACAAACGTACCTTCATCGAACATTTGGTAAAACGCATTGTAGAACGAAGGAGATACCTTATCAAATTCGTCCAGCAGAATAACATTAGAATTGCGTCTAATCAATTCACGAGCCAAGCTATCTTCACCATGGTCGGCACCAAAAATATACTGATAAGCGCTGTTGGTCTGCTGCATCGAAAACTGGACTCGAACCATATCCGTGCCTAAACAGGAACTAATATATTTTGCTGTCTCCGTTTTTCCGATACCAGAGTCACCCAAAAACAGAAGCGTAACTGGCCTTTTACGTTCGCTATTTCGCAAAGCATAAATTGAAGCCAAAGATTGTTTCATTACATGAGGTTGTCCTATTACAGCCTCGTTAAACCCTTCAGACATCTTGCGCATATCCTCTACTGTGATTCCAGGATATAGAGTCCTATGCTCTGTGATTATTTCTTTATCGTAGTTCTTTACAATATCCTCATAAATTTTTATTGGAGGGTTGCAAAGCCATAGATTTTTAACGTTGACTTTTAGGTTGCGCAGAACATTGTTAGAAAAGCCAAGAAGTGCCCACTCTCTCACGCCACCGTAATCGTCCGTGTGAACCAGAAGATTTTCTACTTCCATAGGAGGATCTTTTTGCCCGCCTACACCTTCGATCTTTAGGTCAGTTTTATTGATATGATTGACAACGTCCACTAAGAAGTGCACATCTTCCAGTTTTTCAGTTGCTTCTTCAAAATCTTTGTCCGCTCCCCAATATATCTCTATTCTATCCATTAGCCCTCCAAGACCCCAGCTAACACGACATCGTATACATCAATTTCGGTAGCTACAGAACCGCCTTCAGATGCAGAAGCATAGTCTACACGTTTAGACGCTTTTGTGGTTCCAAACTCAAACTCCTTTTGTACTTGCAAATCAGACTTCTCAATTTGTCCCACATGAATCGCATAGTATGTAAGTCGCATTTTAGGTAAATCAGACATCGTATAGCTATTTCTGAAAGCAGTACGATTAAATCTTAAAATGACATCCTTGCCATCCACGGTAGCCACAAATTCATAATAGCCACGCCCCTTTTCAATGGCTTCCTCAATTTTGGTTATATCGATTTTCATTGCATCGCCATCGCTGGTTTTGAACGGCAGCTCCCCATCGATCATGCTAAGAAAAGGAGCAATCAACATAATGTACGAAAAAGAATTTACTTCTGGTTTGACCACTACTTTGGGGAATATTTTAATACCGCTACAGCGCTTATTTTTTGTTCTGCGCTTATCTGCATCCAACAGGGCAATAAAATCTGCCAGCAGAGTATTTTCAAGAATATTTTTTGCAATCCTATCAGATTTTCTTGAGAGATTTGCATTTACACCGGCTTCCACATTGATTGTTGCGCCACTCAGAAAACTGAAGATTTTGGATAAAGCATTCTTTTCGGTTCCTATGCCGCCCTCTATGCCCGCAGTTCCCTCAATTCCGGAGTTGACTTCAGTGATAAACTCTGTCGTCTTCTTGAGTTCGCCACCTGCAATGATCTGCATGAAATCTGCAACAAACGCTTCGTCAAAATATACTATTTTCAAGAAATTAGTGTTTTCCATTTTTCCTCCGTAATTATGAACAAAGACGACCGCTATAAATTAGTCGGTCGCCTTCGTATATTTTTTTAGTTCTCATGCAAATAAATTTGACCGACAATAGCATTTATCTTACTATGTAATCTATCTGCATTTTCATAGTCAGCGTTACTTTCGAATGAGATTACTTCTTCAACCATTCTGGTTATCTCTTCGAGAATGTCAGCCGCAGGCTCTATATATGGCAACTGTTTTATATAGTTTGATGAGTTGTTTGCGGTTGGATTTATCGCATGAACCAAATCGTTTATTGTATCCGAATTCATTAATGCTAATAAATAGTAAAGTCTTGAAGGGTCTTTCGGGAAAATTCCTACTATTGATTGATCAAAAACGTGATCTGCCATCAAAAACGCTCGTATTGTACTGGATTTTACCATTGGAATACCAATACCGGTTTTGAAATAAAAAGAGGAATTTTGAAACCTCGACTTCTTATTCTTGTTATAGAAATCGATTGTCGCTTTATCCCAACGAACAAACCACTCATCGCTTTGTCTAACATATCGTCTCTTAGCGGCACTCTTGATATATGGAACATAACCTTCTTCAACATCGGGTATTCCATAAAGTGAAGTACATCGAACTACAGTCGCTGGATCTATTACATCATAATTCTTGGCACCTTTAACATCTTTACCGGACGCCTTGATAAACCTTAAATTATCTCCTGTGTAAAATCCAGTTACAACGTCGGCAACATCGCCGAGCTTCTGCGCAGATTGGGATAGGAGTGTTGAAGTCTTCGATTCTGCTAATATCACCCTACATTGTTCATTCTCAAGAATATCTCTTTGCTTAAAGCTGAAAATCTGCAAATTTTCAGGGCGTTCTGTTTCGTTACCCAATAATGTGCCAAATTCACTTGAAGAATTGAAACCCTGAATTATTCTAAAGGTATTATCCAAAGCGCTTTTTTTATCGCATCTTTCGAGAGTGATAATTGAAAGATTTGAGTAACCAAAACTAACACCAGGGAAAAATTTAGATGGAAAAATCAAAATTTCATCAATCTTGGTATTTGTCAAAATCAGCTCTCTCAATCGAGAATGCATATTTAAGAACAAATAGGTATCTGGAATAATAAAAGAAAGTCTACCGTTCATTCTTAAAACCGAGATACATCTCAATAAAAACAACGAATATGTTTCTTTGACATAATGTCCAGCAAACTTTTTCTTGAGGATATCCCTTTTTTCGTAATCTTGCCATGCTCCGTATGGCGGATTACCAATAACCTTTGTGTAATGACCACCCAAGGAACTGAACATATCTAACTGTTTGTCAAACAATGTATCCGTTTGTTTTAACCACAACTGAGAGATGCTGTAAAGATCTAACTGCTCATCGAGCAGAGTATCTGTTTCTCTAACAACAACAGCAGAGTTATCTTCATATTTCTTTTTCAAGATTGAAATAGCATCGCTGTTTATATCTAATGCATCTATTTGCACCAGTTTATCAGCTTCTAATACTTCATCAATAAAGATACCCTCACCCGCAGAGGGTTCAAGGATAACATCATTATCGACAACTCCTAACTTAGAAACCATATACTTCGTAATATCTTTGGAGTTGGTGTAATAGGAACAAAATCTATCTCTCATATGTTTTCCTCCTCGAGGGAACTGAGCTTAAGCACTGTCTTAAGTTTTGTCTTAAGTAAATTATACCATGAGAGCATTACCACGTCAAGTATTTCAAAAGATCATTACGTTCAAGATGCTGCTTTAACTCTGCACTTATATCATTCTTCCAGTCTGCATTTTCGTCAAGCCATTTGCGCATATCAAAACCAGTAAATTCTTTCATTGCTGCATATCCATCATCAGCACAGTGGACTTCCCAATATGGGGAGTTTTTAAGTGTTTGCAGATAATGGTTGTTTTCATCCTCAGCCTGCCTTACGAAAAGGATCGTTTTTTCTATTTCTCCCAGAGAATTATAAATGCTCGCAACAAGAAGAAGTCGGTTTGTATTACCTTTTTCATTCGAACTAAATCCACTCTTGAAATCGCAATTGTAATGAATTCCATTTTGTTCAAAGTGCAGATCCAATCCTAATTTGATTCCACCACTATCTACCATTGTCCAGGGAACATCATAGTGCCGCTTCAGTTCCTCTTTGATTTCATCAGGCAAATCCAGGCTATCGATATATTCTGTAGCATCGTTTTTGATTCGTGCTTGTACCTCATCAAAGTCAGGCGGATCAATTAAAGTAAGTTCTTTGACTGGAAAATCAAATGCTAATTTACAAAAGGGTTCCCATAGCTCTCCGATACGACGTGCAAAAGCCATGTACTCGTATTCCCAGACCATATTGCGATATTCAAGCATAACAATATAAGATGCATATGTTAAGAGTAAGATCTCATTCAACAGGCTTTGATTGTCCCATGCATCTCTTTTCGCAATATTATTAATGCTGGCGATTTCACCGTCTCTGAATTCTTTGATTCGTTTATTGATTTCACTCGCTTTGTCATTCTTAGACTTTTGAGTTTTAGAAAGGTCTATCAGTATGGAATCACCAACTTTTCTAAAAGTTGAAATCCATTCTGCTTTGGTTTTAATCACAGCAGTATCCTCCTCAAATTATTTATTGTTCATATTGTCTGGCGTAAATTCCAAAATATCATCAACACCACATTGGAGAGTTTTGCAAATCTTCTCAATACTATCGAGAGAAATATAATTGTCACGCTTGATTCGGGTAATGATATTAGCACTAAAGCCGGCTTTCTCCATCAGCTCGGCATTAGTCATGCCCTTATCGATCAGCAAGTGAAATAACTTTTTATAAGATACAGCCATGGCAATCTACCTCCTAACATTAACAATTATTATATCACGAAATCGTGAATAATTCAATAGATTGAAGCAAATTCCCGCATTTGAAATAATTCTGCCCAAGTTGAGCAGAATTTTCAAAAACCTCAATAGTCAATTTCTGCCCAACTTGAACAGAAGTTAAAAGGGGCTTGTGCTCATTCCAAGCACAAGCCCCAATGTGGGTATATTCGATTATTCTTCCATGACTTCCAACATCATTCTTGCGCCCAGCTTAAAGCCATTCTGAAAGATCAAACAGTCAGTATTAGTTTGATACTCTCGCACACAATCGGTGTATTTCTCAAACAGCTCTTTCTGTTCATCCGTCATGATGGCTTTGAGCTTTTCTTCATTCCTGCAAATCAGTTCCAACAGCTTCTTGTACTCCTTAGAGGAAGTGTCGTATTCAGTAGGCTCAATATTGCCATACCAAAATTCTTCAAGGATTCTCATACGGCATCCTCCTCATAGATCATTTCACGGAGGATGATTTCCTCTGCTCGGTTGCGGATGTTGTTCATAGCTCCAACCCATGCCATCTGATCGTGTTGCTTCATACGCTCTGTCACGCCCTCAGCGGCTTTCATTTGCTCAATGATAAGTTCAAGTCGGCTCTGCGCCTGCTCGTTCAAATCAGCCAGATACGTCCACAATTCGCCGCTGAGACACAGATCATTGAAACGGATGGGGTTATGCTCCTTGATATAATCTCTGTGCATTCGTCCCCATCGACTAATAGGCCTGCTTTCTTCCGGTAAACGAATATCGGGAATATAGTAATCGCCACAACGAATATAGTTCAGTTCTTGCATCATATGTACCTCCAATAAGATTCAAACATTCTGTTAAAGATAGAAAAAGGCGATACCTGGTTGTGAAAACCAAGTATCGCCAATTTTTCTTGTCGCACTCCTGTACGGCAGCTACCCTATGTCAGTAATGTTCTCATACTGTCTTATTGGAAGCTATCCCGAGCCGCTCTTTTTTACTCCGTCACAATCAGGGCGATCAGTTCCACCGGCTCCTTGCCCCGGTTTTCCAGGGCGTGGTGCTGGCCGAACCCGGTGGCGCAGATGTCGCCGGGATGGACCGGTACCTCCGTTCCATCGTCATTGAACACCGCCTCGCCCCGGAGGATATAGTAGAACTCTGTCTCGTGCTGGTGGTCATGATAGCCGATGGAGCAGCCCGGGTTTACCACGATATGGGAGAACATCTTCCCGTGGCCGTACAGCCCCTCCCGGTCGGTCAGGTCCTTGATGTGGACAATCCCCTCTCCGCCCTGGACCCGGGCGGTCCTGCGGGGACAGTGATCAGAGCGTGTTACCATGTGATCTCTCCTCCTTTGGTGTCATCCTACCATAGCTTCGTTCAAATGTCCAGCGGCGGCTCGTCCTGGGCGAACAGGGCGTTATAGTCCACGTGCAATACCTCCGCCAGCTTGTCGATCTCGAAGATGGACAGGCACCTGCGGCCATTTTCCGCCTTCCAGATCATTTCGGAGGTCATGTCGCAGCCCGCCGTCTGTAGCCGCGCGGCCAGTTCCTTCTGGGTCAGGCCCCGGGCCTCCCGATAGTGGGCGACCTTTCTCCCGATATTCCGTTTTTTCGGCGTGCTTCGGTTCATGGAAGTCTCCGTATATAGATATTCTATCTTGATTATAGAAAGCGCTCCGTGTTAGAATATCCATATATGGAGGTATCTATGATGAAAGTTCCTGCCGCACATCCTCAGCCCTTCAGCAAGCCCCTGCGGGAAATCGCCCGCATCATCGCGGAGCGAGAGAGCGACGAAGTGTGCGTGGCCCGGCTCATTCAGTATCTGGACGCACGGGGCGTTCCCCTTCCACCCTCCCGCCGCGAGGCGGAAACGTGATTGCAAAAACCGGATGCAGGGTGTAAAATTCCTGTATCCGGTCTTTGCATCTCCGGAGACTTTGTGCAAAGAGCAGAATTTTATTTATTACCGAATTACCACTTTACTTTGCTAATAAAAGAAAGTACAATAGGCTTCATCAATGGTGTCGGGGGGAATCGCCCATGGAATTGGATTGGAATATCTTGAAGCCGCAGGAGCGTCTAACGCTGCAGCTGCGGATGCTGTATGAACGCTCGGGGTTCCGGCAGTACCATATGAGCCGCTTTGAGGAGTACGGCCTCTACCAGAAAAACCGCAGTTTCCTGCCTAGTGAGCAGGTCATCACCTTTACAGATCTGGACGGCCGCCTGTTGGCCCTCAAGCCGGATGTCACCCTCTCCATCGCCAAAAACGCCCAGGTGGAGCCGCAGGGCTGCGGTCGCTACTATTACTCGGAAAATGTATACCGCCCCAGCCAGGAAAGCCACACCTTCCAGGAAATCCGCCAGATCGGTCTGGAGTGTATCGGCGCGGTGGATGACGGCGTCACGGCCCAAGCGGTTTCTTTGGCCCTGCAGAGCCTGGCCCTGTCCGGGCGGGCCTTCGCCCTGGAGGCGGGCCACATGGGATTTGTGGCCGGTCTTCTGGATGCCGTAGGCGCGCCGGAGTCCGCCTGTCCCGGGCTTTTGACCTGCATCCGGGAGAAAAATAAGCATGAGCTTCAAAAACAGGCGGCGGAGGCGGGTCTCTCCAGGCAGGGGGCCGAAGCTCTGTGCTGTCTCAGTGCCCTGTCCGGTTCCTGGGAGCAGGTTTTGGAGGAGGCGGAGCCTCTGGCCCTCAACGCCGCCATGGGAGCGGCACTGGAGGAGCTGCGGACGCTGTGCGCCGCCCTCGCGTCTCAGGGCCAGACGGAACACCTGCGGCTGGACCTGTCTCTGGTCAACGACATGGAATATTACAACGGCCTGGTATTGCAGGGGTACCTCGCGGGAGCGCCCCGGGCGGTGCTCAAGGGTGGGCGGTACGACCCCCTGGCCGCCCGGTTCCGTCCCGGTGCCCGGGCCGTCGGCTTCGCCCTGTACCTTGACGAGCTGAACCGCCTGGACGATGCGGCAGAGCGTCCCGCCATGCTGAGTGTGGCGCTGCCCAAGGGCCGTCTGGGGGATCGGGTTTACAGCCTGCTGGCGGGTGTGGGCTATGGCTGCCCGGAGAACTACCAGGAGAGCCGCAAGCTGGTGGTGGAAAACCCCGCGGCCGGCATCCGCTACTTCCTGGTCAAGCCCAGCGACGTGGCCATCTATGTGGAGCATGGCGCAGCGGATGTGGGTATCGTCGGCAAGGACATCCTGGCGGAGTCCGGCGCAGACATCTATGAACTGCTGGACACCGGTCTAGGCCGGTGCCGCATGTGCGTGGCGGGCCCCCAGGACTTCGTGGACGACCCAAGCCGCACGCTGCGGGTAGCCACCAAGTTCGTAAATATTGCCAAAGCTTACTACGCCGCCCAGGGCCGGGACATTGACATCATCAAACTGAACGGTTCCATCGAGCTTGCTCCCCTGCTGGGCCTCTCCGATGTGATCGTGGATATTGTAGAGACGGGCACCACCCTGCGGGAAAATCATCTCAAGGTGCTCACAGAGTTCATGCCCATCTCCGCCCGGCTAATCGCCAACCGGGCCAGCTATCAGTTCCGGCGCCGGGAGATCGACACCCTGGTACAGAAACTGGCGGAGGTGATGGAGCCATGATGCGAATCTACGAGTTGGAAACTCTCGCCCCGGAGGAGATTTTAAATCGGGACATCCGTGCCGAGGCGGAAGTGGACGCTGCGGTGGACGCCATCCTGGAAGATGTGCGGCTCCATGGCGATGGTGCCCTGCGCCGCTACACCCGGGAGCTGGACGGCGCGGAGCTGGGGAGCTTGCAGGTGAGCGGAGCGGAGTTGGACGCCGCCTGGGCCGCCCTGGACGCGGACTTCCGCGCCACGCTGGAGCTGGCGGCGGAGAACATCCGCCGCTTCCATGCCCAGCAGGTCCACCGGGATTTCTGCCTGACCGACCGCCCCGGCATCATCATGGGCCAGCGCTACACGCCCATTGAAAAGGTGGGTGTATGTGTGCCCAGCAGTCCCACGGCTTTCCCCTCCACCATTTTGATGAATGTCATTCCGGCCAAGATCGCCGGCGTGGAGGAGATTGTGCTGGTCACACCGCCGGAGCGGGACGGCAGCATCAGCCCAGCGGCTCTGGCGGCGGCACGTATCGCCGGCGCGGACCGAATCTTCAAGCTGGGCGGCGCACAGGCGGTGGCGGCCCTGGCCTATGGCACCGAGAGCGTGCCGCGGGTGGATAAAATTGTGGGCCCCGGCGGGATCTATGTGGCTACAGCCAAGCGGAAGGTCTTCGGTCGGGTGGCCATTGACATGGTCGCTGGCCCCAGCGAAATCCTGGTGCTGGCGGACGGCGGCTGCGACGCCAGGTGCGTGGCGGCGGACATGCTCTCTCAGGCGGAGCACGACACCCACGCCGCCGCCGTGCTGGTGACGGACAGCCGCCCCCTGGCGGAGGCCGTCCAAACAGAGGCGGAGCGCCAGCTGGCGGACCTGCCCCGGCGGGACATCGCCCAAAGATCCCTGGAGGCCAACGGGAAGATCCTGGTGACGAAGGACCTGGCCGCTGCGGTGGAGGCCGCCAACCGCATCGCCCCGGAGCACCTGGAGCTGTGCGTGGACGATCCCTTCGCCCTGCTGCCCCTGGTGAAAAACGCCGGCAGCGTCTTTCTGGGCCGCCACACGCCGGAGGCATTGGGGGACTATTTCGCCGGTCCCAACCACACCCTGCCCACCAGCGGCACGGCCCGGTTTTCCAGTCCCCTGAGCGTGGACGACTTTGTAAAAAAGACCCAGTTCATCTACTACACCCGGGAGGCGCTGAACGAGGCCGCCCCCCGGATCGCGGACTTCGCGGAGCGGGAGGGCCTCCACGGCCACGCCCGATCCGCCCTGTCCCGCACGGAAGAGAAAGGAGAGTGACCCCATGAGCCGCTGGATCTCCCAGGAGGCGGAACGCCTGGCTCCCTACACCCCCGGCGAGCAGCCCCAGGATCAGCAGTATGTGAAGCTGAACACCAACGAGAGCCCCTTCCCACCGTCCCCCAAGGTCCTCAAGGCCATCAACCGGGCGGAGGTCCTGAAACTGAACCTGTACTCCGACCCCGCCTGTGCCGCTTTGACGGAGGCCATCGCCAGGCGGTATGAGCTGAAGGCCGAGAATGTGCTGGCGGGCAACGGCTCCGACGAGGTGCTGGCCTTTGCCTTCCGGGCCTTCTGCGGCGCGGGGAAGCCCGTGGCCTACGCGGACATCACCTACGGGTTCTACAAGTCCCAGGCGGCCCTGTTCGATCTGGATGTAAAGGTGATCCCCCTGCGGGAGGACTTCACCTTAAACGTGGACGACTACATGGATTTCCCCGGCACCATCGTCATCGCCAACCCCAACGCCCCCACCGGCATCGCCGTGCCCCGGGACGACATCCAGCGGCTGCTGGAGGCGGACCCGGACCGGGTGGTGATCGTGGACGAGGCGTATGTGGAATTCGGCGCC
>OGGQ01001048.1_pt1 | contig 38030 bp, 26 predicted proteins | sample 1571191 | NCBI WGS metagenome assembly OGGQ01 (sample SAMEA2582061, study PRJEB24529) | metagenome | biome: Human gut stool | place: China | collected 2011
CGCTGAAGAGTGGTTTCAATATAAAAGCATGTTGGCCGAAAGATAACGATGCATTAGAAAAGGTCGAATTGTTTGTAAAATGTGGAGAGAAGATTGATAAAATCTGTAGTATAAATAAAAAAGAAATTGATAAAATAAAGGATGACAGCACGATTGCGTATAATTTGGATTATGTCAGAATAACAGATGTTAAGATTTTAATTGGTGGATGGACTATTTCTGACTGGGGAGTAGATCAGCTGAAGATAAGTATTTTAAATGAAAAAATGGAAGCGGCAGAAGACGTTAAATTAGCAAGAAATGATCGTAAAGATCTTGTTGAAGCAGGTCTGGTAGAAGAAGAAAATTCGAAATGCGGATTTACAATTGAATTTCCATATGAAGAAGAAAAAATATATTACTTATCAATCGCAGATAAAAAGAAGAGAAAAAGAATCGAATTAAAACCAGAAGTTATCCGTAGAAATAATAAAGTGGAAGCTCGCAGAGGCTTTGCAAAACAGTTAGTAAAATGTATCAATAAGAAAAATATAGAAAAAGGAATTAAGCATATTAGAGAACATGGTGTAAAAGGACTGAAAGAATATATCGTAAGCCGTGTTAATGCATCTGCGATGCCATATGGTGAATGGTTTGAATTAAATAAACCAACAAAAAAAGAACTGGAGAAGCAGAAAAAAGATAAATTCGAATTCGAACCAAAGATTAGTATTATTGTTCCGACATACAAAACACCGATTAATTTTCTGAGAGAAATGATAGATTCTGTTATTGATCAGACGTACAGCAACTGGGAATTGTGTATTGCTGACGGAAGTGAAGGTGATTCAGCAGTAGAGGCTGAATTGGAAAAGTATGCAAAACAGGATGACAGAATTAAGTACACATTACTGGAAAAAAATGAAGGAATTTCAGGAAATACGAATGCGGCTTTGAAACTGGCAACGGGTGAGTATGTAGGATTATTTGATCATGATGATATACTTGCACCGAATGCACTGTATGAAGTAGTAAAAGCATTACAGGAAAAAGAATATGATATCTTATATACCGATGAAGATAAGATTACTGGAGATGGAAAAGAACATAATGATCCAAACTTTAAGCCGGATTTCAGCATGGATTTATTCTGCTCACATAACTATATTACCCATTTCTTTGTTGTAAAAACAAATATTATTAAGAAAATTGGTGGATTCAGACCAGAATATGACGGATCACAGGATTATGATCTGATGTTCAGATGTATTGAAAGCGCAGACAGCATAAAACATATTCCGATGATATTATATCATTGGAGAATACACATGAACTCCGTTGCAGGTGATCCGGCAAGTAAAATGTATGCTTATGACGCAGGAAAAAGAGCAATAGAAGATCACTTTAAACGTATAGGTGTGAAAGCCAAAGTAGAACATACAGGACTTTGGGGAATGTATCATGTGATTTATGAAACTCCGGGGAATCCTCTTGTTTCAATTATTATTCCAAATAAAGATCATACGGATGATCTGGATAAGTGCGTAAAATCAATTATAAATAAAAGCAAATATAAAAATATTGAATTTATCATTATTGAAAATAACAGTACAGAAGATAAAACTTTTGCATATTATGAGAAACTTCAGAAAGAGTATGAAAATGTAAAGGTGGTCAAATGGGAAGAAGGATTTAATTATTCTGCCATTAATAATTATGGAGTTAGTTTCGCAAAAGGAGAATATTTACTGTTCTTAAATAATGATACAGAGATGATTACTCCGACGGCTATCAATGAATTGCTGGGATGCTGTATGAGAGAAGATGTCGGTGTTGTTGGTGCCAAACTGTTATATTCAGATGATACGGTACAGCATGCCGGTGTTGTAGTAGGTTTTGGCGGATATGCCGGTCATGTTAACATGGGAATTCGAAGAGATGATTATGGTTATATGGTCAGAGCGCAGATTAGCTGCAACTACAGTGCTGTTACAGCAGCGTGCATGATTACCAAGAAAGAACTGTTTGAACAGGTGGGAGGATTTGACGAGCAGTTTGTTGTTGCATGTAATGATGTGGATTACTGTCTGAAAGTAAGAGAAACTGGAAAATGGGTTGTATTTAATGCATTTTCCGAGTGGTATCATTATGAATCAAAATCAAGAGGATATGAAGATACTCCGGAGAAATTAAAACGTTTTGAAGGAGAAGTAGCAAAATTCCAGAAGAAATGGCCAGAAATTTTGGAAAAAGGAGATCCATTCTATAATCCAAATTTCCCAATTGACAAGGCACCGTTCACATTAGGATAAATAAAAGGAAGGAAAAAGATGAAAAGAAAAATAGCAATTTTCTTATCTGCCATTATGCTTTTGACAAGTGTTACTGGAAATGTCAGTGTGGCAGCTGCTGAAGTACAGGAAACTAATAATGAAATAGTAGAAAATCAAAATAATAACGGGCAAACAAGTGAAATAACACAGGGTAACTCAGAAAATGATAGAGAAAACGAAGGCAATACGGCAGAAAATCAGACGGAAAATGTGACGGAAGATCATACAACAACAGAAGCTGCCGCAACAACAGAAAGTTCAGAGGAAGAACAGGCGGTTATTAATTATCTGGCTGTAGATCAGGGATATCTCCAAAGTCCTGGGGAACAGAAAGTTGTAGTATCTTTTGGAAAAGGAACTGAGAATATTGAACAGCCAAGATTAAGTTTTCAAAAGGCTGATGGAAGTGTAATAGATTTTGCATTTAGCGAAAAGAATGAAGAATTGTTCCTTTTTTCACATAGTTTTTCGGAAGAAGAAAAGGGCGCTTATTCTGTAAAAACATTTACATACATTCTTAATGGAATGGAATATTCCATTGATCTGGAGTCCATAGGTGTTAATGCCAAATTCGGTGTAGATGAGAATTATGAGGGATATGAATTGGGAAGCTCTGATACAGATACAGAACCGGAAATAGAGGCTTCGGTAGTTGATGTAGAGTCTGGAAAATTAGTTGCTGCATCAACAGATATTGCTGCAACTTTAAGTGAAACGGAATCAGCAATTTCAACACAAAGCCTTGAAGAAGGAACTGCCAGAAGCAGGAATAAAGTTGTTGTATTGGATCCCGGACACGGTGGAAGCGATGGCGGAGCATCGGCGAATGGATTGGTTGAAAAAAATCTTACTCTGAAAATAGCACAGTACTGTAAGGAAGAACTGGAAAAATACGCGGGCGTAACAGTATATATGACGAGAAGTACGGATGTGGCTGTAGATTTGGAAGAACGTGTGCAGAAGGCGAAAAACTGGGGCGCAGATGTATTTGTAAGTATCCATATGAACTCCGCGAGTGCTGCCGCGCAAGGAGCTGAGGTATGGTATCCGAACAGCAGCTATAATTCAGAAATACATAATAATGGACAGAAACTAGCATCTGAGATTGAAAAGGAACTTGTCAGCCTGGGATTGGCTGAAAGAGGTGTAAAAATACGAAATTCGCAGAATGGGTCAAAATATGAGGATGGAAGCATTGCTGACTATTACAGTGTAATACGAAATAGTAAGTTGGCCGGTTTTCCTGGGATTATTGTAGAACATGCTTTTTTGACGAATTCATCAGATGCACAAAAACTGAAGCAGGAAAGTTTTATTAAGAGTCTGGGAGTTGCGGATGCTACGGGAATTGCAAAATATTTTGGCTTATCAAAAGATTTAGATTCCGGTAAATTTACAGCATCAATTGTAAAGAAAAATGATTTTACAAGAACATTTACGGTAAAAATAAACGGAAAACTTTCAGAAGGAGAAAGCTACAGAGTTGCTGTCTGGTCAGATAAAAACGGACAGGACACGAATAATTTATGGACTGTAGTCAATAAGCAGTCAGGGAATGAAGTAGAGCTTGAGTATAATACTGCCAATTACAAAAATGCAGATGGAATATACAATATACATATTTATAAATATGATAAAAATGAAAAAGTAACCTGTATACAGACAATGACCTGTAATATGTACAACAGTAATGCAAGCTGTAAAGTTCAGGACACAACAGGAGAAGAAAAAAACTTTAAGGTTTCTGCAGAAATTACAAATGTTCCGGATACATTAAATCGAATCCAGTTTGCGGTATGGAGCGACCAGAATGGACAGGATGATTTGAAATGGTATGCGGGAACAAAAAGCGGAAATGCATGGTCAACCAATATTGCTGTAAAAAATTATAAAAGGTATGGAAAATATAATGTACATGCTTATGCTGTGCTGAACGATGGAACCAATGTATTCTTAAAAGCAATGTCATTTAATGTTACGAAACCGACAGCAAAGCTTACGGTGGCAAAACAAAATAGTACAAATGGAATGGCGGAAGTAACAGTAAGCAATATTCAAATCAAGTCAGGAATAAATAAAGTACTGATTCCGGTATGGAGTCAGGAAAATCAAAGTGATCTGGTATGGTATACGGCACAGAAACAGCCGGATGGAACCTATAAGATTACGATTGATATGGGAAACCATAATTACAACGAAGGAACCTATCATGTTGCCTGCTATATCGTAGATGGAAATGAAATCCAGACAGGAATTACGTCTACAACGTGTGAGATGAAGCTTCCAAATACATATCTTGAAATTAAGGATACTGCAGGAACTGAAAAAGAATTTCAGATTACATTAGGAAATACATCAGCATACGGGAATGTCCGTAAGGTCCAGTTTGCGGTATGGAGTGTACAAGGAGGACAAGATGATCTGATTTGGTATACCGCAGAGAAAAAGAATGACGCTGCATGGATAAAAAAGGTAAAGATAAAAGATCATAAAACACTGGGAACGTATAATGTACATGCATATATCACACTGGTAAATGGAAGCGTAAAGACAAAGACAACGACTTTCAATGTAAGCAGACCAACGGCGACATTGACGGTGGGTACACAGGATAAGGAAAAAGGAACTGTAGAAGTAACAGTAAGTAATATTCAGAGCAAATCAGGAATAAATAAAGTACTGATTCCAGTATGGAGTCAGCAAAATCAAAGTGATCTGGTATGGTATACGGCTCAAAACCAGACAGACGGAACCTATAAAATTACCGTTGATATGGGAAATCATAATTATAATGAAGGAACTTATCAGGTTGCATGCTATATCGTAGATGGAAATGGAATCCAGACAGGGATTGCATCAGGTAGTTGTCAGATGAAAGTTCCGAATGTATCTCTGGAAGCAAAAGATACTGCAGGAACTGAAAAAGAATTTCAGATAAGTCTGACAAATGCCGGAGTATATGGAAATATTCGCCAGGTGCAGTTTGCGGTATGGAGTGATCAAAATGGACAGGATGATCTGATCTGGTACAATGCAGAGAAAAAGAATACCGGAGAATGGACAAAGGCTGTAAAGATAAAAAATCACAAAACGCTTGGAATCTATAATGTACATGCATATATTACATTAGCAAACGGAAAACGAGTAACGAAAACAACTACATTTAATGTAACGAAACCGACAGGTGAAATTAGTATTTCAGAATATAATGCCAATAAGGGAACCTTTTATGTAACGGTGAAAAATATCAAATCAGCTTCAGGGGTAGAAGAAGTATTGATTCCGGTCTGGTGTGCAGAGAATCAAAATGATTTAGTGTGGTATAAGGCTGAAAAAATTGACAATACAACATATAGAGTGAATGTAAATATAGCCAATCATAAAAATCATGAGGGAATATATAAAGCAGATGTTTACGTAAAAACTGGAAATGGTATTCAGGCTGGAATTGGACGATCTACATTAGAGATAAAACGCACAGAGCTGTATGCGATTATGGGCAGCTCGGATGTGACAGTTAATCAAATGGCTGCATATTATAAAAAAAATAATTTGACATATGACAAATATACAGGAAGTTTGAGTGAATATAATGGAATATTAGCAAAGGGTGGAGCTGCTAATATAGAAATTTATTGTACGATTTTTAAACAGGAAGCAGAAGTAGAAGGTGTGAGAGTAGAAGTTGCTTTTACACAGGCTATGTTAGAAACGGGTTTTTTGAAATTTGGCGGAGATGTAAAACCAGATCAATATAATTTTGCAGGAATGGGTGCAACAGGAGGTATTTCTGGAGAAAAATTTAGTGATGTCCGTGAAGGAATAAGAGCTCAAATACAGCATTTGAAATGTTATGCAAGTGATGCTGCACTGAATAATGCGTGCGTTGATCCACGTTGGGGAACCTGGCTGAGAAATAAAGCTCTTTATGTACAATGGTTAAGTAAAGCGAACAATCCATATGGAATTGGCTGGGCTACGGATGCAGAATATTCAGAAAAAATATTAAGCATGATTAAAAGTTTAAAAGCTAACTAATGAACAATGTCTTGTAAAATGTAAATGAAGCATTTTACAGGACATTTTTGTTTTCAAAAGAAAAAAAAGATGGTATGATGGTTTTATAAAATCTGAAAATATTTTTTAATTGAGAAATATTTTTAGAATATGAGGGACGAAAGGTGAAAAAGAGGTGGCTATATGAAAAAAAGGTTTTTCTTTATTGCAAGTTTGATGCTTTGCCTGACGCTGGGCAGTACAGCTAGCTATGCAAAAGAATCAATTTCTGAAAATGCACAGGTAATTGAAGGAGAAAACATAGCAGATAACGCAGGAGATTCAAAACAGTTACAACAAGAGCAAGCGACAGAGGAAAAAATTAATACACAAATTCAAGATGAACAGATAAAAAATGCTGTTATAAAAGGAACAGTAGAAATAGAAAATCTTGATGATGTGAATGGGACATTTTCTGCTGTATTATCAAATGTGCAGAATGGGGATAAGATAAAAGAAGTGCTGATGGCTGTATGGTGTGATACAAATGGTCAGGATGACCTGAAATGGATTAGTGCAGTAAAAAATGAAAAAGGATATTACATAATAACAGATGATGTGTCTGCTCACAAATATCAGCTGGGAAAATACCATGTAAGTGTATATGCTGTTGACACAGAGGGAAAACTGACAGGTATTACAGGAACTTCTTTTGAATTAAATAAATCTGAAATAGTAGCTACGGTTGAGCAAAATAAAAAAGATAAGTTAAAATATGATATTGATGTAAGCAATGTGAATATACCAGGTGGTATAAAAAATGTATGGATTCCGGTATGGAGTGATGCGAACGGACAGGATGATCTGAAATGGTATACGGCTAAAAGAAATAACAATGGCCATTATACATTGACTGTTGATATACGTGATCATAAAGGTCTGGGAAAATATAATGTACATATCTATGGAGAAAATAAAGCCGGAGATATGATTCAGTTAGGAACAACAATGTTTTCAATCGATACTCCGAAGATTGCGACAGCAGAAATTGTAAATAAGGATCTGGAAAAAGGCACATTTACAGTTAGATTAGCGGATATTGATAATGCGGAAAATATTCAGAATATCAAGGTGCCGGTATGGAGTGAGATAAACGAGCAAGATGATTTAATCTGGTATACGGCTAAGAAAAAAGAAAATACAAATGAATATACAGTAAATGTAGATATAAAGAATCACAATTATTCCATGGGTAAATATAATATCGGTGTTTATATTACTGATGTAACGAATGCACAATATGGTGCGAAAAGTGTAAGTACTGATTTTAATATAAAAAAAGGCAATATAGAGATAAATGAAAAGGGTGATTTTTCTTATCAGATAATAGTAAAAGACTTTGAAGTACCTGGCGATATAAAAAAAGTTATGGTGCCGGTATGGAGTGAGGTAAACGGACAGGATGATCTGGTCTGGTATACAGCTAAGAAAAATGGAGATGGGCAATATGAGGTGAATCTTGATGTTTCCAAACACAAAGGACTTGGAAAATATTGTGTTAATGCATATGCAGTACAACCAAATGGAAATATGGCAGGATTGACATCTTCTGATTTTGTGGTTGAGGAACCAGAATTGGATCGTCCAGAAGTGGAATGTGACAAAAAAAGCGGACAGATAAAAGTAAAAATTCCGGTAAAAAGAAATGGTGAATTGATAAAAAAAGTTCAGGTTCCAATTTGGTCAGACAGTAATCAGGACAATATAGTCTGGTATACAGCTAAAAAAGATTCTGAAGGGAATTATATAGTAGAAACAAACATTAATAAACATAAATATCATAGTGGTGTTTATAAGATAAATGTATATGTGACAGATATTACTGGAATGCGTAAAGGAAGTGCTGGAATAAGTTGCGATATGTCACCAGAATATGGAGAACTTTCGGCAGTAGACAGAGACGGATCTGAAAGTGTATATCAGATAAATTTGAAAAATCTGAATGTACCAGGTGGAGAAAAAGAAGTACTTTTTGCTGTTTGGGGAAATGAAAGAGGACAAAATGACCTTAAGTGGTATACAGCAGAAAAAGTGGGACAATATGATTACCGTTTGAATGTTTCGATTAGAAATCACAGAGAACTTGGTGTATATAATGTTAATGCTTATTACAAAACACAAAGTAATGATTTACAGTGGATCGCAAACACAACATTTAATGTGTCGCAAAAGGTAAAATATGCGGGATTACGGGTGTCAAATATTGATGGACATAAAGGAACATTTAAAGTAACAATTTCAGGTGTTATGGCACCTTCCGGTATCGAAAAAATCCAGATTCCGACGTGGTGTTCTGATAACCAGAGTGATATTGTCTGGTATACAGCAATAAAAGAAGCTGAAGGTATATATTCTGCAACCATGGATGTTAAGAAGCATTCATATCATTTTGGAAATTATAAGATGAGCGTATATGCGACTATGGGAAATGGTATTTTTACAGGAGTATGCGCAGGTTCACAAACGATTAATCCGGACAATTATCTCTATAGTAAGTATGTCAGTGCTTCTCAAAGAGAAGTCTGGCTTTTGGGAGCAAATGCTGAGCAGGTTCAATTTCCTACATGGAGTGAAACAAACGGTCAGGATGATATCGTTTGGTATAGTGGTGTTAACAGAGGAAACGGTACATGGAGTGTTACTGTAGACAGTAATAATCACAAGCATGGTGGAACATACAATACACATGCATATGTCACAAAAAATGGTGTAAGAAGTGCAGTTGGTTCAACAAGCTATTCACTGGAAAGAATCCAGACAGCACAGCAGTTTATGAATGCAAAAGCAAATATGTATTCAAGCAGAACCCCATACTTGTTGCTGGTAAACAGAAGTACACACAAAGTAGGAATCTATCAGGGATGGCAGGGGAACTGGCGTTGCATCCAGTATTGGGACTGTTCAGATGGAGCACCAAGTACACCAACTGTGGAAGGAACATTCCAGGTAGGAAGTAAAGGTTACTATTTTGATTCAGGTTCGGCGAGATGTTACTGGTATACACAGTTCAGAGGAAATTATTTGTTCCATTCAGTTTTGTACAATAAAAATGGAACATTAATGGATGGAAGACTGGGAATGCCACTTTCACATGGATGTGTCAGATTAAATATTAATAATGCAAAATGGATTTATGATACTATTCCAACAGGAAGTACAGTGGTAGTATATCATTAATAATGAATATAGGTGGTTGATGAAATACATCAGCCGCCTATTATTTTGGTAAGAATTATACAATTAATTATCAGAATATTGCTAATAGGTTGAGATTTAGAAAAGAATATGCTAAAATATATTGTCGTTTGTAAATAATGATTTTTGGAGGAGAATATGTCAAGATATATACAAAATTTTTTGAAATTCAGACCGCTCTTAAGTGAATTGGTTTCAAGAGATATTAAAATTAAATATCGAAGATCGGTTTTGGGTGTGCTGTGGACATTGTTAAATCCATTGCTTATGATGATTATCTTATCTGTAGTATTTTCAAACTTATTTAAATTTGATGTTGAAAATTTTCCGCTGTATTTATTAAGTGGACAGATTGTATTTAATTTTTATAGTGAATCTACATCGAGTGCAATGTCTGCAATTACCGGAAATGCAGCATTGATCAAAAAGGTATATGTACCGAAATACTTATTTGTTATTTCCAGAGTATTTTCAAGCTTTATTAATCTGATGGCTTCATTTACTGCATTACTTCTGGTTATGATGGCTATGCGTTCGGAATTACACTGGACAGTAATGCTGTCACCAATTCCGCTGATGTTATTAGTATTGTTCTCATTAGGAGTTGGTATGATCTTATCAGCAGTCACAGTCAAGTTCAGAGATATTATGCATTTATACTCTGTATTTCTGACCGCATTGACGTATTTGACACCTGTGATTTATCCGATGTCAATTTTACCGGGATGGTTATATAAGATTGTTATGTTAAATCCATTGACGAATATTCTGATGATGTTCAGAGATGTAATGATTAATAACATGGTGTTCAGTATAGGTCAGCTGATAGTTGCAGTTGTGGAAACTGTTGTATTCTTGATTATTGGATTTTATGTATTCTATAGAAACCAGGATCAGTTTATTTTAAATATTTAGGAGTATGACATGGAGAAAGAATTAATTATTAAAGTAGATCATGTATCTATGAAATTTAATCTTGCGTCTGAAAAGTTTGACAGTCTGAAAGAATATATTATAAAGAGTTTAAAAAAGCAAGTGTCATATAATGAATTCTGGGCATTAAAAGATGTGTCATTTGAAGTATACCGTGGAGAGTCGTTAGGTCTGATCGGTTTGAACGGTAGTGGAAAAAGTACGATGTTAAAGACGATTGCAGGAGTATTGAAACCAACTAAGGGATCTGTAAGTGTGTTTGGAACGGTTGCACCGTTGATTGAATTAGGAGCAGGATTCGACTTTGATTTAACTGCGCGAGAGAATATTTTCCTGAATGGAGCTCTGCTGGGATATTCAAGGGAAATGATGAATTCATATTATGATGAAATTGTAGAATTTTCAGAATTACAAAACTTTATGGATGTTCCGGTTAAGAATTTTTCATCAGGAATGGTATCCAGACTGGCGTTTGCGATTGCGACGATCGGAACACCGGATATCATGATTGTAGATGAAGTCCTTTCAGTAGGAGATTTTAGATTCCAGCAGAAATGCGAAGCGAGAATAAGAAGTATGATGGACAGAGGAACAACAATCCTTTTCGTTTCACACAGTATCGAACAGGTAGAATCGATATGCAATAAAGTTGTTTGGTTGGATCATGGAGTTTTAAAACGATTTGGAGATGCGGAGCCAATTTGTAGTGAATATAAAAATTCATAAAGGAGACCAATAATGAAGAAAATAATGAAATGGGTTATTGGCATAGCTGTAATTATAATGTTTAGCTTTTTCTATGCACATATTGCCAAAACGCATATTTTATATGATAACAGAGTAGATACCAGTAAATATATGGGTACCGGAGTGCTTTCTGGAAAAATTGAACAGAAATTTGTGTCGGAAGAGGACTGTCTGGATGGAATAACAATCAAATGTTCCATACAAGGAACACCGGCAGATTCTACAGTAAAGATTTCCTTAAAGGATGATGAGACAGGCAAGATTGTAGCAAAATCTGAATTGAAATTAAAAGACATCAAAAATAGTAAGTTTAATGTTTTTAGATTTGACAGGATTTCAGAGTGTAAAGGAAAGACATATACGCTGTATGTAGAAAATCCTGAGGGAGATGTGGAGAAAACATTAGGAGTTGGTTTCTCTTATGAACCAAAGACAGAAAAGGGAACAGAACTTTTAATTAACGGTAATAATGTTGATGGTACATTAATTGCAAAAACAGTAACGAACCGTTTTGATATGGAGACATTTTGCGTAGTATTACTGTTTGTGTTATATATTGTATTTTTTGTTAAATTCTTATATAGATTGTTTAAATAGTTAAGATGTATATTCCTGACTTTTCATTGTGAAAAGTCAGGAATTATTTTATAATAGAAATATAAGTCTGATAAATGAAGAAAGCATGGGGAGGTGTGGAAACATGAAGAAAAGAATATTTATAATTACGATATTGAGTATAGCAATATTAACTGCATGTAATGAAAGTGGAAAAACAAATGACATTTCGAAAAATGGACAAGATAAAAAGCAGGAAGAAAAATTAGAAATCAATACGAAGAAGAATTCTGGCAGAGAGGAAGAAGAAAAAGAAGAGAAAGAAACGCAGGATAATGATACAACAAGTGAAAGTGACGAAAATAAAGAATCAAAAACAGAAACGGAAACAAAAAAAGATGTTACAATCAGTGTGTTTTACAGTAATGATGATGCAACTGCTTTTACTGCGGATATGGTAAAAATAAAAGAACTTACACCGGAAAATGTATTGAATGCTTTAGCGGATAAAGGAGTAATAGATAAAGATATAAAGATTAATAAATTTGAAGTATCAGAAGTTGATGGAATGCAGAGTATAAACATTGATTTTGATCAAAAATTTAAAGAGTATATTATGTCGTGTGGTTCTACGCAAGAGTATTATGTTGTTGGTGGAATCTGCAATACTTTTATAAAAGCATATCGGGCGGATAGAATAAAAATAACTGTTGATGGAAATTGTTTAGAGACGGGGCATAATGATTATCCGGATTATATGTTTGAATTTTAAAAAGATATTTAATAATATTATAAAATCAAAGAATAAAGATTGAAATATAATATATATGTGTTGACGGAGAGGAATTGGACAATAATGAAAAAAGATCTTGTAAGTGTATTGATGGTTAATTATAATCATGCGGACACAATTGAACAATCAATAAGAAGCGTATTGGAGCAAACGTATTCGAAACTTCAGTTGATTATTGTCGATGATGGATCAACTGATAATTCAGTTGAAATTATAAACAGTATAGAAGATCCGAGAATTGAGGTATATGAAGAAAAAGAAAATAAGCAAATATGTGCAGTAACTAATATTGGAATGAAGAAAGTGCGCGGAGAATATTTTGCACGAATTGATAGTGATGATTTGTGGGAAAAAAATAAGTTAGAGCTTCAAGTGGAATATTTAAAAGAACATCCAGAACATAAAATTTGCTTTACACATGTTTCAATTATAGATGAAAATGATCAAGTAGTCGATTCGGAGTTAGAAAAATTATATGCGGTAGATTATGAAAGGCAAGAGGAATGGTTAGAGACATTTTTCTTCCTTGGAAATTGTTTGCCAATGACATCAGTACTTATGACAACAAAGATTATGGTAGAAATAGGTGATTTTAATATTGCTTATAGGCAATTGCATGATTTTGATTATTGGATTAGAATTGCAAAAAAATATCCTATGGCTGTAATCCCTAAGAAATTAGCTCGAATTAGAAGATATGAGAGCGAAACAAATAATAGTAATATTTCGGAAAAAAATACGACTAGAACATATAATGAATATGTGGATATCAGAAGACATTTTTTTGATGAAATGTCGGATGAAGTGTTAAAAAAAACATTTGGAAAATATTTTAAAAATGGTAATGCTGAATCAAGAGAAGAATTGGAATGTGAAAAAGCATTTTTATTGTGTAGCCCTTTAGGACAAGGGAAAGCTATATCTAATGTTGGTATAGAATATTTTGTAAATTTATTTCAAAATAAAATGATGACAGATATTTTGGACAAAAATTATGGGTTAAATGCAAAAAAATTTTATGAATTAACGGGGGAACACCTTTATAATGATTGGAAGCTACAAGAAAAAATTCAAATTATAAAGGAAAAAAATAAGAAATTTGAAAAAACAATAGAAGATAAAGAAAGTAGAATAAAAGTACTGGAAGAAGAGTTGAGGTTGCGTAACAAAATAATTGAAGATTATGAAAATTCAACTTCATGGAAGCTGACAAAACCGTTAAGAAAAATTGGAACAATTGTAAAGAAGTAGGAAGGAAAGTAAGTTGAAAAAACCAGGCTACTATTCATCCGGCGAATTTGCCCGCATGGCCCACGTGACCTTGCGGACAATTCGCTATTATGACAAACAGAATATATTAAAACCATCCTACGTCACAGAAGCGGGCGCAAGATTCTACACAGACGAAGACTTCGCCAGACTGCAGCAGATATTACTTTTGAAATATCTGGGATTTTCGCTGGACGACATCCGGGATATGACGATCGATGATGCAGACTACCACTTCATGCTCAACTCTCTTAACATTCAGTTGAAATTAGTCCGTGACCGCATCGAACAGATGCAGCTGGTGGAGCAGGCAATTCAGGATACGTCGGATCTGATTAAGAAAGAACATTCCATTGATTGGAGTCAGATGTTGAATCTGATCCATCTGACCGGTATGGAGAAAAGTATAAAGAACCAGTATCAGGATGCGTCAAACATTTCCGCAAGAATTAACCTACACAGTCTGTATTCGCAGAATACGAAAGGATGGTTTCCATGGATTTTCGAACAATTGGAATTAAAGCCGGGAATGAAGGTTTTGGAGCTGGGATGTGGAGATGGTACACTCTGGAACGTGGACAGGGATAAGATTCCGAAACAGACGGAGATCGTAGTATCAGATATATCGGATGGAATGTTAAGAGATGCAAGGCGTACGATCGGTGCAGACGACAGCAGATTCAGATTCCGTGTATTTGATGCGGGAAGAATCCCATATGATAAGGATGCATTTGATCTTGTAATTGCCAATCATGTGTTGTTTTATTGCGAAGATATCCCGAAAGTTTGTAAAGAAGTAAAACGTGTATTGAAGCCGGAAGGAAGATTTGTCTGCAGTACATATGGCAATGATCATATGAGAGAAGTGAGTGAACTGGTACAGAAGTTCGATGACCGGATCGTACTGGCAGCAAAGAATCTGTACGAGCGTTTTGGAAAAGAGAACGGAGAAGAGATTCTTAAGAAGGATTTTGAAAAGATAGAGTGGAGGCGGTATGAGGATTCGCTTATCGTGCCGGAACCTGAGCCATTGATTTCTTATATCTTGTCGTGCCATGGGAATCAGGGACAGTATATTCTGGATCATTACAAGGAGTTCCAGTCTTATGTGCGTAAGAAGACGGAAGGCGGGTTCCACATTACGAAAGATGCCGGGATTTTTGTTGGATATAATGGTTGAGAATAATAGAAATATCGTGCATAATAAAAGTAAGTATAAAAAAGTGTAGAGTGTTGGTGAAGATCGGCAGGGGGCAGAGTTGAAAAAGTTTTTTAATGTAAATGGGAGTTGTAATCCGCAAATACACTATATGATAGATTTATCGGAACGTCTATCAGAGATAAAAAAAATGGTAGATGCCGGAGAGTACTTTACAATTAACAGGGCAAGACAGTATGGAAAGACAACATTGCTGGCTGCTTTGGCAGAATATTTGAAAAGTGATTATAAGGTGATCAGTCTTGATTTTCAGACAATCAGTTATGGAGATTTTGAGAATGAAGAAAAATTTGTTGCTGCGTTTTCAAACGAGATATTGATATCAGAATACGATATACCAGAAGATATCAGAAGTATTTTGTTACATTTGGCGGATGGAAAAGAGAGGAATGTAACCTTATCAGTGCTGTTTCGTACGTTGTTGCAGTGGTGCAGAATTTCAGAAAAACCGCTGGTATTGATTATTGATGAAGTTGATACAGCTACAAATAATCAGGTGTTTGTTGATTTTTTGGCTCAACTGCGTGCATATTATCTGCGTAGGATGCAGATGCCTACATTTCGGTCAGTGATACTTGCAGGAGTATACGACGTGAGAAATGTAAAAAGTAAGATCAGGCCGGAAGAAAATCATAAGACGAACAGTCCGTGGAATATAGCGGCGAAATTTAAGATAGATATGAATTTTTCAGTAGATGATATATCGGGAATGCTGAATGAATATGAACAGGATTATCAGACAGGAATGGATGTAGTGGAGATTGCAGAAATGATTTATTCTTATACATCAGGATATCCGTATCTTGTGTCATGTTTATGTAAAATGATAGATGAAGATATCAAAGATGAAAGCAAGACAGCATGGTGTAAACAGGATGTACTGACTGCTGTAAAAATGTTGTTGAATGATAAAAATCCATTATTTGAATCTTTAATCGGAAAATTGAATGAATATCCGGGAGTGAAAAATCTGATTTACAGATTGCTGTTCAGAGGTGAAAATATAGGTTATAATCCAGATGACAGTGGAATAGATATGGCTGAAATGTTTGGATTTATAAAAGTTCGAAATGGAAATGTCTATATTGCAAACCGCATTTTTGAAACACGTCTTTACAATATGTTTCTTATGTCAACAGATGAACAGGAAAAGGATGTATATAGAGAAGGGGCAAGATTAAAAAATCAGTTTATACATGATGGTGCGTTGGATATGTGGCGTATTCTTGAAAAGTTTGTAGAATATTTTGATGATATTTACGGTGATAGAGATGAAAAATTCCTGGAAGCGGATGGCCGGAGATATTTTATGCTTTTTTTGAAACCGATCATTAATGGAACAGGGAATTATTATATTGAGGCAAGAACAAGGAATGATGAACAGACGGATATGATCATTGATTATTTGGGACAGCAGTATATCATTGAGATGAAGATATGGCATGGGAATGCCTACAATGAAAGAGGAGAAAAGCAACTTTCGGATTATCTGGAGTATTATCATGTGGATAAGGGATATATGCTGAGCTTTAATTTTAATAAGAATAAGAAGATTGGTGTAAAAGAAGTGGTGTTAGGAGAGAAGCTGTTGATTGAAGCAGTTGTTTGATTACGGAAAATTAAAGTTATGATCAGCGACAAGTCGTAATTCTTAAGAACTTCTTAAATATTACAGGAAAGTTACAAAAAAATAAAAAAAGTACTTGAAGGTGACCTAAGGTCACCTTTTATAATCTAATTAACACGGAACATGGAGACTAGAATAGAAAGTGAAGAACTTGATAACCTATTAATACAAAACGAGGAGGTTCCTGAAATGAAAGGAATTATTTTAGCAGGTGGTTCAGGCACACGTCTGTATCCATTAACAATGGTAACATCAAAGCAGTTACTGCCAATCTATGACAAGCCGATGATCTATTATCCAATGTCAGTGCTGATGAACGCAGGTATCCGTGATATCCTGATCATCTCAACACCACAGGATACACCAAGATTCCAAGAATTGTTAGGAGACGGACATCAGTTTGGTGTGAATCTGTCATATGCAGTACAGCCAAGCCCGGACGGACTTGCTCAGGCATTTATCATCGGAGAAGAATTCATCGGTGATGATACAGTAGCAATGGTTCTCGGAGATAACATTTTTGCAGGTCACGGACTGAACAAACGTCTGAAAGCTGCTGTTGAGAATGCAGAGACCGGAAAGGGAGCTACTGTATTTGGATATTATGTAGATGATCCGGAGCGTTTCGGTATCGTAGAATTTGATCACGAGGGAAAAGCTATTTCCATCGAAGAAAAACCGACACAGCCAAAGAGCAACTACTGTGTAACAGGATTGTATTTCTATGACAACAATGTTGTGAAGTATGCAAAAGAGTTAAAGCCAAGTGCACGTGGAGAACTGGAAATCACAGATCTGAACCGTGTATATCTTGAGAAAGGTGATCTGAATGTAGAACTTCTCGGACAGGGATTCACATGGCTGGATACAGGTACACACGAAAGCCTTGTAGATGCAACCAACTTCGTGAAGACGGTTGAGACACATCAGCACCGTAAGATTGCATGCCTGGAAGAGATCGCATACCTGAACGGATGGATCAGCAAGGACGAGGTAATGGAAGTATATGAAGTTCTGAAGAAGAACCAGTATGGACAGTACTTAAAAGATGTCCTGGATGGAAAATATAAAGAAAATTTGTACTAAAATCTATATTAAGAAATGATACAAAAAGGAGAAATCAAAAAATGACAATTATTGTAACCGGAGGAGCCGGATTTATCGGAAGTAACTTTGTATTTCATATGTTAAACAAATACCCGGACTATCGCATCGTTTGTCTGGACTGCCTGACATATGCAGGTAACTTATCTACACTGGAGCCTGTAATGGACAATCCGAATTTCCGTTTTGTAAAAGAAAGCATTACAGACCGTGAAGCAGTGTACAAATTATTCGAAGAAGAGAAACCGGACATGGTTGTAAACTTCGCAGCAGAAAGCCACGTAGACCGTTCTATCGAGAACCCGGAAGTATTCCTGGATACAAACATCAAAGGTACTGCTGTACTGATGGATGCCTGCAGAAAATATGGTATCAAACGTTACCATCAGGTATCTACAGATGAAGTATACGGAGATCTGCCGCTTGACAGACCGGACCTGTTCTTCACAGAGGAGACACCGATCCACACAAGCAGCCCATACAGCTCATCTAAGGCAGCAGCAGACCTGTTAGTTCTTGCTTATCACAGAACATACGGACTGCCGGTATCTATCAGCAGATGTTCCAACAACTACGGACCATATCACTTCCCGGAGAAACTGATCCCGCTGATGATCGCCAATGCACTGAATGACAAGCCGCTTCCAGTATACGGAGAAGGATTAAATGTACGTGACTGGTTATATGTAGAAGATCACTGTAAAGCAATCGACCTGATCATCCATAACGGAAGAGTCGGAGAAGTATACAACGTAGGCGGACACAATGAGAAGACAAACATCGAGATCGTAAAGATCATCTGTAAAGAGCTTGGAAAACCGGAAAGTCTGATCACTCACGTTGCAGACCGTAAGGGACATGATATGCGTTATGCAATCGATCCTACAAAGATCCACAACGAACTTGGATGGCTTCCGGAGACCAAATTCGAAGATGGTATTAAGAAGACGATCAAATGGTATCTTGAAAATAAGGAATGGTGGGAGACGATCATTTCCGGAGAATACCAGAACTATTATGAGAAAATGTATGCTCACCGGGAGGAGATTTAAGAATGAAAGTATTAGTGACAGGTGTTGGCGGACAGCTTGGTCATGACGTGATGAACGAACTGGCATCCCGTGGTTATGAGGGAATCGGTTCTGACATCAAAGAAACATACAGCGGAATCCAGGATGGTACAGCGGTAACAACAATGCCATATGTGCCGATGGATATCACAGATGCATCTTCTGTAGAAAAAGTTCTGACAGATGCAAAACCGGATGTAGTGGTACACTGTGCTGCATGGACAGCCGTGGACCTTGCAGAAGACGAAGATAAGAAAGAGATCGTAAAAGCGGTCAATGCAACAGGAACAAAGAACATTGCAGATGTGTGTAAAAAGTTAGACTGTAAGATGGTATACATCAGTACAGACTATGTATTTGACGGACAGGGAGAGAAAGCCTGGGAACCTGACTGCAAGGATTACAAACCACTGAATGTATATGGAGAGACAAAACTTGCCGGAGAGCTTGCGGTATCGGAGACGCTGGATAAGTACTTCATCGTACGTATCGCGTGGGTATTCGGAAAGAACGGTAAGAACTTTATCAAGACAATGCTCAATGTAGCAAAGACACACGATACATTGAAAGTTGTAAATGACCAGATCGGAACACCAACCTATACATTTGACCTTGCAAGACTTCTCGTTGACATGATCGAGACTGACAAATATGGTTACTATCATGCAACAAACGAAGGCGGATATATCAGCTGGTATGATTTTACAAAGGAAATCTTCCGCCAGGCAGCAGAGCTTGGTCATGACGAATACAGCGAAGACAAGGTGACGGTTCTGCCGGTAACAACAGAAGAGTACGGTGTATCCAAAGCAGCAAGACCTTTCAACAGCAGACTGGACAAGAGTAAACTTGTGGAAAATGGATTTACTCCACTTCCGACATGGCAGGATGCGCTTGGAAGATACTTGAAAGAAATCGAATTCTAAATTTTATATAGGTGAAGAATAATCTCAGCCACATGACGTGGCTGGGATTAACTCACGTATAAATCATTTAAAACAATAAGGAGACGTAATAATGGGACAGATTAAAGTAGAAAAAAACGCAGGCGGTATCCAGGGACTCTGTGTAATTGAACCAACAGTACATGGTGACGCAAGAGGATACTTTATGGAGACATATAACCAGAAAGATATGGAAGAAGCAGGACTTACAATGCAGTTCGTTCAGGACAACCAGTCAAGTTCTACGAAGGGAGTCTTAAGAGGATTACATTTCCAGAAAGAATTTCCACAGGGAAAACTGGTACGTGTCGTAAAAGGTGCTGTATTTGACGTGGCAGTAGACTTAAGAAGTGACAGTGAGACATACGGAAAATGGTTCGGTGTAGAACTGACAGAAGAAAATAAGAAACAGTTCTACATTCCGGAAGGATTCGCACACGGATTCCTGGTATTAAGTGATCTCGCAGAGTTCTGCTACAAATGTACAGACTTCTATCATCCGGGAGACGAGGGCGGTCTTGCATGGAACGATCCTGAGATCGGCATCGAGTGGCCGACACTGACAGGAGAGTATAAAGGAACCGCATCCGGAGAAGGTTATGCGCTGGAAGACGGCACTGCACTGAACTTAAGTGATAAGGATCAGCTGTGGGTTGGACTGAAAGATACGTTCCATTTTTAGGATAAACTATGAATAAGTTATCAAAATTACTGAATGTTGTGATTTATCTGTGCATCATAAGTTATGCACTTCCAACAGGAGTAATGATGGGCATAGCAATTCAGAAAATATTGGTATGCCTGTTGATTATTCTGGGAGGAATATGCCTGGTTTTACAAAGAAAAAGCCTTGAGATTATAAAAAGTGCGAAGCTGGAGATTACTTTAGGTTTTTTGGGATTGTTGGCATGTATTGTCAGTTACATTCTTGGAAATGAATGGAGTATAAAATTTACGGGATTATTCTATATCTCGGTAATTGTGTTTGTAGAATTATATTTTCTGGTCAGATATGAATTGGCTGAACCGGAAAAGATTATAGAATGTATCCTTTATATGATGCTTTTGAAGATCCTGGGAAAAATAATCATAGAAATCGTCTTTGTATGTAAGTTGATAGAATATGAGGCTGTAATAGAATTTTATCTAAACATGTTTGGAACGGAAGCATCGACAATGACAATGCATTTGGGCAGATTATTGCTGATCCGTGTGCAGACTTCATCTGATATTATAGTAGTGACACTGATGCCGTTTTACTGGATGATGGAGAAATATAAAAAAAGCATCAGAAGTCTGCTGTTTGCATTGAGCGGGATCTATACATTGATTGTATTTTCGAGAGTTTTGATGGTTGAATTCTGCTGCTTTGCATTTGTTGCAGTGTTATATTATTGGAAGAAAATCCCGAAGAAGGTAAGATGCATCGGGGTGATTCTGGTGCTTGCTTCGTCGGTGTTATGGTTGAAACCTGTGATACAAATGATAGAATTCCGGTTCTTTTCTTCATTTGCTATAGAATCAGATGATGTCAGGCAGATACAAATGAGAGAATTGATAAACGGAGTGAAGGAGTCACCGGTATTCGGCCATGGATTTGGAAGTTACATAAGTGATTATACAAGAAGCGGATCGATACCGTTTTCATATGAAATAGAATACCTGTCATTTTGTTACCAGATGGGAATTTCAGGATTTGTAGTTTTTGTTGGAGGAGTGCTCCTGATATACATAAGAAAAATCGTAAAGTATGCCAGAAAAAACACCTGGGTCATTAAAGTATTTACTTTGATTGGACTGGGCTGGTTTGTGATAAGACCTGCATTTAATCCTGCATTTCTCGGACTACAGAATGGATTTCAGATGATCGGGTTATTGATGATCAATATGTATTTTAATAAAAAGCAGGAACCGTATCAAAAGTAAAATGATACGGTTCCTGTTTTTTTCTATTTTTTGAATAATTTTCGTCTAAACCAGTCTCTGGCATAAGAAAGAGTATGAAGAATCAGTTCAAACTCGATCAAAATATAGTTAGGCAGGTGCCGCAGCTTAAAAGCAACTTTTTTCTGTTCCCGGGCATGGGAAAGCCCTTCTTTTATTCCGCAGGCATAGTCTTCACCGAACCCCTTACGCATGAAAAACAGATATTTGACAACACAGCCGAGAAAAAGAGGAATAAAGTTCAAAACCAGCTGCAAGAAAGGCATGTTTTTGTAATTCAGGTAAATATTGTTGCGGGCGGATAATTTAACCTTGAAAGAGTTATATTTTGAACCGCTTGTACCGCTTCCTACGTGGTAGACCAGTGCTGTGGGGCAGTATGTATTTTTGTAGCCGTAAATTTTTGCGCGATATCCGACATCGATATCCTCAAGGTATGCAAAATGATTTTCATCAAATAAGCCGATTTTTGAAAAAGCAGACCGGCGGTAGATGGCTGCCCCGGCGCATGCGGTAAATATCTGATCTGCTTTTGTGTAATTGGAGACAGGACGTCCGGTTCCGCGGCACACGCCCCAACCCATTAAAGTATAAAGATCACCGGCACTGTCGATCAGTTCTGGATGATACATCTGGATCATCTTACTGCTGACAGAAAAGATGTGCGGAGATTTTTCAATCGCTTTGATCATTTCTTCTACATAGTGTGTATCAACGGTCGTATCATTATTGAGCAATATCACATAAGGTGTAGTGGAATGTTCGATTCCGACATTGACCGCTTTGCTGAAACCGTAATTTTTCTTTAAGGAGATAACCTCTATATCTGGGTAGTGCTCACTCATATATTCCAGACTTCCATCGGAAGATGCGTTGTCAACCACTAATACTTTGAAATCCCTGCAGGTCTGTTCTGATAATGACTGGAGGCAGGGCTCCATAAAATGTTTCCCGTTATAGTTTGGGATGATAATTGTTACTTTCATAGTTTGAGAAATACTCCGATCTCTATTTTCTGATTTGTTTCTATTATTATAGCAAAAAAAAGAAGAGGGTGCTATATAAAGAGTGGGTAAAATAATTTTTTAAATATATTTCAAAATTATTAATAAAGTATTAAGAAAACTGTGGTATAATGGGTTGCCGTAAGGAAAAAATTATTGTAAGATAAAACGTAATGTAAAATTAGATAAATATGGGTGAGGAACATTGATAAAGGATAATCAAAAGTTATTAAACAGATTACATGTAGTAATAGATGCAGTTGTAATTGTATTTTCATATATTGCATCATGGTACCTGAGATTTAAAAGCGGGATTTTTGAATTGGATCCATGGTTTTTATCGTTGCAGGAATATGCAAAAGTGTTGATTGTAATTGTGCCGGGATATTTGGTCTTATATTATGGATTCCAGTTATATACACCAAAACGTGTGCAGGGACGCAGACTGGAAGCATGGCATATCATTCAGGCGAATGTAATTGGTCTGATGGCATTTATTTTACTGTTATATGTGTGGAAGCAGCCTGATTTTTCAAGGGGAATGATTTTTGTATTTTTCCTGGTGAATGTATTTTTAGAGGTTGTTGTAAGAAATATTATCCGTGAAGTGCTGCGGGATATGCGGAAGCAGGGATATAACCAGAAGCACATTCTGCTGATCGGATATAGCCGTGCGGCGGAACAGTATATTGACAGAATTAAAGCAAATCCGGAATGGGGATATATCGTGAGAGGAATTCTTGCGGATAATGTACCAAGAGGAACAGAGTATAAAGGAATTAAGGTACTTGGAAGAATCGATAATCTTATGATTGTTCTTCCGGAAAATAAACTGGATGAGATAGCAATCACTCTCGGGCTGGCAGAATATCATAAATTAGAAAAGATTGTAGGTATGTGTGAAAAATCTGGTGTCCATACAAAGTTTATACCGGATTATAATAATATCATTCCGACAAAACCATATACGGAAGATCTGGTAGGACTTCCGGTAATTAATATAAGAAGAGTGCCGCTTAGCAATATGTTGAATGCATTTGTAAAAAGGGCAATGGATATTTTTGGAGCATTGGTTGCGCTTGCATTATTTTCACCGGTCATGCTGGTAATAACAATTATTATAAAAGTGACATCTCCGGGACCACTGATCTTCAAACAGGAAAGGATCGGTCTGCAGAATAAACCATTCTATATGTATAAATTCCGGTCTATGGTTGTACAGGATGCATCAAAAGAAAAGAATGGATGGACGGTAAAGAACGATCCGCGTGTTACGCCGGTAGGAAAGTTTATAAGAAAAACAAGCATTGACGAATTACCGCAGCTGATCAATATCCTGAAAGGGGATATGAGTCTGATCGGCCCGAGACCGGAAAGGCCTCAGTTTGTAGAAAAATTCAAAGAAGAGATCCCAAGATATATGATCAAACATCAGGTGCGGCCGGGACTTACCGGATGGGCACAGGTGAATGGACTACGTGGTGACACATCGATTCAAAAGAGAATCGAGTATGATTTATATTATATTGAAAATTGGACATTGGGATTTGATATAAAAATATTATTTCTGACATTTTTCAAAGGTTTTATTAATAAGAATGCATATTAGCTTCTAAAGGAGACGGCAATGGCAAAGAAAAGACACAAGACAAAAAGACAATTAAGAGAAGAACGACGAAAAAAAATGCGCAAAAGAAAAAGAAAAAGAATTATTTTACTAACAGTTGAAATTATAATTCTGGCTGCTCTGTTAGTGGCTGCTTACGGAATATTCAAACTCGGAAAACTGGATTATAATGTGTTGAATAAAAAAAAGCTGGAAGTTTATAAGGATACAGGAGAGTATACGAACATTGCATTGTTTGGATTGGATTCGAGAAATAATGAATTGGACGGCGGTGTACAAAGTGACTGTATTATGATCGCAAGTATTAATAATAAGACAAGTGACGTGAAGCTTGTGTCTGTATACAGGGATACGTTGCTGCAGCAACAGAATGGACGCTATAATAAAGCGAACGCAGCATATAATACAGGCGGTCCGGAAGAGGCAATCAGTCTTCTGAACCGTAACTTTGATCTTGATATTAAGAATTATGTCAGTGTGAATTTTAATGCGCTTGTAAAAGTGATCGATGCTCTGGGTGGGATTGATATTAAAATGACGAAAGAAGAAGCACACTGGTGTAATCTGTATGGTGCCGAGACGGCAAGAGTGATTGGCGAACATTGGTCGGATATAGAAGAAAAAGCCGGTACGCAGCATCTGGACGGTATTCATGGTGTGGCATATGCAAGAATCCGTTATACAAGTGGTAATGACTTCAAACGTGCACAGAGACAGAGAATTGTATTAGAAAAGGTTGCAAAGAAAGCACAGAAAGCGAATTTCATTACTTTAAATAAAATAGTAAATGAAGTATTTCCGATGATTTCGACAAGTTTTTCTTCAAAACAGATTTTGGGATTTGCAGCGAATGCACTGAATTATAATCTGGTGTCAACAAATGGATTCCCATATCAGGTAACAACCAGTGAAACAGTGAAGAATCATAGCGGTGTATCTTTTGTTATTCCAATCGGTTTGGAACAGAATGTAAAGCAATTACATCAGGAACTGTTTAATGATGATTCTTATGAGGCATCAGACAAAGTAAAAGAGATTGACAGTGACATTGTTTATCTGACGGATATAACAGCAGATAATACAGATGCAATGGAGTCTACGTTTAAAGGAGACAGTCTGAATGAGGGAACGGAATAAAATTATTTTAGAATATGGAACTTATATGCTGAGCTTTTTTGTCAGTTACATAGCGTCACTGGCAAAATGGTATTATGCTTCGGGAATTATTCTGATTGTGGAAGCTGTTTATTTGTATGTTCACTGGGTAAGGGAAAGTGGAAGCTTTGTGGAACTGAGGGCTCTGTTTACACTTGCCTGGGTAGGGGGCCAGGGAATCAGCTGTCTGAAACTCAGTACATTACAGGATACATGGAGCTATATAACCTGGTTGAGCTTTTGTGTGATATATATAGCTTTTGGAATAGGATATGAATGGGGAAGAAAGTATAGCAGGGTAGAGGGAAAAGAACCTGAAAAAAATAAAAAAAAGGCAGACAGGCTTTTTCGATGTATTATGTTGCTGCTGGTTGTGTCGGCCGGATGTTTTGTAATCGAAATTATCCAGATCGGTTATATTCCGGTTTTTTCAGACGAACCTTATTCGTATTCTTATTTCAGAATGTCGGCTTTACATTATCTTCATTATTGTGCAATCAGTTGTATCCTGATACCGGGACTTACGGTGCTTTGGAAAAAAATCGATTCTGAGGAAAGTAAGTGGCGTAATGGAGCGATCATTATTGCAAATATAGTGGCATTTGCAGTTCCGTTTCTCTATGTATCGAGATTTCAGTTTCTGTTTGAAATAGGTGTGGCAGCAGTCATTTATATACTGGTAAATAAAAATATGAGGAAAAGTACCCTGGTTCTTCTTGGCTTTGTGGTTTGTGCAGCGTATGTGGTGATTACATTGTCACAGAAGCGGGATGCGATATATTTGAACAATGTATTTAAAATGAAATATACACATATGCCGGTGTTTCTGACCCAGCCGTATATCTATATTGCCAATAACTACGATAATTTTGACTGTCTGGTGAAAAATCTGCCGAAATTTTCTTGTGGCCTGCGGATGTTATTCCCGTTTGTGTCATTAACGGGATTGAAATTTGTAATGCCAAATCTGGTTCCGGCAACGGTCTATCTGACCAGTACCGAATTGACAACGCTTACAATGTTTTATGATGCTTATTATGATTTTGGAGTCATTGGAGTATTTGTGATAGCTCTGCTTATTGGTGTTGTGGCAAAGGTCATTATTGATATTATTAAAAAAAGTGATAACCCGGTTGTATATCTTTTTTATGGACAGATTGCAGTGTATCTGGCTCTTGCATTTTTTACAACATGGTTCAGCAGTCCTGCGACATGGTTCTGGCTGATCATTACAGGGATGATTTATTGCTATGTAGGATATGATAAGAAATAGAGGATGAAAAAGAAAAGATGAATAACGATCAGACTTCTGTAGATGTGGTGATACCATCATACAGACCAGATGAAAAATTTAGCAGACTTGTGAAAAAACTTCAGGAACAGGAATATCCGATCGGCACTATTTTTGTGATCAATACAAAGGCCGGAAGGTTTCCGAAAGAAGTAGAGCAGATGGAAAAGGTAAAAGTATACCATATAGAACGCCGGGAATTTGATCATGGCGCAACACGGGATATGGGAATGCAGATGTCAAAGGCGGAAATTGTTGTATTTATGACACAGGATGCAGTGCCAGCAGATGAATATGTGATTGGAAATCTGGTGAAAGTACTGGAAGAAGATGAAATGACCGGGGCGGCGTATGCACGTCAGCTTGCAGCATCTGATTGTAATTATATAGAAAAATATACCAGAAAATTCAATTACCCGGAAAACAGCCGGATAAAAAGCAAGGAAGATTTACAGGAAATGGGCATTAAAACATTCTTCTGTTCTAACGTTTGTGCGGCATATAAACGGAATATTTATGAAAAAGCAGGTGGATTCTGCAAGAAAACAATATTTAATGAGGATATGATATTGGCTGGTCATATGATAAATGCCGGATACAAGGTTGCTTATGTGGCTGAAGCGAGAGTGATTCACTCACATAATTATACAGGAATGCAGCAGTTTCACCGCAATTTTGATATGGCTGTGTCGCAGGCAGAACATCCGGAAGTATTCGATGGTATAAAGTCTGAAAACGAAGGAATAAAACTGGTGAAGCAGACAGCTGCTCATTTGGTAAAACAGCGGAAAATATATATGGTTCCAAAACTGGTTTATCAAAGTGGTTGTAAGTATATTGGTTACCGGATGGGGAAAATGTATAAAAAATTGCCGGATAAAGTCGTTAAATGGTGTTCGATGAGTCCGGGATACTGGGAAAAGTAGGCGAAAAGCTTTATTTTTGATTGAAGTTTGTCATATTTTAAGGTAATATAGATATGATATGATAAGCTACGACTGAAGAAAGGATATAAAAAGTAATGGCAAAAGATAAAAAAAGATATAAAAGACGGGGACGAAGGTCGAAAACAAGGGGATTTGCCTCCTGGTCTCTGGGTAAGAAGATTGGAGCCATTCTTGGAGGAACATTGGTGACGGTAGCAGCGATCGGAGCTGTCATTGTAGCCAGTAAGCTTTCGAAGATCAATACAGTAAAGTTAGATACAGATAAATTAAGCGTTTCAAAGGAAGCAAAAAAAAGGGGAAGCGGATATCTGAATGTTGCATTGTTCGGTGTGGATTCAAGAGACAATGATCTGGACAAAGGAACCAGAAGTGACACAATAATGATTGCAAGCCTGAACAAGAAGACAATGAAGGTGAAAATTGCATCAATATATAGAGACACGTTGTCAGAGCAGGAAGATGGAACGTTGAATAAAATCAATGCAGCGTATTCATATGGTGGTCCGGAAGGTGCTCTTTCAGTGTTGAATAAGAATCTGGATATGAATATTGAACATTATGTAACGGTGAATTTTAACTCGATGATAGATATTGTAGATTCTGTGGGCGGAATTGATATTGACGTGCAGGAAGATGAAGTACCGTACATCTGTGGTTATGTTCAGGAAATTATGAAGGTGACTGGAAAGCTGTCTCCGGGAGTTACAGAACCGGGAACACAGACTCTGAATGGTGTGCAGGCAACTGCATATGCCAGAATCAGATACACGGCCGGAGATGATTTCAGACGTGCAGAAAGGCAGCGGGCGGTTCTGCAGAAAGTTGTAGAGAAGCTGCAACAGGCATCACCGGCACAGTTGAATAAGATTATTGATAAGGTCTTTCCTGAGGTTTCGACAAACTTCACAATGACAGAAATCCTTGAATATGCGAAAGATGCGTTTGATTATGAACTGGGAGAAACAACAGGGTTCCCATTTGATAAGACAACCGATACATTGGGAAATGTAGGAAGCGTTGTTATTCCGGTTACAATGGAAAGTAATGTAAAGCAGCTGCATAGTTTCTTCTATGGAGAAAGTGATAATTATGATGTTTCTTCTACAGTATCGGATATCAGTGCAAAGATAGAGAAAAAAGCCGGAAACAGAGATGCGGATACAGACGAATCAACGCAGGAGTTTATGCAACAGCCGGAAGAGACATATTCCGGAAACAGTGGAACAACAAAGAACAGTTCGGGAAGTACAGGAACAACCGGAAGCACTTCGTACAGATCGGGAACGAGTGGTAACAGTGGTACTTCGGGAAGTACAGGGACAACGGGCAGTACAACCGGAAGCACAACTGGAACAAGTACGGGAAGTGGTACATCAACCGGAACAGGAAGCGGAACAACAGGAAGTACAGGAACGACAGGAAATGGTACATCAACGGGAGATACTTCAACCGGGACAGGCGGAGAATCAACTGGCGGCGAAGGTACCACGGAGTAGAACACCATAAAGATAGAAAAAGGGGTATTATTCATGAAAAAAGTCAAAAAAATAATTGTATCATTTCTTTTGATGTGTATGTTGTGTGTTGGAATGACATGTGTGGCAAGTGCAACCGCAGCAGAATTCAGATTTTCTGATCCGCAGACCAGTGTCGGGGCAGAAGTAGAAGTAACGGCAAAGGTTTCGTCTGCGAAAGCATTAAATACAATTCAGGCAACATTAAGCTATGATAAAACAAAGCTGCGCTTCATCAGCGGTGATGATGCTACAGGTGGAGACGGAACAATTACAATATCAAGAAATGATGAAAATGCCGGAACAACGATGGAATTCAATTTAAAATTCCAGGCATTGGATGAGGGAACAACATCGGTAGAAGTTGCCAAGGTTGATGGAATTGATAGCAATGGAGTTGCATTGGAGATTACGTCAGGTTCTTCATCTGTCAGCATAGCAGAAGGTGATAAATCGCTGATTCAGGAAGAAGATACCAGTTCAGCTGTTGATGGAACAGAGGTTAAGATTGGAAAATCAAAATATATCGTAACAGATGATTTTTCGGATACGATTATTCCTGATGGTTTTGTAAGAGATGCGTTGAAATTTGAAGGAACAGATCATCAGATTATTAAGCAGGAATCAAGTGGCGCACTTGCAATGTATCTTACACCTGAAAACGGAGGAGATGCGGATTTTTATCTGTATGACAGTGATACCGGAAAGTTCTCTCCTCTTGAAGTAATAGAGGTTGCAAAGGGAAGATATATTATTCCTTTGGCTGATGACGGAAATATCTCATTGCCAGACCAGTATCAGAAGACATCACTTACATTAAACGGAAAAGAGTTTGATACATGGCAGGATACAAAGAATGCGGAATATTATATTGTCTATGCGATGAATTCGGATGGAGAAAAGACAACATACCGTTATGATACAACAGATGGTACGTACCAGAAATATTCGCCATCATCAGGAACATCTTCAACGTCAGATTCTACTGTCAATAACGGAAAAGGAATCTGGGGAAAAATTTTAAATTTTGTAGATAGTTTTTTGGATATCGTAGTAATTATTGCACTTGTTCTTTTTGCAGTACTGCTGATCGTAGTAATTATTACTTCTGTAAAACTTCATTATAGAGATCTTGAATTAGATGATCTGTATGACGAATATGGAATTGATATGGATGAGGAAGAAGCAGAGAAGAAGATTCAGAAAAAAGCTGCGAAAAAAGTAAATAAAGAGAAGAAGAAAAATAAAAAGACAGCTAAAAAACCAGCAGCTGTAAAGAAAACATCAAGATTTGACTATGGAGAAGACGAATTTGAAGATTATGAGGATGATTTCGATGATGAGGATCCATGGGTGACAGAAAATATTGCAAAAGCAATGGAGCACAAGCCTGCTAAGAAACAATCAGCAAGGCAGAAAAAGCCAGCAAGACGCACAGAACCTGAAAGAGAAAAGAAACCATCCCAAGGCGTCCGTGCCTTAGACGAGACAGGTCCGGCAATCCGTAAACCTGTTAAGAAGATCAATCTGGAGGATACCAATGATTTTGAAGCCTTTACCCCTCTGGATGAAGAAGCATTTGACAACTTCGAAGGCTATTATTCAGAAGATGATGATTATGATCTGTTCGGAGCAGGTTGTGATGATGACGATCTGTTTGATGCGACAGCAGATCTTTTGAGTAATCATCCGGAAAAGAGAAGAAGTCATGCGGAGATGGATGATACATTCAAAATGGATGTGATTGATCTCGATTAAAATAGGATGAATAGAATGAACCGGTTTGCAGAAATCAGAAAGAAATTGATGGAAGCAAACCGGTTTGTTTTTTATTTTCAAGTGTTCCTGACAAGCTTTTTGATTGTAGAAAATGTATACCCCATCTCCTCCCACTTTGCAAGCAGCTCATCCAGAATCTCGCCATTGGTTCTGGAGGTGTTATGCAGCAGCACGATGGCACCCGGATGGATCCGTCCGAGAAGCTTGTCAAAGGCTTCTTCTTTGGATGGCTGCGCGTCGGCCAGCCAGTCAACGTAGGCAAGACTCCAGAAGAAGGTATGATACCCCATGTCTTTTGCCATCTGCAGATTTTCAGTACTGTATTTTCCCTGTGGCGGCCGGTAGAAGCGAGTCATGGATTTGCCTGTGATATCTTTATACAGAGCTTCCACACTCTTAAGTTCTCTGGAAAATGTCTCCTTTGTTGCAATCTGGGACATGTCGGGGTGATGGAAAGTATGGTTGCCGACGGTATGACCTTCTTTTAACATCTGCTTTACCAGCTCTGGATTATCACGCAGAAAGTTTCCGACAACAAAAAATGTGGCTTGAACGTTATGACGTTTTAAAGCGTTCAAGATAGCCGGTGTATTTCCGTTTTCATAGCCGCAGTCAAAAGTAAGATAGATGACTTTTTTATCCGTCTTTTGTGCATAGTAGGCGTGATATTGCTGAAGCTCATTGAAAGATGCATTACCGACAGGAACTTTGCCTTCCTCCTGAAAGCTGAGACCCCAGTTTTCGGCAGCCGGCAGAATCGTGGAGAGGGGATTGCCGGAAGTCGAGGCTGTCGGAACTGTGCCGGAGGAAGCTGCATTACCGGATGGACTTTTATCATCTGTTCTGACAGACGCAGGCGGAAAGAGCCGGGCAATCTGTCCGCCTGCAAAGAAACAGAATGAAAAGAAGAATAAGAGAATCAATGGTTTGTAATTATGTAATCGGGACATAAGAACTCCGCAAGAATCATTTGTTCATATATATATGCAGCGAATACAAAGTTATGACCTGCCTTGCAAATAGCAGGGAATCATAGTAGTATAGGGAAGAAAGAAAAATGGACGGAATTGAATGGAATATGGATGCAAAAATAAATGAACAGGTAAAGAATAAAAAGCAGGATAATCTGATCACTGCGGAGATCAGATATAAAATGACAGCGAAGGGTATGATGATCACTGAATATTACGGAGCGGACACTTGTGTGGTCCTGCCGGATGAGATAGAAGGAGAAACTGTGACCACACTGGAGGATTATGCATTTGCCAGGAATCTGGAAGTGGAAGAGATCTGGCTGCCGGAAGCGTTAAAAGAAGTCGGTCGTTACGCATTCTACCGGTGCAAGAACTTGAAAAAACTGATTCTGGGGAATCAACTGCTCGATATGGGTGGCGGTGCATTGACGGGTTGTCGTCTGGAAGAAGTGGAGATATATTTCCGTGAGGGCAAGAAGAGCTGTCTGAAATCTATTGTAGAAGAGACGCGTTATCAGATCCGTGTAAGCTTATACGGATACAGTTGGAGATGTTGCGCAGAAAAAAACAGTACAGATGAATGGTTGAGGGAAGTCCGGATTCTATTTCCGGAACACTATGAAGAGGCGGTTGAGAACACCCCGGCAAGGATTCTTGAGACACACCATCATGGTGCGGGAGGATACTACCGCCAGTGCTTTTATAACCGGGAATTAGATTATAAGAAATATGATGAGATGTTCTATCATACGGTTGCAGAGGATACAGAAGAGACGGCGGTGGAGCTTGCACTGGACCGGCTGCGTTTCCCAGAGGAATTGTCGGAGAAGAACAAAAATGTATACAAAACATACATACGGGAGCATATGGAAACGGTGGCAGCGTATCTGGTAAAGAGAGAAGATATAGAAGGAATCCGGTTCCTGGAGCAGAAGAAGCTGTGGAGTGAACCGGCTTTACAGACAGGTATGGATGTAGCGGCAGAGGGGAACAGGACGGAAAGTCTGAGTGTGCTTATGGATGTCAGAAAAGAGCTGTTCCCGAAGAAGAAAAAAACGTTTGAATTGTAAGGAGAAGAAGCGGAAAATCATATGGCAGATACGAAGAAACGTGTAAAAAATGAAGGAATAAAGAAAGAAACAACAGAACCGGAGGCTGTGTCACAGTCAACTGCCATGCAGGAGCGTATGGAGTCTGTCAGTCAAAAGATCCTGATCACGGCAAGAAATGAGCTTTATATGAAGATGCGTTTCCTAGACGTTGCATTGTCGTGCATGCCATTTATACCGGATACTGGTGCGGACGGCATGGGAACGGATGGACTGTACCTTTATTATGATCCGCAGTATCTGGGGGGATTGTTCAGGGAAGACCGCATTATGGTGAACCGGATCTATCTGCATTTGGTACTGCATGGTATCTTCCGGCATATGCTCCGGAGAAAGGGAAGAGAAGAGCGGATTTATCATCTGGCCTGCGACATTGTGGCAGAATCCATCATCGACGGGCTTCAGTACCGCTGTGTGATGAAGGCCAGGTCACTTCCTAGAAGAGAGATGTATCGGATGCTGAAGAAGGAAATGAAGACATTGACGGCAGAACGGGTATATGAAGTGCTGAAGAAAGAAGAATTCTCGGAAACGAAGCTTGGACAGTTAGAGTCAGACTTCTGTGTGGATGATCACAGTTACTGGCCAAAAGATGAGGATAAGAAGAAGCAGAGCCAAATCGAGAATCAGTGGAAGGACATCAGCGAACGTATGGAGACGGAGATGGAGACATTTTCCAAAGAGGCATCGGAAAGTTCGGGTGGTCTGATCGATCAGGTGAAGGTCGAGAACCGGGAACGGATGGATTACCGAGAATTTTTACGGAAGTTTTCGGTTTTAAAAGAAGAGATGACGGTAGACCCGGATTCTTTTGACTATAATTTTTACAGTTATGGATTGTCGTTGTATGGGAATATGCCATTGATCGAGCCGCAGGAGTGGAAGGAAGTCCAGAAGGTCGAAGAATTTGTGATTGTGATCGATACATCAATGTCGTGCTCCGGAGAACTGGTTAAGAAGTTTCTGGAAGAGACATATGGTGTGCTGAGTGAGAATGACAGCTTTTTCCGAAAGGTGAATATTCATATCATACAGTGTGATGACCAGATCCAGACGGATCAGAAGATCACCTGTGAGGAAGAACTGAAATCTTATATGGAGAAGTTAGAATTAAAGGGCGAAGGCGGAACGGATTTCCGCCCGGCATTTGCCTATGTGGACGAAATGATCCGGCAGCATGCATTTGAACATCTGCGGGGGATGATCTATTTTACGGACGGACGTGGGATCTATCCGGCGAAACGCCCAGTCTACGAGACAGCATTTGTGTTCATGGAGGAAGAATATGAGGACGTGGATGTCCCGCCATGGGCGATCAAGATCATTCTGGAAGAAGGGCAGGACTTTTAAGGAAATGTTGAAATACATGGAGGAAAGAAATAAATGGATATAAAGCGAGCAAAGAAAGAAATCAAAGATTCCATCGAGGCATATCTTGCCAAAGATGAGTTCGGGGATTATATGATTCCACAGATCAGACAGAGACCGATTCTTTTGATGGGGCCTCCGGGAATCGGAAAGACTCAGGTCATGGAACAGGTGGCGAAAGAGTGTAAAGTGGCGCTTGTGGCATATACGATTACGCACCACACCAGACAGAGTGCGGTGGGACTGCCATTTATTGAAAAGAAAGTATATAGCGGAAAAGAATATTCCGTTACCGAATATACGATGAGTGAGATTATTGCCTCAATATACGATAAGATGGAAGAGACCGGATTAAAAGAAGGGATTCTTTTTATCGATGAGATTAATTGTGTATCCGAGACGCTGGCACCGACGATGCTGCAGTTCCTGCAGTGTAAGATGTTTGGCAATCAGAAGATCCCGGAAGGCTGGATCATCGTGGCGGCAGGCAATCCGCCGGAATATAATAAGTCGGTTCGCGATTTTGATGTAGTGACGCTCGATCGTATCAAGAAGATCGATGTGGATGTGAACTATGATGTCTGGAAAGAATACGCATATCAGGCAGATATCCATCCGGCAATCCTTGCATATCTGGAGATCCGCAGAGATTATTTCTATCGCATGGAGACGACCGTGGACGGAAGAGTCTTTGCAACGGCCAGAGGATGGGAAGATCTGTCCCAGCTTCTGAAGACGTATGAGAAGCTGGGAAAGAAAGCAGATAGAGAGGTCGTTCATCAGTACATTCAGCATTGGAAGATTGCAAAGGATTTTGCGAATTATCTGGAACTGTACAGAAAATACAAGAAAGATTACGGACTTGAGAGGATCATTGAAGGTGTCTACACAAAGGACACCTTGGAAAGACTGCAGTATGCAGCATTTGATGAGCGTCTCAGTGTAGTTAACATGCTGATCGGAAGACTGGGAACTTGCTTTAAAGATTATTTTCTGAAAGACCGGTTTGTGACGATCTTATATGAATATCTGAAGTTATTAAGATCCAATCTGCAGATCGATCTTGTAGTCTGTGAAGCGAGGGACAAGTACGAAAAACTCCGGAAAGAAGAGCAGATGACAAAGCAGGAAGATCATGTACGCAAACAGGTACTGGATACGATGGAATCCTATGAACAGCTTACGAAAGAGGAACATCTGGATGGAGAAGCAGCATTTGAACGTGTAAAGGAATTGTTTGGCAATGAAGTGGCAGGGCGGGAAGAACTGACAGAGCATACACTTGCTGCGCTGGAACACGCATTTGAGTTCATGGAAGATGCATTCGGAGACAGTCAGGAGATGGTCTCTTTCGTGACAGAGCTTAACACGAATTATTACAGTATTCAGTTCCTGAAGGAAAATGACTGCGACAAGTATTATCAGTACAATAAGAAATTGTTGTTCGACAAACAACAGGAAGAGATCCTGTCCGAAATGGATGAGATCGAACAGGATCTGAACACTGTCATAAAATAGTAGTTCATATAACTAATATGTAAGCTTATATCCATAGCGGATTTTCCGGTAGATCTTCCAGACAATGACTGCCGGAAAACTAAGTGCGATATAAAGAGATGACAGTACGCCGACACCTCCGCCGATGATCATAAGAATTAAAATACCAATATTCATAAAAAAGTCCTCCTTGCTGATTCTCTGTTGTTTCCAGATACATTTTATGCATTTTGATGGAGGAACGAAAGAGCCAAAAAGGCTTCTTAACGCCATCTGAACAGTAAATGTTAATTTCTTAACGGAGTTTTAGCAGGAGAAGTACATTTACTTTGAAGACGGCAGGTGTTAGAATAAACAATGAGTAAACTTGAAAAATATAAGATGATGAGGAGAATATATATATGAAATGGAATCAGTTTCGTCTGAAGACGACGACAGAGGCAGAAGATATCGTCAGCAGCATGCTTGCAGATCTTGGAATCGAAGGAGTGCAGATCGAGGATAAGATACCGCTCACCCAGTCTGACAAAGAGCAGATGTTCGTAGACATCCTGCCGGATATACCGGAAGATGATGGATGTGCATATCTGACATTCTATCTGGACGAAGATGTAGACAAACAGGAGCTGTTACTGAAAGTCAGACAGGAATTGGAAGAGATGAGAAGTTACCTGAATGTAGGGGAGTGTACGATTGAAGAATCACAGACAGAAGATGTAGACTGGGTGAATAACTGGAAACAGTATTTCCATCAGTTCTATATTGATGACATTCTTGTCATTCCTTCATGGGAAAATGTCGAGGCGAAGGACAGTGACAAGATGGTGATCCATATCGATCCGGGTACAGCATTCGGAACCGGTATGCATGAGACAACACAGCTCTGCATCCGTCAGCTTAAGAAATATGTGACAGAGGATACAGAAATCTTGGATGTAGGATGTGGAAGCGGAATCCTCGGAATGCTGGCATTAAAGTTCGGCGCAAAGCATTCCGTAGGAACGGATCTGGACCCGTGTGCAATCGATGCAACATATGAGAATATGGACAATAACGGGATCAGCAGAGAGCAGTATGAAGTCATGATCGGTAACATCATTGACGATAAAGCAGTACAGGACAAGGTGGGATATGAAAAATATGATATTGTAGCAGCAAATATCCTGGCAGATGTACTGGTGCCGCTGACACCTGTGATCATTCATCAGATGAAAAAGGGCGGTATCTATATTACGAGTGGAATCATCGAAGACAAAGAAGACGTGGTAGTAGAAGCTGTGAAGGAGGCAGGTCTGGAAGTCCTGGAAGTCAATCACCAGGGTGAGTGGGTATCTGTAACAGCAAGAAAGAATTAGAGGATCGGCATATGCAGCATTTTTTTGTATCACCGGAACAGGTGAGGGAAGAAAAAATCTATGTAGAAGGCAGTGACGTCAATCATATGAAGAATGTGCTCCGTATGAAGACCGGCGAGGAACTGACCATTGGGGACGGTGACGGGTGGCTCTATTTGTGTGTGGTGGAATCTTACGAAGAAGACATGGCGGTACTTAAGATTCTGGAGAAAAAGAAGGATGAGAGCGAACTTCCGTCAAAAATCTATCTGTTTCAGGGACTCCCAAAACAGGACAAGATGGAACTGATCGTGCAGAAAGCGGTGGAGCTGGGTGTATACCAGGTGATTCCGGTGGCAACGAAGCGTGCAGTAGTAAAGCTGGATGCAAAGAAAGCAAAAAAGAAGGTCGAACGCTGGCAGCAGATCGCAGTCAGTGCGGCAAAGCAGGCAGGAAGAGGCATTATCCCGGCAGTGGGAGAAGTGTGTACCTATGCACAGGCCCTGAAGTATGCAGAGGAACTGGATGTTGTCCTGATCCCGTATGAACTGGCAGAAGGCATGGAAGAGACGAAGCAGATCATTGCAGAGATCCGGCCGGGGCAGTCGGTCGGCATCTTTATCGGACCGGAAGGCGGCTTTGAGGAAGAAGAAGTAGAACAGG
>OGGQ01001052.1_pt1 | contig 37796 bp, 33 predicted proteins | sample 1571191 | NCBI WGS metagenome assembly OGGQ01 (sample SAMEA2582061, study PRJEB24529) | metagenome | biome: Human gut stool | place: China | collected 2011
CTGCAGGTCCATGACCTGGGGGAGGGCCTCCAAGCGGATGAGTGGAGCACGGTTAATCTCCTGTTCCATGGCGCGGGCGACGGCACCGGAGCTGTCCAGAGCCAGGGTGCGAGAGAGGTACTCCTGGGGCTCAAAGCGATTCAGCCCCAGACAGATAATACAAGTTGCGTTTTGATATAGATTAGAGCCATTGAGACCGCCAAAATAGGGAAGTCGGGCATCTTTATCCCCAAGACCATTGATGTAAGGGAGAAGATAGGAATGAAATTGGGCCAGCTGCTCCCACAGTTCAGCAGAGTGCTCCTTATAGGTGACCAGAAGGACGGTGGAGTGATGTTGGACAATTTGAGGAAGCATTTCCTGCAGCCAGGTTAGCAGGACATGACGATTGCTGGGCCTTCGCATCCCGGTTTTTGTGACCGAGAAGATGTCGCCCCGTTGAATGTAGATGTGAAGCCGCTGATAGGACTCCTTCAAGAGGCTGGGCAGCATGGTGACCGCTGGATTGCCGGTTACCTCTGGCGAAAGCTGTGCTGTGCCGCTGAAAATCACGGTGGCCGGCTGGCCCTCGCCTTCAAGTCGTTTCAAACGAGGGAGAAAGAGCGAAAAGGTCTGGTTCACGCCGAAGTAGAGCTGATTGGACTGAAGCAGCATGCCGGTCAGTTGTTCCGCCAAAAGTCCGGACCCATGGGTGCGGAAGGCGTCCCAAGCCTGCTGAAGTTGTTCGGGCTGGAACCCCGCCTGCTCTAATTGCGTTTTGCTGATAAGGCCGTAGCGGCCGCTGCCGGTACAGAGACTTCGTTCCAGTTTTTCAAAGGGACAGCGGACAAAGGCGGAGAGCAGGTAGTGAAGCCAGCGTTTTGTACGCCAGGCCGCCGGATCATAGGAGGGCTGAAGATCTTCCAACTGGTCATCAGCTTCATGGATGGTCCTGCGTGTGACGGTCCCTTCTGCAAAGAGATTGGGCAGCTCGTCTACCAACAGCAGCGTTCGGCGAAATTCGTGCTCTCCATCGTCCCAGAACAGGAAGGGGGTCATGTCCTCTGCAAAGCGTTGGTACCGAGCGTGAAGGAGAATTAGGATCGGCGTCTCCATGGTCCGTCCGGCGGCCTGCATGAGAGAGCATTCTTCCCGGTCAGGGCAGCGCCTCCTGAGACACTGGGCAAAGCAGCTGGCTGTTTCGTTGCAACACATACCCTGGCGCAGATTGGAATCGTTGGGGGACTCCACCACAGTGGCCACCCGGCTGCCGGCGGAGCGGTTGCAGAGCTCCTCCAGCTGGTGGCCCTCGTCACTCTTTTCGACCACGACCACAACCCCGCTCAGTTTCTGAGATAAGGGGGTGCTCATGTCTGCCAGCACTTGGGCAGCCACAGTCAGGAAGGCGCGCAGCAGTGTGGATTTTCCACCGCCTGGGACGAGGGAGACGACGGTCACGGAACTCGGGGTTCCGGTGAGAATCGCCTGAACTGCGGCCTCCAGCTCCTCTATTTGCCCGGGCAGAGGGCATATGCCGTAGCGATGGAAGGATGTTTGAAGCTCCTGCCTGATGCGGCCGAACAGCCGCATCAGGTCATCCTCAGCCCGGGGTGTCAGACGGATAGGGGCAGAGGATGGGCTCATGCTGCGTCGCCTCCCTCCGGCTGTCCTGCGGAGGGCAGCCAGCGGGAACAGGCTGCGCCCAGGGAGGACTCTAAGGAACCGACGATTTCCTGCGGCAGCTGATCCAGCGGGAAAGCCAGACAGGGCAGCTTTTCCTTCAGCCCCTGCGGAGCTTGGTGAGACTGGTAAAAGCTAAACCTCCAGGAGATGTCATCGCCTTCCCGCTTCAGGGGCACGCCCCACCCCTGAATAGCCGTCTGCACCTGGGCCTCCCACCGCCCTGTCTGCGCCAGAGTGCGGCCGCCTTTGGCGCTCAGCCAGCCCATGTAGGCTTGGAGCAGAAGCGTGCGGGGGAAGATGAGGAAGGACTCTCCACTGGCGAGCCGGTGAAGGACCCCGACGATGCCTCCGCTGACCGGGGCGCCCTCGGTGGAGATGGATCGGGACGATTCAGCGATATACTCGTTCAAAAACCGCCAAAAAGCAGCTGGGGAGTCCCAGGACAGAGGTGTACTTTCCGAGGAGCCCGAGGGGACCGATTCGGGCAGAACCAGCTGCCAGTAGTCACGGAGAATATGGCGGGCCTCGTCCGCAGTGAGCCAGCCGGCTTTGGCGGAAGCGAACCAGAGAAACTGACGGAACAGGGATAGAGCAATGGACAAGACCCGGGTGTTGTCATCGCTGCCATGCTGCACAAAACGCCCTACTTGTGTTGTGGGGAGAAAGTCGGCGGAGCCATCGATCCATTTGCGTTGTCGCTTCTTCTTTGCCCGCATCCAGCTGACAAAGGCGCCCAGTTGGGATTGGATGATGGGGCTGCTTTCCCGCAGCGCAGACAACCGGTCGGGGGCATATGCCTCAAACTGCTTGCCGTCTAGCAGGAAAACAGGGCGCGCCCCGGAACCCTTTCCAGAACCTAGGGTGAGGGGAAGCATCAAGGGGGAAGAGTCTAGGATTTGTTTTCGAACGGACGAAGGCAGGTTGGGTGAGAGGATTGCGGCCCGGCATAGCGGCAGCCAAAAATGAACTTTTTCGCCCCACTCCAAGCGGCAGCATCCGCCCAGGTACTTTTCCATGTTGCAGGAGGGGGCGGCAGCACCTAGTGGCACAACGGCCTGCAGATAGGATGGCCGTTTTAGATGAAAATTTTTTCCTTTAAAGGACTCCGGGCCACAGACCACCGCGGTCATCTGCTTCAGGGCGGAGGGAATGTCTGTTGTATTGGTGATAAAAATGGTGGGGACGCCCGGCAAATGAGGCAGGGCCAAATCCATAACCTGACTGAGACACAGAAGAAGTAGAAGAACAGCGGCTGCCTGGGGGGCTTGGATGCTCTGGTGAGCCGTGCACAGCAGAAGGCAGGCGCGGTGCAGTTCGTCCCAGTTTAGCCTTGACAGTCTGACGGGTGAGGGAGCATCTAGTGGGATAGCATCCTGTCGTAGTCGGTCCGGAGAGTCGCCACACACCTCGGCGGACAGGGGCGCATAGTGATTCTTGCGCTGCCGGATGCAAGGGATAATAAGGTGCTCTGGGATTTCGAGGACCAAGTCAGGACGGACAAGTGTTTTTTTTCTCATGGGAAAGACCTCCTCGTTGCAAATTCTCTGGAATCGTGCTGCAGCGAGGAGATTGTATCGCAAAAGTCGCCGCTTGGCACGTTGATAAAGATTCGTAATTTTTCTGCTGTATTTCGCAAATTTTTTAGAAAGGGGGAGGACACGATGAGAGACAACATCTACGAAGAGCAAAAGGAGTTTTTTCAGTTTCAATGCTTTATGAAGGAAATTTTCCTCCTGCAATACGGAGAGGACAGTGCCGCGCAGGGGTATATGCCCCCGCACAGAGGCGTCGCATGGTGGTATTCCGACGTCATTGGCGCAGTAAAACGCTTTGCAGAGGCCTCGAATGAGCTGGAGCGGGAGAGACTCTTATTTCTTCATCTGTGCTATTACCGGTCGATCTATGGAGCATTTGACGCCACGCTGGACGATTTTCAGAGGGGTCTAAAAACATACCAGGAGCTCCGACACAAGCAAGAATCGTTTAAAGACCGCTGCCGTTCCCTAAAGTGGGCGGAACATCAGCTCATGGCGGCCGAGCATAACAATCGGGTAAAAGCTGATGAGAAGCAAGTTCAATCATTAGATGACACACGGTTTGCTTCTGTTTTTTGGAGGATACCCCTTGAAGAAGACAATAAATTTTTTGATGAGCTGGCCCAACAAGCGGTGGAATATCACAAAAACGTTGGCGACTATCAAAGTCCAAGTATGCTCCAAGATAATGATATGGTTCACACAGATGCTTGGAAACGTAAACTCTATGATGCCTTGAAGCAAATCAACAAGTACCCCATTTCTACCATGCTGCTGCCTGTGCTGCTGGTCAGCTTCATCGTGAATCCGGGAGATTACCAGACGCTGTATCCCCGTATGAAGCAGCAAAAATCCGTCCTTCCCAGAAACAAACATGCCAACTCAGCCAAAGACAGGATCGAGACGCTGTATTATGCGGTTGTCGACGCATGGGATGATCTTATACGCGAGTGGGTGTTTCGAGGGCCAAGGACTGACAGTACTGGATCACCGTTGAAAAAAGGCCCAATTTTGGAACGAGTGCAAAAGCTTCCCCGGACAAACTGCAATCTGATATTGCCAGTCATGACACCCTCTGCTGTGATTGATAAGCTAAGATCCTTGCATTGCTTTGACGGGGCGACAGAGGATCTAGAGCCAGATAAACTGTCAGATGATTTGGAAAAGTACATGATGATGAATGGGCAGCGTTATGATGCCAGGAATAAGAAAAAACCGGTGTATGAGGAAATACTGCTGGATGTGGCAAAGCTGTGCAATGCAAATTCTTACGTGTGCTATCAGTGTGAGACGATTTGGGATCAAAGGACAAGAGAAGCATTAGACCGTTTGACCAAATGTGGCGCAATCAGCCCCCGCGATGATTGCGGTGTTGAAAAGACAGATGAAGATTATCTTGATTTGTACTATGATTTCTGCTGCCGGTTTCAGATAGAGGGGGCAGATTTAAATACACTGGCCTTTTATAAATACCACGATCCTACGCTGTCCTTTCGAATCCTGTATGAAATTAAGTATTTTGGTCAGCTTTTGTCCCAAACATCAAAGGCGATGACCGAAATAACAAACGAGGTGCGAAAGGAGTTTGGTGTTCCTTACTGGTGGGGTGAGGATGCCCTGAGCAAGACAAGGAAACTGATGTCTCAGCAAAATAAAAAATGGGCGCAAGACTGCATTGACAGTTTGATTTCTAACCCCAACTACTTTGAATGTAAGGGATTTAAGAAATTTGTGGAGGAAACAAATCCGGATATTTTGAAACAGATTCCCCTTGAACTTAAGGATCAAATGCTTGTACTCATGTTTGAAAACCTACTTCAGATGGTGTGTGCAACAGTGGTTGAGAGCATTCGGAAATATTGTGTACAAGTGCTGCATACCTATCTGGTCCGGAATAAATGAACTCCAGGGGGGCTTCCCTATAAGATAGAACCCAAAGCCCCCCTGGAGGGGGAAAGCATTATTGGTCAATGCTCAAGATATTGGTCAAGCGAGTGCGAAGCAATGTAGATTGACCAATAATGCTTTGCTCTGACAGGAGATATCTTCGGAATAGGAAAGGTTCTTCTTGGCAACGAAGAAGGATAATTTTGGGATGACAGAGAAATTCCAGCGAAACTGCCCGCACGGAAAGCATAGCAGAATTGCGGCACCTCACCGGGCACGGCGCATCCCCTTCTCCTAAGGAAGGGGACGTGCACGATAACCGGTACGGGCAGATGTAATGAGGAAGCCAGGACACCCCAAATAGATATGTTATGCAGTCAATCAAAAGATAATAACGGCAGGATCTTGGGGATGAGTGAGTGGGGAGAAAGAGGCAGAGGTGCAGTTTGCGATACCTGTAATGCTCCCGAACTGCTGGAAAAAGCCGAAGCTCCGATTTTTAAACTTTTTTCGTTTAATTTTTGACTAAATCGGATAATATTGCCCCATTCGATCCAAACAGGAGATTCGGAATAAAGAAGCCGCCTTTGCCTGAGAATATGAGGTCCGAACTGTTTTCCGATGCCCATCACACAAGAAGGTGGACTTTACAGCTCCCCGCAGTAGAGGTAGTCCTCGATCTCCTCCTCGGTGAAACCTTCCTGGAGCAGCTGGTCGATCTCCCAGGGCGCGTAACCAAAGGCTCCGGCTACGGACTTGAGGGCCTTGGTATGACTGGTATATGCTCTCTCCGGGTCCGGAAGGCGTTTTCGATTGCTCCAGCCGGCATCAAAGCAGAAGGAGTAGGGCATGTAGCTGCTGTACCACAGGCGGCTGTCATCAAACCGGGAGCGGGACTGGCCGCCCCGGGCGTCTATCTTTAAAATTTCACCGCATGCCAGATCTACTACCTCCTTTTCAGTCAGACGGATGGGTATGCGCTCTAGGGCCTTGCCCAGGATCTCCTGGGTGGAGGCGTACAGATACAGGCCTTGGCCGGGGAAATGATAAATACAAAGTGGATTGTTGCCCCGGATAAAATACAGATTGTTCTGACTGTCCAAGACGGTAAAGGAGAATGTTCCCTCCAGCTTTTCTGCCATGGCTCCCAGGGTACGCCTGGAGATACCCCCGCTCTGCTCCAACAGCTGGACGGCCACATAGCTGTCCGTTTGGATGTTCGTGCGGGGCAGCTGTTCTTTCCGGCGAAGGGCCAGGTCATTATAGATCATTCCGTTGTGAGCCAGGGCAAAAGCGCGCCCTCCGGCTCTGGCCTGGAAAGGGTGGTTATTGAAGTTCTTTTTGGCGCTGCCCTGAGTTGTCATCCGGGTGTGCCCCATGATGACTTGGGTGTCCTGCGGAATACGAAAGTGCAGACAGTGCCCGGGCAGGGGACGCTTGTAGACATGCAGACGGCCTCTCGACCGGTAAGCAATGCCGGTGGCGTCCGTTCCTCTTGCCTCAGCGGCAGTGGCCAGGGCGTGAAGTGCCCAGGCCTTTTGCTTTGCGGTGAGTGCGCCGCTGTAATCCATCAACCCAAACAGACAGCACATATTTAGACCTCCTCCTCTTGCGGAACGGGTTCATTGATATAGAGCCGCCGCTCCTTTAAATATTGAATGAGCTCCGGCTGCGTGCAGCCGGTGACAAAGGTAGTCCAGGACAACCCTTTCAGTTCCTCATCAGACAAAGAAAGAGCCACATCACAGATGCGGTCCAGCAGCTGCAATGTGGCGAAGATGGTGTTGACTTTCAGCGTACCCCGGAACATGCGAAACTCTACGGTGTCCCGATTGGTCAAATTCACACAGGTGTAGCGTCCGGCGTGGCAGCCCTTCTTGGCGTGCTCCAGGATGTCCCTGGGCTGCTCTTTGTAACCGTAACGGGCAGCCCAACGTTCCAGCTGACGGGGCGTACGGCGGCTGAACTTCAGCAGCTCCTCCCAGTGCTTTTCAAAGAAGTACAGCACCCGGGCGATGGGACCGTCCTGGTCCTGCTCCGTTTTTCCAAAGGCCGCCCGGCTGATGTGGACGTGGAGGCCGCAGGTCCCCGCTCGGTGGCTGAGGTAGCCCAGAGACGCCGCCTTCCGGCACAGAGCATTCCAGGGCATGTGGTTTACATGGTACGCCAAACTCATAGGGTGGGTGACAATCTCCAGTCCATCCTCCAGTGAGCCGTCATGCTTGATGTAGGCGTGCCGGCCATCACAGTTGGCAACACTCAAAAGAATCCTGGCGTTAGAGGCAGATTCACCTCCACAGTCAAGTTCAAGCTCCACGCCGAAGTATCTGGGTCCTTCTCCGTAGAAGATGGGGTCCGGCTTGAAGTAATAGTCATGGATACGCTCATCCCGTTCAATGGAGTGAAAACAGTCAGAGCAGTAGGGATGTTCATCAAATTCATCGGATGCATCATAGTAGGTTTCGCTTTCCAGGATTAGGCTGCCGCACTGGCAGCAATTGGTGTAGTGGTTCTCATAACAGGTGTGGCATAAGGGAATTTCGTCACTCCCCGCATTGTCATCCGTCCAGATCCGCGCCCCGCACTCATGGCAGTGTACGGTAAGCAGCTCCAGACAGTGGGGACAGAGGGCCTGTCCGTCAAAATCCCGGCGCTGGGTGTCCGGGAACTCCTGACAGCAGATGTGGCAGGTAAAGGTGTTTTCCATGGTCGTTCTCCTCTCAAGAATTCTGTGTGTCCAGTAGTTGGTACAGTATGGGCAGCAGCGGGTTCAGCGGCACCAGAATGTGGCGCTGGATAGCCTGTTCGGCCTGAACACAAAATGCCTTGCGGCAGTCCGTGACGGTTCGTCGAAGATCCTCCTCCAGTGTGGAGATAGCGGGAGACAGGTCATACCCATGGCGGATGAGAAGCTTGCCCAGGAGCCAGGTGATGCCGTTCTCCCCCTCAGAGGCGTCGTAGGTGGTGTACTCCGTATGCCTGAGGTAATGGGAGACACACTCCAGGGCCAAGGAATCGCGTTGGAAAGCGGCGGTTTCCAGTACGCCTGTCACCTTGTCCGGCGTGAGCAGGGAGCTGATGCGGTTCAGCACCGGCGCAGTGCGCTGGGTTCTCATGGGAATCAACGCCTCCTGTGCTTCCCTCAGATGGCGGTTCAGTGTCCGGCAGAATTCGCTGTACAGGCCATCCGGCGAGGACGGGGCCCAGCAGCGGCGAAGTGCCTCCTCCGCCTGATGGTAGAGGGGCAGAAAGGCCCGCTCCGCATCCCGGGCGGCGGCGCTTCGGCTTGGAAAACTCTCCTCCCAGACACAGGGGGAGCGCATCCAATGAAAGCCGAAGTCCAGCGCGGGGTAGGGGGTTGAGAGGGAAGCCGGGCAGGCTTCCAGCTTGCGAATACAGGCTTGCAGATGGACAAAATGTTGTTTCATGGCTCTCCTCTTGGCAGTAAAATAGCCCCGGAGGCTATCTCCGGGGCCAAATGTTTTATATGTGATTGACTCAATGACAGATGCCACCGTCCCGGTGGCTGTGCTCCAGCACATCCAGAGCCAGCCGGACGGCAGCACAGAAGCCCTCTTGAAAAGCCGAACGAATGGCGGCGGCCTCCCGGGCCTGATAGGCCTCTTCCAGCTGGGCCAGGCGTTGCTTCTCATCTGCATCCAATATTTCGTACAGCGCACGGGTGATCTGGTCAATTTCGGCGCTCTTTTGGCTGTACTCCGGCTCGCCGTAGCGGGCTTCTGCTTGCATGAGCCGTTCAATCATGGGAAATACTCCGGATGCTGAAACCGCTTGGAATAGTACATTATCTGCTCCGGGGTGAGGCTTTCAAACCGGTCGCTGTCCGGCGGGGCGGCACAGAGAAGGAAGGTGCCGGCGATGATGTCATAAATCTCGCCAGTATCCTCCAAGCGTAAGCAGCGGTTCAGGGGCATGCCCAGCAGCTTCCCCTCCTCGTGGCAGATGAGAGCTACCGGCTCCTCAAAGGGGTAGACTGCCTGGATAGGGCCTCCCACTATAGCCTGAAGGGAGGCCAAGCCCTCGCCAATGTCACAAACCTCCGGGGGGCGGCGATGAGAAACGAGTAAGACTTTCATAAAATACCTCCTGAGCATAAAGATAGCCCATGGGAGCGGAACTCCCATGGGCTTCACTTTTATAGTATATAGTTGAATTTGGCTTGAAATCGAAAATCTGTGTTATGACCTGGAAAATTCCTTATTCTGGCAGGAAGAAGTACGACAGGCCCCCTTTATGCTGGGCGGTGGTGTAGAATGTGCGGTGCTTTTTCGGACGATCAGAATGGCCATGATACTGCAGAAGATTCCCGCAGAAATCCACTGGGAGGTTGATAGGCCAAACCAAATTCCACGGACTTCGTCACCCCGAAAGAATTCCAGAATAAACCTGCAAACAGAGTAGGACAGCAAATAGCACTTCAGTAGGGAAAGCCTACTGCCCTTGGTGCACTCCAGGAGGAGTAAGCCGATAAAAATGAGCGCTAAACACGCTGCCTCAATGAGCTGGATCGGGATACGAGGAATGCCAGGTTCAGCCGCCAGGGGGATTCCCCAAGAAGCTGCCTGTCCATAGCAGCAGCCGGCAAAGAAACAGCCGATCCGGCCCCAGAAATGAAACAGAGGGAAACCAGGAACGATTACTTCCAAAAGAGAATGGAAGGGAATACGAAAAAGATGCGCAAAACACCAGATCCCTGCAATTGCGCCCAAAAGCCCCCCGTAAAAGACAAAGCCGCTGGTCCAGATAATGTACAAAGTTTTCTGGAGGCTAAACTCTTGTAAAATCTCGGGAATTTTCGTAAAGATGAAGAGAGCTTTACTTCCCAGTCCCACACCAAGGCCCATGAATAGCATGAGGATCAGAAATCGTTCAAAGGAAATTTCTCGCTTTTGCAGTCGAGTGTTGAGAAAGACCATGGTGAAGAAAAGTCCGACAAAGGCAAAGAGGGAGTAAGAAGGAATAAAGAATATTCCAAGGTGAGGCAAGTAAAATGTGATATATGGGCACATAGTGGGGATCCCTTAACCGGAAAGGCAACCGGCGCAGAAGCCGTCCGAACAGCCGCTTATGAAGCCACCGCATCCTGTGCAGCGCAAGCAGGTATCGCAGGCAGCAAAGGATCCATCATAGGCAAAACAGGCCGCATTTGATAAACAGGATCCACAGGCTGTACCGGCGTTCTGGCAAGTGCCGCAGCCAGTGGTCATAAACAATCCGGATACACAAAGCAGAAAAATAATCAAGATTTGAATTATGTTGGTTTTTTTCATAAAGTTGGCTCCTTCCGCTGTAATACTCTTTGCTTGTGTTTCGGAATCAAAGCGTAGTAAAGGCGGATTGTGACGTACCATGGGTACAGATCCACGAAGCTTTTGTGGAATAATTTAGATCTTATATCCAAGCTTTCGGTACTGTTCAATCAACTCCGCCGCGGCTTTGTTTTCCGCAACGGTTTTTTTATCATATCGATCATGAAGGCTGCCAAACACACCAACTACCGCCAATACAATGGCAATGATACCTGGAATTCTCATGTGAAAGAAATAGTTGATCAACAGCCCAATACCCGCGATCACAGCACCGCCTAAAACAAGGAGCAAGGGAGACTCCTGGCTTTCCGTATAAGTTTTAGCTTTTTCAATGGTTTCCTTCAGCCGCTGGCTGGTGGCGCTGTCCAGACAGGCTAGAAGCCGGGCTTTTTCGTTGTCAGGACGGTCCATCTGCAAAATTCTGGCGCGCAAAGCCATGTAGTCCTGCTCGCTGGCACACAGCTGAAACATATCTTGGATTATCCTGCTGGCTGCATCATTTTGTTCTTTTTCTTCCCGCTCTCTGGATTGCTGCCGTTCCTGCTCTGCCCGATCCTTGGCCTGCTGCCGTTCCTGCTCTGCGCGTTCTCTGGCCCGCTCCGCCCTGCGCTGCTGCCGCAGCGGATCAGACTGAGACGGTTCAAAGTGAGAAGTTGCCCCCGAGGAAGCGGACTGGCCCTTCTGGAAAAGCAGAATGGCTTCCTGAGTGCTGATCTCAACACCACATTTTCCGCAGTATCCACGCTCACGCTCGTCGTTTACATGAATGATCTGTCCGCAGCTTGGGCATTTTCCAGATACTCTTGCCATTGTAAATCCTCTCTCTTTTAAAATTTGGTTTATATCAGTTCAGCTCCGCAGTTACAACAGTAGCGGTCTCCCGCATCGTTTTCCACGCCACATTCAAAGCAGTAGCAAACCTTGGAGGAGCCTGTCTGTTCTTCCGGCGCTTTCTCATCCATTGACTCTGGCTCCGCCCGGGGCGGAGACCATTTGGCCGGAGGCAGCTGTAAATACCACTCCAGGGCATCGGAGAGGAGCTCTGCCTTTGGCCTGAGCATACTGAGAAAAACAATCATGGACAGCAGCAGTTCCAGAAAATCTCCCAGCAAGTCCAGTTCTATAATCTCACCGGAAGGGAGCAGATGGATGCGGTGTTCGCCAAAATACAGATAGCGGCACTGATTGGAGTCATCCCGCCGCTCATCGATGTCCTCCAGAACCTGCTCAATGGACAACACAACCGTCCGCACCCCGTCTTTTAGATAGATGTGACGATCTGTGATCAGAAAGCCATCTTTTCCGCTGCGCCCCAGAGTTGAGTCATAGAGGATCAGCGGCTTCTCTTTTCCGCAGTGGGCATAGGAGGATTTCGCGTTTTGGAGTTTTGGCCGGCCCTTTTCATGGTCCGCAGGGAGAAAATAGAACCCGTCCTCCTCCAGACATTCGAATATTCCTCCAAAATAAAAGAGCATATCCTCAAGATCCGTGCTGAGAGGTTCTACATCTGCAGGCTCAAGCTCCAAGTCAACCGTGAGGAGCCCTATATATTCTTTTTGATATTCCAGCAGTAGCTGGACTGCGGGATCCACAACTCCCTTGACCTCACTGTAAAGCTGGTCGATGTTATGTTCAAAAAAGTCGGCAAAGCCGCGAAGCTCCTCCAGCCGGTCGGGAAACAGCCGGACCGCCAGCTTGTAATAATCCCGGTCGAAGGGGAAAGTTGTCAGCATTTGCAGCACCGCGTCTGCCTCCTGGTCGGAAGAGATCCGCCGTTGTTCCAGATCGTCAAAGATTTTCTCTGCCTGGGCCTGGTCCTTTTGGGTAAACCGGATGATTTTTTCTCCTGTCCGGGCGGCAATCAAGTCAAGGGCTGCATAGTGAACGCCCAGGATGTCCTCTTGTATGGCAAGAGCCAGATGTCTGGAAATCCCACCGTGGAAAAGACGGTCCTTTGCACTGGAGGCGCTCATGGCGGAACCTATGTTCCCAATGGCATTTCCCAGAGAGTGAAGCGCTCCTGTGGTAGCGTTGATAGCTCCGGCCGTGATGATCCCTTTGGCAGCGCCACGAAGCCCGAAACCGCCGCCTATTATGCGGCCTCGGCTGTCTTTCCGGACTTCGCGGTATTCCCGCATGCTCTCCTGCTCGTTTAGAATCTGCTGATACTGTGCCTGTATCTCGTGAAAAACCTGAAATGTATTGCAACAATATTCGCCGGTGTATTGGGACAGTTCATTTTGCGTAACTCCGAAAATTCCCATTTTAGACAAGATTGCGTTCATGAGATCGGTGGCCTGTGCAAACAGCACTGGGAAATTTTTAGGGAACTGTTGAATGAACTGGTCCATACTGTGGTAAGTAGAATAGAATTGGGTGGAAAAATCGCTGGATACCTCTGATGCCAGCGTCTGGAAGGCCTCTCTTAACCCAATGTAGAATTCAATGCTTTGAGGAAATTGAACCTGCCTGCCCAGCAGAAGCAGATCAATCGTATGCGCCAGTTTCTCGGGAGCGGTGCGCTGCTCAGATGACGGCGGGACAGTGCTGATTTTTGTACCACAGCGGGGACAGAACTGTGTCCCATCATCCAATTTTAGGCCGCATTGAACACAAAACATTGGCTCAACCTCTTGTTTACTTCTAATATAATCCGCAGAATAGTACAGTGTACGGTTACAGATCCTTTCTTGCATTATAGCACAAACAACAATAAATACAATATGATTAACATACAATATTAATTGATGTTGAGGGAGAAAAAAATCACCCATACTAATAAAAAGGGGTGATTCCATGTTTGCGCGAATCCGAAGTGCGCGAGAGCGTGCCGGGTATACCAGGGAACAGTTTGCCGAGCTGCTGGACGTCAGTGTTTCCTATTTGGCCGAAGTGGAGCGGGGGCGTACCAATGTTTCTGTAAAGACATTGATTAAGATCTGCAAACTGTTGGGGTTGTCCGCAGATTATGTGCTCTTTGGAGAGACGCGCAGTGAGGACATTATACTGCTGGAGAAACTGCACCGCCTGGATGATCAGTATATTCCTATGGTAAAGGATATGCTGGATCATCTGCTTGCCCTGAGCGGCAAGGGGAACGAGGAATGTAACAGATAGAGAGGCAGGAAAATATGAAAACGCACGGGAGGGGTTTGAAAAACACCTCCCGTGCGCCTTTTCTCACAACTTGAATTTCCTCACCACGAAGTCAGCAGAGAAGATATACTCTCCCGGAGAATGCGCCGCTCCCGTCCAACCTTAACGGCAGGAAGATCACCAGACTGGATCATTCTGCGGATTTGCTGCTGGCTGGTCTTCAGCAGGGATGCCGCCTCTTTTACTGTGAGTACTTCAGTCATCCCAAGGTCCCTTCTTTGCTTTGGTGCCATTGGACGGCGCAGTACCGGAGGTCTTCTGTTCCTCATAGATCAGGTGATGCAGTTTGCGCAAATTCTTTTTAGGGAACCCCCAGTTGCCAAATACATCTTCCACAGGTTCGAAGTCGTATTTTTCTACGTAAAATTTCAATACCTGCTTGTCTATCTCCAGGAGATGACAGATCTCTTCAATGGTATAAAAATCCTTCATGCTCGTGTAGTCAATGTACTTCATTTGTGATACCTCCAAATATAGTGTTTTAGGAACGTGGAGTATGGCTCAAAACGCCTGATTGTAATTCATCGCTCCTTATACTAATGTTGGAGATTTCATTTTAAATCATTTTATATCATCTAGTTTTAGATATTTATGAGACTATTTGAGGGATAGAAAAACCATGGTGAACTAAAGTTCCGCAACAAAAATAAGAACACCCACGCTGGAAATTTTGAGCCGTTATCCGTCAAGAGGGCTGTAAAAAAGTATAAAGTTTTTCCGGCCAGTAGCCTGTAGGTTGCTGGCCGATTTTATGTAGCAAGAAATAGCTGGTATTTCCCAAGTCCAGTCCCAATCCTTAACACGTCCCCTTTTCTTCAATTTTACTTTTAATTTTTATGACATAACAAATGCTCCCCCCATAATTGACAGTGTTTTATTTCACTGTTTCTCATAGAGGGAGCAAATCATTTTAAAGTGGCAGGAGGTATTTCCGTAAAAATCCACTCACAGGCATATATATACAAATATAAAGCCCTATCTTTAAATAGACATTATCGAAAATGCGTGAGCAATAATGGGAAAGGCCTCTTTTGCTTAAAACTTTTATAGAAATTTCGTTATAGACTGTATAAGCTCTGCATCTTTAATGGAATATATTAAAGGCAGATTTGTGATGTAAAATTCAATATATATCAAACTGTTATGGACTTATGTCCGAGTAAATACAAACATACATTTCCCGTATTAGCTCGCCAGTGAAATGTTGAATTTTCCCTGTCTCCAGTTCGACGCCCCCGGTAATTTCATGTCTGGTTTTTGTTGTAATGCAGTGGTTGAGATTAACTCCTCGCCATCTGAGTTCAGAATGCTCCAGGATTCAGCAGCAATCATCTCAAAAAATTCCCTGCCAAAGTGCCCGTTCTTTTGGGCGCTCGAGGTATAGGTGATCGTTCCGGACAGATTGGAGGCACATTCCTTTTTGATTTCCAACATCATATCAAATGAAATAGATTGTACTTCAATTGTGAGATTTCTCTTAAAGGAAAAATCCCGTTTGTCCGTATCCTGTCCGTCCCGGAATATGGTTACATAGACAAGTGCTTGTTCCCGGAAACGCCGGATTAAGGTGATCACGCTCTCTCTGTCGTTTACAGAGATTTTCTCCTTGATCTCACAGTTATTATTCGGCATATCCTGAGGGCTGTTAAAGTTCAGGTCGATATCCATTAGCTCATATTTCTGTTCGGACTTCACATACAATTCGGTAATATTTTTCCGGCCCCATTCCTGGGTATCGTCGCAGATACGCAGGAGAAAGGAAAATGATCCCATATACATTTGATAAATATCGTCGCAGGTATGCGACGCAACAGCACGCAGGATCTCACGGCGAATATAGAATTGACGGCATTCCTCTTTGTCAAACGCGTAATCCTCATTGATATTGTAATCCGATTCCAAAAAATAGGTCAACAGCTTATAGGTTATCAGCGTACTAAGAATGCCATGGCTGTTGCGTTCAAGAGATTTTTGGAATTTAAAATAATACTTCGATTGCAACCTCGCCGTAAAGTACTCTTCAAAGTCTTCGCTACTAAATTCGTTTTTCGATTTATCTTCAGCTACCTCCTTCAGCCTTCTGCGTCGCTCCATCTTGGAGCTCATAAGCCGCACAACGAAATCATTCATGTAATTTTGTACGCCATGGAAAGCAAAATCAACGGAAATATCTGGGTTTGTGATGAACGAAGCCAACATATCCTGCGTAATCGTAATAATGCCCTTCGCCTTCTGAAGTGGATAGCCCAAATCGTGCGTCAGCGCAATAATTGTCCACATGCTGATTTTTTCGGCGTCATTTAATTTCAGTTCGATCCTCTTGTCCTTTTCCTGGATCGCTACCTTTTTCAAACAATCGCCCTCATTTTTTGTTAGCAGTTCAATTCCGGACAGCCAAGTCCGAAAAACATGAATCACATGGTCGCGGTAGTGACGGCTGGATCCGTACAGAACCTCTTCAAATTGTGCATATTTTTTATAATAATTTCGAAGGTCATCAATGCCATAGGCTTTTGGCTTTTTGGTCTTTTCATTGCCTCGAAAGGGTTCCCGTTGATCATAATACCGTAAGCACTTGATTGCTTTCTCCAGCAGTGTACCCCACAGTCTGTCCGTGATATCCCGGTGTCGGAAAATCTCGTAGTCGTCGTCTTGATCCTCCAATTTCTCATATAAAGTTTTTAATTCCAAGATTACAGCTGCATCCAAAGGATGCTCACAGGGAAATTCTTTAAACATTGTGGTAACCTGACTTCCAGTGCATGCCTCTAACATCTTACGGTCCTGGTTCATCGCTCATTGCCCCTCCTTTTCTTCAAGCCCAATTAAATACTGACCAAAACAGGTTTCACAGCCACAATTCTCCGCATATCGCTCCGACATCTCTCGCACACGGCACAGATACCGGGAGCGGTTGTAAATATTTATCAGAGATTGCTGATAAATGTTCTCTGGGTTAAGACCGCCCAGGCTTTTTTCCATGCTGTAATTCTTGAATACCTCACAGGGAAATACACCGCCATCATATTTGATATTTAGCTTTCCGCAGGCAGCCTCGCATCTGTGGCAGGACAAATCCAGCGACAGAGGAACGCCGATTCGGATCGAAAGGTCCGACTGCGCCTGAAATTTAGACAATTGGTTTTTTAGCTCTTTAGTTTGCCATTCTGTAAGTGTAAGCAGCGCGGCATTTTCTTTTGCCCTTCCATGGAGGACGAGGCGTAGAAAACTTAGTTTAGATATCTGTATCTTTTTACACAGGAATATTACCTCGTTCATTTCATCTATATTGATCTTCATTGGAACAAAGTGAGCTTCTGTGCAAAGGCCAACCCTAGCAGCACAAAGTGCCGACTCCTGCATTTTTTTGAAACAGTTTTTTGTCCCCATAATCTTATCGTAGGTCTGTTCTGTACCTGCTTCGATATTAAAAATTAACTTGGTTACATATCCAGATATTTGTTTTAAAGTTTCTACTGGAATCGATATGGGCTGATCCAATTCATCCAAAATAATTCCGCTGGTATAAACATAGCAATCCATGCCATATTCGCATACGAGCCGGATCATATCTACAATCCGGTTGTGTAAAAAAGGTTCTCCTCCAGAAAGGCAAATTGTTTTTGCCCCTAATTGTTTTGCATCTAAAATAACTTCCTTGAACTTGTCATATGGCAATAGTTCTTTGCATGTTTTATTGGACAAGGATGAACAGTGCAAACAATTATTGGGACACTTTCTTGTAATTTCAATGGATATTTCTTTTAACATAGAAAGTTCCTCCTCACACTTTAATCAATCTTGGACCGATTCGATGGACAATCAGGGGAAACTAGTTGTATTGCACATCCTAGCATATTCTGTGTTTTATAATCTGGACTTTCATAGGAAAGAGAAACGGATCCTCCTAGCGATATTTCTGGGTCCTTGTTATTGTGGAGCACGCGGTTCCCATAAAATATCGAGACCGATAATCTCCGCAATTTCAAGGATTTCTGAATACTTAATGGTTCCTCGTGTTAATTTATTTGAAATATTTTGGATCGTTGTTCTGTCCTGTTCTAAACGCCGTTCGTTCATTTTTTGCACTACGCGGGTTAGAGTCCAGCCCTGTGATGCAATCATTGCTTTTACCTGATTGTGTATATCAACGCTTCTTGATCGCAAAGGCCTCCCCCCACTTCTTGCTCAATGATACTATAGTTCTCTTTAAAAATCAACTATAATAAATAATTTTATTTATTATAGTTTAAAATTTCGACTTTCTCTCTTTTTATCGATTTATCCTCAATATTGGGGTATCTTTATTTGAGAAAATTTTTATTGAATTATTAATGGATTTCTATTTTTGTATTATAACTTAAAACCACTTATAGTTCTACACTATAATAAATAAAATTATTTATTATAGTGTAGAACTTCCTGAAATTTGTTTAGTTGTTTTTCAATGCGCCAGCAAGGCCTTGGAAATAGAGGTATAAACGAAAAAATATCCGAGCGAAACGAGGAAATGTTACTAAACGGATATAGCAGAGAGTATAAAGATGCGACGAGCTGAAAGAGAAGCACCCCACCGCTATTTTTAATAGCAGTGGGGCACTCCATGCAATAGAAGTACAATTTGTGAGCCTATAGGCTCGGCTGGTAAAAGGCTAAGAGGACCTGTGCAAACCACCGGCACGGCCGGTGGTTATGATTGTAGCCCTCTCCTCCAGCTATACGTGAGAGTTTTGAAAAAGCTTTAGTGGAAACTAGGAAATAAAAATTTCTTTTGCTATACTTAAAATTTAGTTTGGCAACTGCACAAAAGATGAAAAGAGAGGTCACTATTAGATTATAGTCTTTTACAATGGTCCGTCTGCTGCTGAAGCCGTTTTTACGGAGCCTGTTGAAACATACAGCGGAATTGGTCACACCTGTTTTCAGAAGACTATCTAGGATGCCTGTATGGCCACTTAGAAGTGTCGCAGTTGCCATTCTGCGCTCGGTGCCCACAAAAGTCATGAGTCTTCATCCTGAGCAGTCTGGCACGGGAAATCCCAGTACGGAGCTCCAGTTCCGAATGGTTTACTTTCTCCGACGAGAAGTTGGTTCCTTGCTCCGGCATCATCTGCCCAATGGCCTCAGTTACCGCTGGACACATGGCTGTGAAATTAGAGGTTTTTTTGTCTACTTTTACCGAGAACTAGCTACACTTCCGGTTTAAAGATGTTCATTAGATTGTAAATAACGATTGTCGGTTTTCACTTAGTGCTAACAACGCAGTATCCCGTATCTCTTTGTCAGGCCCAGTTGATCGTCTAATGTGGCGAAAGGAGAAGTAGAGTGGCTGTTCAAGAGGAAAGGTTTCCCCTTATTTTTTCCCTTAAGGGAAAATCTTTCGCAAAAAAAGGATGGCACAAAAGGGACTAGGATTCTTTGATCTGCCTATGATATAGAACAATTTTATACCCCAAAACAAGGGCAAAACTATATATCTCCAACTTCAAGTCCTGTATCGTCCACCATTAAAACCGCTGTTTTCTTTTGAAAACAGCGGTTTTCTTAATTTTTGCGATTTTTTTCTTTGCTGTGTTTTGACAAGTTGTCTTTGACTATATAACTGTCATAGGCAGGCAAAAGCCGCCCTCCGGAAACCACTTTTCCGGAGGGCGGCTTTTTGTCTTCTGTTTATCGGGGCGCTGTTTCGATGTGGAGACATTTGGCGGCTTCACCAGGTCCCGCGCACACGCGTCCCGGCAGATATTTCGGCAGCAGAAGCAGATCTATTATAATAATGAGGACTCAGAACGAGAGACTGCGATTGTCCGCTGCCCACCGGATTAGAAAACGTGCGGTACTTTCCGGCACCATGTCCAGAACCTCTTCCGTTACGCCCTGTGTGGTCAAAATAGCGCGTACCCGAGAAGCGCTGATGACCGTTCCGTCTTGGGTAATTCTGGGGATCTCATAAAACGCAATGCCGTGCGCGGGCAGAATACGGCGCATTGCGGCATTATAGCGGGCGGTGGAGGGATCGAGAGGCTCTTGCCCGGCAAAACGGCACATAATATGCAGCGCGGGTGCAATGCGCCGGGCAAAGACTTCGGCATCCAATTCCGCCTGGAGCGTGGTTGCATCCTCATCCTGCTTCAGAAAATAGGTGGGGAATGTTGTGGAAGAAATCATATGATTTCCGCTTAAGGCGACCCGCACATTGGGGAGATCCGAGACGCCCTCCTGCACCAGCTGAAGGCGAATTTGGGTAGAAAAAAGGGAACGGTCCTCTTCGACAACGAATACGTAGAGCAGATCACAGTGGGATGCGGCATATTCTACCAACATCCGGTGCCCCTTGGTAAACGGATTGCAGTTCATTACCACGGCACCAATGTTCTTTTCCTCATCCCCGGGACGCCGGAGCTGGGCGGCAAATTGTTCCGGGCCATCCGCGCGATTTTCCAGCAGGGCGATTCCATCCGCCTGGGCCACAAGGTGCATGCCGCAGTTGGTAAACTGGGAGAGGTTGTGAACGCGCGTAATGACGGCCAGATCGTAGATGCCCGCAGAAAATCTCTCCTGGACCAGGTAGGAAATCAACGTCCCGAGGACATTTTGTCCCCGCAGGCTACTGTCGATTGCAAAACATTTCAGAAGCCGCCCCGCGGCACAACCGCAGCCCATCAGGTGATCCTCCTGGTCAAAAAGGCCGAAGGCAGTTTGAACATCGGGGTCAAGGCGAAGCTGGTGGCAGGACAAGAACGTTTCCAACTGCTTCCGCTCAAAAGGAAGGGAGAGTATCAGCTGTCGAACGGTATACTCACTGTCCATGAAAATACACTCCTTTGTGTAAAAAACTCCCCGTATTTCGTGATCAGGATATAGAAAATCAGGGCGGTTAGCCAATATAAAAATAAAGTACTAGCTATATGTTTTACTTATAATGCGGAAAAAATGGGAGAAAATTCCCATTTTAATCATAAAACAGCAATTGTTGCACTTTGACAGTCAAAGCAAACTGGTGTAAGATTCTCTCCAAGAGTTATCCGCGCGCAACCGGCCCATACGCTGATGGAACCAGAGTCTTTTGTACAGATAACATATGTGTATATTGAATACACAACACCAGCGAACATGAGGAACGCACAGGGAGGCTGCAGCATGACAATACGGGATATATTTTACCTGATGACGATTGGGGACGAAAAGAGTATTACAAAAGCGGCAAACAAGCTGTTTGTGGCACAGCCGGCATTGAGTCAATGCCTGCAAAAGGTTGAAAAGGAACTGGGGGCGGAAATATTTGTGCGCACCTCCAGCGGAGTCCGCCCCACAGCCGAGGGACAGCGGTTTCTTGTGTTTGCTGCGCACACGCTGTCAGAATATCGGGGCATGCAGAAGGAAATCAAGGATATTAAAAGTGAGGGCCGGGGAACAGTAACCGTAGGCCTGACGGGAACTCAGGCCACCTATGTGCTGCCCTATTTTTTGCCGCAGTTTCACAAAAAGTACCCCAATATTGAGGTAATACTGAAAGAGGACACCAGCGGCATGATTGAAGAAAAGCTATCCACCGGAAAGGTAGACATCGGGATTGTTCATGAGCCTATTTTAAACCCCAATCTGGACTATTTTGAACTCAGCCGGGACGAAATGGTAGTGATTCCCCGGAGCTGCAGCCGTTTTCAGCCCTATATTTACTATTTGGAAGATGACAACCGGCCCTATTTAAAAACAGCGTTTTTTGAACATGAACCGCTGGTGCTCACTCCGTCCAATCAGCGCAGCCGGATGGTGTGTGAGCAGATTTTTCAGAAAGCAGGAATTACCCCTGAAGTCAAGCAGGTATCAAAAAATCTGATTGCGCTGGACGCCCTGGCGCAGGTGGACTATGCCACTACCATCATTCCGTCCAAACAGGTTTCAGATGCCCTGCGCCGCCGGGGGTGGTATTATTTTGATCCCCAGTATAGTGTACCGTATACCTTCTGTGTGTCTACCTTAAAGAATGCCTATATTTCGGTTGCAGCCAGAAAATTATTGGATCTGCTTCAGGAATTGCAGGGGACATTTTAATTTGATAAAAGGATTGCAGCGGAAGCGCCCCGAGGGTTGGGCGCTTCCGCTTTTTATTGACAACAAACAAAACCATTATGACAGGGAAACAGATTTCTTATTTAACACAGCCAAATAATTTTTTTATAATAAGCTTACATCTAGATGTAGGGTCATCTCTGTCATGAAAATGCTTTGATGGAGAGGGAAAAAGAGAAGAAAGAAGGCGTAAACTACATGATCGGAATTGGCATTATAACACTTATCATTTACATAGCAGCTATTTTGGTCATTAACGTAGTGTTTAAACGGAAAATGGCGGAAGCCATGGTATGGACGTTTGTGCTGATTGTGGCTATCGGCGCAATTTTCGGTGGTCACAACGCAGCCACTCTCGCTGTGGCAGGCATTGAGGATGCCGCAGGCCAGGAAGTGGTGTATGCCTCCATGGCCTTTGTATTTATGGCCTTTATCATGGAAAAAACCGGTGTCATTCATCGGCTCATTCAGATTTTGAACAGTGTTCTGGGCCGCCTGCCGGGCGGTTCCGGCTATGTGTCCACCATTGCCAGCGCTCTGTTCGGCATGGTATCCGGCTCGGGATCCGGCAACGCATCTGCGGTGGGCTCCATCACGATTCCCTGGATGAAGGGAAGCGGCTGGAGCACTGAGCGCGCCACCACCATTGTGGCCGGAAATGCCGGCCTGGGCATAGTTTTCCCGCCCTCGTCCTCCATGCTGCTGCTGCTGGGCATGCCCACCATTGCCGCAGAACTGAGCAGCAACGAGCTGTATGTGGGCCTGATGGGAACGGCTATCATTGTACTGGCCTACCGGCTGGCCGTTGTGTTCCTGTATGCCCGGCACGACGGAATGAAGCCCGTTCCCAAGGATCAGATTCTTCCCTTCGGCAAGGCGGTCAAGGAGAACTATGGATCCTTTGTGATTTTCCTGGGCATTGCGGTTCCCCTGATCTTTACCATGGGACCGGTGGGCAGCGCCATTGAAGCTACCTTAAACGCAAGCCTGGAGGAATCCTTTGACGCAATCTCCCTGGTGATGTGGATTCCCGTCCTGATGATTTTCTTCTCCATTCTGGAGGGCTGGAAGTACCTGCCCCACTCCTTCTCCGGTTGGAAGACCATGATCGAGAGCTCCATCAATAAATTTACCGAGGTTGGCTGCCAGCTGTTTTTCTCTTTTGCATCCGCTTCGGTGCTGTCCGATCTGGGCATTCAGGAGGAATTTGAAGCTATTTTCGGAGTGTTGGGCGCCTACTCTCCCATCTTGGTTATGATTGTGGTAGCCGTGGTCCTGACCCTGATGGTGGCACCTTTCAGCGGCACCGCCACCACCACTGCCATGGGCGCTATGTGCTATGCAGCGCTCCGTTCCATCGGCCTGCCCCCGGTAACCTGTTGTGTGGTATTCCTGTTCCTGATCTCCAACGAGGGCTGTACTCCGCCCCAGGCTGCGCCGATCTATATTGCCAGCGGCATTGCCGGTCTGGATGACCCCGCCAAAATTTTCAAGAATCTGCTGTTCCATTATGCGCTGCCGGTCATTGGAATTTCCATGTTGATCATGCTGCAAATTATTCCTGTCATCGGTGCTTAAAAAGGAGAAAGGCATATGAAAAAGACACTTTATCACATTTGTGTGGTGGTTTTTGAGATTACCCTTCCGTTGTTTGTTATTTTGGGCGCTATCCTGGTGTTTACGCAGCTTGTGGGAGCGATTCTGGGCAACGGTGCCATCGTGCTTGGAATTGACAACACGCTGAAGTTTTACGCCACTCTGGTTTCCTGCATCTGCGCCTTCTCCGCGTTTATCAGCAGCTATCTGAGGGATAAGGATAAGAGTCAGAAACAGGATTTGGACGAGTAAAGGGAGCGGAACCATGGAACTGAAAAAACCGGCGGTAGCCGGAACGCTGGAGTCCAGCGATGTGCAAATCACACTCCGACCCAATGCCGGGCAGGGCATTCAGATCGAACTGGAAAGCGATGTGAAGACCATGTTCGGTGAGGCGATTGAGCAGACTGTGCGGTCAGTGCTGGAGGAATTTGAAGTACATGACGCATGGGTGGGAGTCCAGGACAAAGGAGCGCTGGATTTCGCTATTCGTGCGCGGATGCAGTGTGCCGTTTGCCGTGCGTTGGAGATCCAGTATGACTGGGGGAAGGAGGACATCAATGGCCAAAGGTGATCTGATGCGGACCTCCCTCTATGCTGGAGGAACCAGTCCGGTAAAAATGATTCAGGCAGGATTTTATAACGAGGACTGCCTTGTATACGACCTGGAGGACTCGGTATCGGCAGGGGAAAAGGACGCGGCGCGTTTTTTGGTATGCAACGCCATCCGGTACCAGCGTCCAAAGGATAAATACATCGTCGTGCGGGTAAACGGGCTCTATTCCCAGGAATTGGACGAAGATTTGGAAGCTGTGGTTCGGGTGCAGCCCGATGCCATCCGCCTTCCGAAGGTGGAATATGCCGCAGAGGTTGTGCGGATTGACGAGAAAATTTCCCAAATTGAAGCGCGTGCAGGACTGCCGGTAGGCGGCATCCGCCTCTGGTGCAACATTGAGTCGTATATGGGCGTACTCAATGTCCGGGAAATTGCAAAGGCCAGTCCGCGGGTGGCTGCCATTGCCCTGGGTGCGGAGGACTTTACAGCCAGTGTGGGAGCGCAGCGAACCAAACCCGGATGGGAGATCTTCTATGCCCGCAACGCGGTGCTGATGGCCTGTCGGGAAGCTGGCATCTCGGCCCAGGACGCGGTGTTTTCCGACATCAACGACAGCGAGGGGTTGGAAAAGGACCTGGAAATGACCCGGGCCCTTGGGTTTGATGGAAAGACATGCGTCCACCCCAGACAGATCGATAAGGTAAACGCCTGCTTTACGCCTTCACAGAAAGAGGTGCATAACGCCTGGCGCGTATTGGCTGCTTTGGAGGAGGCTTCCCGCAATCATACCGGTGTGTGTACCCTGGACGGCAGTATGGTGGACAAGCCGATGGAGCTGCGGGCCCGGGCGGTCCTCGCCAAGGCAGAGGCCGCCGGCATTAAGATGTGGAGGGAAGCACCATGATTAAGAACAGCTTGGGCCGCGAGCTGCCGGAAGAGATTGGGGCCTACAAGGTAAGGCCCTATCAGGGCGCGTATGTGACACCTGCGTCGAAGCAGCCGGTGGTGACAAAGCGTACCGCTGGACACCGGGTGCCGGGAGACAAAAAGCTTCTGAAAAATCTGGAAGAGGCAATTCTGGCCTCCGGTTTGAAGGACGGAATGACAATCTCCTTTCACCACTCCTTTCGGGAGGGAGATCAGATTGTCGGCCAGGTGCTCACAGCCATTGAGAAGTTAGGCATCCGACACCTGCGGTTTGCGCCCAGCGCCGTGGTGAACATTCAAAATCCGTCTGTGGTTGATTTTGTGCGGGCCGGAGTAATTGATCGCATTGAAGCCAGCGGAATCCGTGGCGATCTTGGAGACGCGGTCCTGGCAGGCGAGGTATCAGAGCCGGTAATTCTGCGGCCGCATGGCGCACGGCCGCGGGCCATAGGGGCAGGAGAGCTGCAAATTGATGTGGCGTTTATCGGTGCATCGGCGGCAGACGATTATGGAAATTGTACCAGCCAAATTGGTCCAAACGCCTGCGGAGCCATGGGCTACTCCTTTGTGGACGCACAAAATGCGGGGTGTGTCATTGTCATCACCGACAATCTGGTGGAATATCCCTGCTGCCCGGTGAGCATCAGCCAGCAATATGTAGACTATGTGGTCAAGGTGGAGTCCATTGGCGACCCGGCAAAGATCGGCGCGGGAGCGGCCCGCCTGACCAAAAATCCCCGGGATCTGATGATCGCGGAACGGACTGTGGAATTAATTTCCGCGTCCCGGCGCTTTCAGGACGGATTTTCCTTCCAAACGGGAGCGGGTGCCATCCCCATTGCCATTACCAAGTTTCTGGCGGCGCGCATGAAAGAACGGGGTGTGAAAGCCAGCTTTGCACTGGGTGGCATTCCGGCGGCCATTATCGATATGTACGACGAGGGACTGGTGCGGGTTGTGGCCTGCAGTCAGAGCTTTGACAACGTGTCGGCCAGGGCCTTTGTGGACCGGCCGGGGGTCATTGAAATTGACAATGCAGACTATGCCAATGCGTACAGCAAGGGCGGATACCTGAACCGGGAGGACTTTGGCGTGCTGGGGGCCCTGGAGGTGGACACCGACTTCAACGTAAATATTCTCACGGGATCCTCCGGCGAGATGATGGGCGGCCTTGGAGGAGGGCCGGATGTCGCGGCAGGCGCACAGATCTCCATTGTAACGCTGCCTGTAATACGCGGGCGGACACCCTCCATCGTAAAGAAGGTATTTACGCTCTGTACCCCGGGGGAAACGGTAGCCGCAGTGGTCACCGAGGCGGGCATTGCCTTAAATCCCAAGCACAAGAATTATGTGGAATTGAAGGAGGATTTGGAGCAGACCAATTTGAAGCTGGTCACCATTCAGGAACTGCAGCAGCTGGCTGAGTCCCTGACTGGGGTTCCCAAACCCCTCAAAACCTCGGACCGAATTGTATGTATTGTAGAGTACCGCGACGGAACTGTACTGGATGTAATTCATCAGATTGAGCGGTAATAAGCAGATCACAACGCCGATGCGGCGGAAACGAATGGGAAAGGAGTGCACCGAATGGAGGGGGCAGTGACGCTCATGGAGATGCTGGAGGCCCGGGATGCCCGGGCCGTCCGCCAGCGGGAGCTGCTGGACGAGTATCACTGCCCCCTAGTGTCCTTTTGCCTAAATATTGCCGGACCGGTAAAGAATGGGCCGGTTCTCCGGCGGGCCTTTCGTGAGGGACTTGCCCGTTTGGAGGCCGCCCTGGCCGGCCGGGGATTGCATCCCGTCCACAGGGAGGAGCTGGACCGGTCAACGGGCTGTGAGGCTCTGTGGGTAATACCCGCGCCGGGCCGGCTGCTCAAAGAGTTATGTGCCCGGATTGAGGACATGGATGCCCTGGGCCGTCTGTTTGATCTGGATGTGCTGGACACAAACGGAGAGAAATGGAGCCGGGAACAGCTCGGCCTGTCCCCCAGGCAGTGCCTGGTGTGCGGCCGGTTGGGGAAGGGCTGTGCCTCCCGGCGGCTTCACCCGCTGGAGGAGGTTGAGAAGAAAACCGGGGCGATCCTGCGGGCCTTTTTTGCCGGACAGGACTGTGAACTTCTGGCGGCCCAGGCTGTCCGGGCCCTGATGTATGAGGTGTGTACCACTCCCAAACCCGGTCTGGTGGACCGGCACAACAACGGAAGCCACCGGGATATGGATGTATTCACGTTCCTGGACAGTTCTGCCGCCCTGCTGCCCTATTTCCGCCGGGCAGTGGAACTGGGACAGGAGACGGCGGGGCAGCCGCCGGAGCATACCTTTTGCCTGCTGCGGGAGGCAGGCATTCGGGCAGAGGGGGACATGTTCCGGGCAACCGGCGGGGTGAACACCCACAAGGGCGCCATTTTCTCTCTGGGATGCCTGTTGGGGGCTGCCGGCCGGATGTGGACGCCGGAGGGAATCTGCCGGGAGCCGGCCCGTTTGCTGGAGGAGTGCCGGACCATGGCCGGAGCAGAAGTGGAGCAATTTTTTTCCGCACTCACGCCTCAGTCTGCCTGCACAGCTGGGGAGCGGTTTTACCTGAAAACCGGCCTGCGGGGCGTGCGGGGAGAAGCGGCGGATGGATTTCCATCCGTTTTCCAAACGGGACTGCCAGCCCTGGAAGCGGCTTTGCAGCAGGGGTGCAGTCTGGAGAAGGCAGGCGTGTCTGCCCTCCTGGCGCTGATGGCCCGGACAGCGGACACAAACCTCATTGCCCGGGGCGGGCAGGAGGGCCAGCGCTGGACGGCGCAGCAGGCAGAGGCACAAATTCAGAGCGGTCCGGTGCCAAATCTGGAGGCGGTGGAACAGCTGAACGGGGAGATGGTGAAACGAAACCTGTCTCCCGGCGGTTGTGCGGACCTGTTGGCCATCACATACTTTTTGCATTTTCTGCGCGACAGCTGACAAAAGCACGCATCCAGGGCCAGCCGCCCTCATGTAACTGAACATCCGCTCTCCGGCAATTTTTCCGGAGAGCGGATGTTTTCTCACGTCTCCCTGTTCTCTCCGCCGGGAGCAGCGCAGGTTTTATTTGCGGCCATGGGGAAGGCGTGTCGTGTAAAAAGGGACATGAACCAGACAACGGAGAAGCCGTGGGTGTCTTCCAATTTAAATGGTGTCGGGTTCCCGGCTAGTGCCCGGAATATCTCAGGGAGGGGGCTCTTCAGGGAGATGGCCTGAATAAAAAGATTATGACGGTTCAGAAAGTGGAGAAATAATTTTTCGGCAAGAAAAACACGCTGAAGGATTATTGAGAAAGGGTGTAGCCTTTGGAAAGGCTAGAAAAATCGAAATTGATGAAAATCCGTGGTTCTATTGTTTCGGATGACAGTTTATCCAACACTATGCTGCCTCATTGTGTGAATAGCCATTGACTTTCTCGGCGATAGTACATGTGGAATCAAAAACGGTGTGAACTGTGGCAACCATTGGACCACAGGTAATTTGTATTATGGAGCGGTATTGTTTCCTACGACAGGAATCATATTCACTGCGCGAGGGAGCACTGTGATATGTTTAGGTTCCATCTCAGAGAGAACCTTATCAACGGCAGACTGCAAAGAGGGGGAAAACTCCAGCATCATACCGTCTAATTCTTTTTCCAGTACGGGATTTGTCACCACAATGACGCGACCCTTGCTCAAAGCTCTTGCATACATAAAAGCCTTATTGCTGCCAACATTATAGCCTTCCTTCCGGAAACGGGCAATAATTTCATCTGGGCTATTGGCTTCACGCATCCACTGTTGAAACATGCCGCCGCCCACTCCATCGGGGGCTTCTGCGCACATGATGAATGTACAACCTTGTTTTCCAAATAGTTCTCCAGCGGAAAGTGCCTTTTGAGACTGATACAAATTGCAGTCACGGGGAGCACCGCCCGGACTCGTGATCACCAGATCGGCCGCTTGTTCCACCTTGACAGAACACGCTTCCCGGCAGACTTGGACACCGTGGACATGAGCCTTATTAAGATCGCCGGCGACACAGGCAATGATCTGTTTGTGAATATTCTGTACAGCATTAACGATAAAACGAACGTTTGTCATCCGGGCAGCATCGAGTGCCGCTAAGTGAAAGGGGTTCTCCTCATAAAATCCCATTGCAGGCTGGAAGGGACGGATGGGCAGGGAATGATGAATTTTGAGTGTTTCAAGCCCAGCTACGCCCGGAACAATGCTCTTTCTGCCGCCGCTGAAGCCAGCACTGTGGTGGGGAGCAATGAGACCGGTAGCAATGACAAAATTGGAATTAGCCACGAGCTCGTCCACCCAAACCGGAAGACCAGTTTCCGTGGTTCCAAGAAATACGTTTCCCTGTCTGCAATCGTGTATATGTACATGGATACGGCGGCGATATTCAGGGCCAATAATCTCGTCAATTTCCTCCAGCGTGGGGGCGCGGTGGCTTCCGGTTGCAACCACAAAACAGATCTGGCGATCAGGAACGCCTGCACGAACCAGCCGCTGCATCACGGAATCGACAATTTCCTGATTGGGGCCAGGACGAGTTTGATCGTTGACAATGATTGTCACTTGCTCATCGCAGTGAACTAAGTTTTCCAGGCGTTCTGTACCGATAGGGTGGTCCATTGCCTGTTCAATGAGCATTTTTACATCAATATCCTGCTCAGTTTTTGGAGGGTCTACAACAGTAACTGGGATGTGATCTGGTATATAGGCTTCCTGGTATCCTGTGCCATATGGGACTGATAATTTTATCATTGTGGTACCTGTACGCGGACACGGATTTCCTGTGTCACTGCGCGATCCTTTCTCAAGTCTGGACCCGTATTATCCTGTAAACATCCAGGAAGCATACGGCGGTATTTTACAGTTCGGGCAGTGTGGGAAGCTGGGCAAGGCTGAGAAGCTGCCCGGAAAGGTTTTTTGACAGAGGCACGGAGGCTCTGGCAAACAGGGAATCGGCCTTGTCTTTCAGTTGCTGTTCACTCTGGGGATTTGCTACGCTTCCGGAGGCATCTGATACTATCTGGGAGTACTGTGTGCCGTCAGACATAAGAATATGAACGCAGCAACCCCAGCTGCCCGGATAGGCGCGGGAAAAGTGAGGAGACGAGATGACCTGGATGCGGGGCATCAGGCTGCGGATATCCTCCCGGAAGATTGCCTCAGGCGCAAAATCGGACAACGTCACATTTCCGGTTGCAAGAGCCACAGCTGCCGTATAAGGGGTAGAAAATTTTGCCTGAGCAGGGGTTTTCGGAGAAAGACTGCTTTCGCTGACGCCGCACTGCTGGTATCCCACTTCATAAGTCTCCACCGTCACCTGACGCACCTGGTCCACGGGAATGGAATGTGCCTTCCGCAGGGCCAAAATGCCATCAATTACACAATGGGTACTGCGGCAGCAGGGGTAGGGCTTTTTATCCAATTGAAGGATTTCCCACTTCTGCCCCAGGCCGCTGTCTACTTGATCGGGGATGGGTTCATCCGTCATAGCCCCAAACAGTCCCCCGTCCTGGGCAGTCAGGATATGCTCAGGACCACTCATACCCGCCTTGGACAGGTAGGCAGCCGTGCAGCCATTGACAGCGGCCCTGGCCGGATTGAGAGCTTTGCAGCTGGAACCGTCCCCTAAAAAGGCCCAGACCCCCGATGCCTGAGCGCCCGATAGGGCAAAGGCATACAAAGTTTGTTCTTTGGAAAGACCCAGCAGGCTGGCGCAAGCAGCTCCGGCCCCAAACACACCTGCTGTCCCAGTGGCATGCCAACCGTGCTTCCGGTGGCTAACAACGCCAAAGGCCATTCCAATTCGAGCTGCCGCTTCGTACCCGGCAGTGACTGCCGTAATCAGCTGTGTTCCGCTGCAGCCAAGCTGTTCTGCAAGCGCCCAAGCTGCGGGGATTACCACGGTACCGATATGGGTTTTAGAGGCCGTATGTACATCATCCAGTTCCAGTGTATGAGATGCCATGGCGTTTAGAAAAACAGCGGAAGCGAGAGGCGCTTTTTGACCCTGTCCCCATAGAGTGGAAACTGGATCTCTGCCGAATGCGGACAATAGCTGTGCGGTGACTGACTGAAGCTGATCCTCTTTGGCAGCTCCCGCACCCACAGATACCGTGTCCAAGATACAGCCCAGTGCTGCGCGGCGCACGGATTGGGGCAACTTTTCATAAGTTAAATCGGAAACAAAATTGGCCAGATGTCTCAATGGTTCCATATGATACTCCTTTTAGACGGTCTTGTAGTAATTAATCAGACAGCCCGCCAAGAGTGTATCCCGCTCCGCCTGACTCAGGACATCCATATTTAATGTGATTTTTCTGCAAGTTCCGGCTCGAAGGACATAGGCTTCGAAAGAACTCTGACCGCACTGGACGCCTTTGCGCACATTTGGAATGTAGAATGCGTCATCTGGCTGCAGGTCAATGGGGTCTTCAGCCAGTGTAAAGGGAAGGATACCCCAGTTAATACAGTTCGAGCGGTAGCGCTTGGTGGCGTACGCAATGCACAGGTTTGCCAATCCGCCCAGCACCCGCTGGCAGCTTGCAGCGTACTCTCTGGCAGAACCGTCTCCTGGACGCTTTGCATAGAGAATGCTGCCAAGTCCCGTGGTTTTTGCCAGCGCAGGGTCATTGACGTCAATTCGAAGAGCGGCGAGGGGAGCATACGCGGCCTTGCAGCCCTCAAAATTGCCGGCCAAGCGTTGCTCCTCCATAGCACGGGCTTCTTTTGTGCGGGCACGGTATTCCGGATCTTTTCGAATGAGTGTGTATTCTGAAATCCGATAGGGATCGGAGCGGTAAGAAGCGGTTTCGCCGGAGGGGATCAGTTCATCGGTTGTGGTCACTTCGTCCCGAATGACGCTGGCCACACGCAGGAGCAGATTATCTTGGAGCGGCTGCATTTTGGGCCAATCCTTAATGCTTGGGCCCAACTCCATCTCCACGGTAGGCTTTGCATGTCCGTAGCCGTTGTATACCACTCCATCATAGATTTCCTTGCAGAAATGATACTGGGGAGGTTGAAGGTGATCGGCGTAGGGCTCTGCTGTGGATAGTTTGCCGCCGTTAAATGCCGTAGCGGCGATAGTTTTGGCATCTGCCAGAACGACGGAGGCAACCTGCCCCATGAGAGGATTGGAGCCCTCACGATTGGGGAAGTTGCGTGTTACGTGCCGAATGCTGAACGCATTGTTGGAGGGAGTGTCTCCAGCGCCGAAGCACGGGCCGCAGAAAGCGGTTTTGACCAACGCGCCGTGAGCCAGAAGTTTCCCAATGGTACCAATACGGTCCAATTCGTAGTTGATTGGCTGGCTGGCCGGATAGATGTCCAGTGCCAGTGCTCCAAGGGGACGGTTGATGCGCTGGGCAAGTTCACCCATGCAGTAAATGTTTTCAAACGACCCGGCGCAGCAGCCCGCGACAACTGCCTGATCAAAACGGATCACACCATCTACAATCTTATCCTTTAGGTGGAAGGAGACATCATTGTTTTCAAATACTTTCTTCCCGCGTTCTTCCGCTTCGGATAAAACATCACCAGGATTCTCCAACACTGTGCGGACAGAATACACATTGCTGGGATGGAAAGGAAGAGCAAGCATTGGCTCCACCTTTGACAAGTCGATCTCAATCATACCATCATACAGGGCTCCATCCGTTGGTGACATACGGCGGAAAGCTGATTCGCGGCCGTGAATGGCAAAGTATTCTCTGGTCCTTTCGTCCGTCTCCCATACGGAACTTAAACAGGCGCTCTCCGTGGTCATGGTGTCAATGCCGTTCCGAAAGTCCATAGAAAGGGATGCGATACCGGGGCCTACGAATTCCAAAACTTTGTTTTTGACAAATCCGTTGGAAAAGACTGCGCCAATCAGCGTGAGGGCGACATCCATGGGGCCGATCCAAGGCATAGGAGAGTTTTTCAAATATACTCCGATAACCTGTGGATAGTTCAGTTCATAATCCTTTCCCAGCATTGCCTTTGCAAGTTCAGGACCACCCTCCCCGATGGATAGGGAGCCCAAAGCGCCGTAGCGCGTATGACTGTCAGAAACAATGCTCATCTCACCGCTGCCGACAATCATTTCTCTCATGTACTGGTGAATAACTGCCTGATGGGGGGGAACATAAATTCCACCATACTTCTGGCATGCAGAATAGGCGTAGCGATGCAAATCTGCGTTGATGGTTCCGCCGACTGCGCACAGGGCGTTATGACAGTTGGTGAATACACATGGAACAGAAAACTTTTTCAAATCGCATGCCCGTGCGGTCTGCATAATACCGACATAAGTATTGTCATATACTCCAATCGAGTCAAAATGGAGACGAAGCTTCTTCATATCGGGACCGCGATTGTGCGCGTTCAGAATGGTATATGTGATGGTGCCCTTACGGGCGTTATCCTGGTCACAGGCGCAGCCTTGACAAATTTTTCCGCCCTTTAGATAGGTTGGTTCCTGATACAGTTTGATCATAAATAGTCCTCCTCGACATTACAGAAAAATCAAACTTTGCATACTGGAGATGCCGGCAGAGGATACAGAAGGAAGAGACAGAATAAGATGCTGCCTCTTCCTTCCCAGTCTCCGATTTTTACCGGCTTATCATAGGTTAAAAGTCAAGCTGACGGAAAACAGGCATGCCCTCCCGAAGAGTCATTTCTGTCTTTAAAATTTGAGTTCCAGTGAACAGATCGCCGTGAGAATCGTCAAATCTCATAGCTTTTTCCTCAAGCCGTAGGATGGCAACATCGGCGCAGGCACCTACGGCCAAGGTTCCTACAGAATCCTCCAGATGGAGCCATTTTGCCGCATTTACCGTCACGATCCGAATCAGAGTTTCCAGCGGAACGCCGAAATTCAAAAACTTACTCATGACCATGCCCATGGAAAACAAGGGCGGGCGGTACATGGTTTTTAGAGAAATATCGGAAGAGATGAAGTCGGGGAGAAATCCCTGCTCAATGGCCGCACGGGCAATCCGGTTGCAGAACTGGTTCCCTCCGTGGGCGGCATCGAAGAGAATACCGCGTTTCCGGGCTTCCAGAATCTCCGGGAGAATCTTTCCGTCTGAACCAAGGGCAGTATTACCTTTGCCATGAAAGATGTGACAATAAATATCCCCGGGCCGAAGCAAATCCAGCGTGTCGCGGATTTCGCCGGGAGAGTCGGTCACATGGACGACAACCGGAATGCGCAACTCATCTGCCAAAACCCGGGTCACACGCAGGGGCTCAAGCCCAAATTGACCCACAATGTTTTTAGATTGGCGCAGCTTTAAGGCCTTAATGTTATCGCCGTACTTCTCCACATATTGTGCGATCTTATCCCTGTTAATGCAGTTGGGATCCATGTTCTCCTGATAGGTTATCGTACCAAGTCCAAGGGAACATACATTTAAATATGAGAGCATTCGGACCTTGCTGGGTGTTGCAACAAAGTTATAAAAGGAGGCGTAGTTTGCAACACCCGCGCTTCCAGCATCGACAGCAGTAGTAACGCCATTGGGAAAGTATGTAGACTCTGGATAGACACCCCGTTCACACCCATCCGTAAATAAGTGGGCGTGAAAATCAATTAGGCCGGGTGTTACATAGCATCCGGAAGCATCGACCACTTCAGCCGCGCCTTCCCCGGCGTATTGCGCGGCATCCACAATTTTTCCATTCTTAATGGCTACATCACATATTTCGTTGCGGTTTGTAGCTGGGTCCACCACATGTCCGTTTTGAATCAACATGTCGAGCATAGGTTTGTTTTCCCCCTGTTCAATCAGTAAGCGTTTACCGCATTTTTTTAGCGCGTACATAGTGCCATGCAAATCCGCCGATGATCACAATGTAGCTTGGAACGTTGAAAGTCGTAAAGGGGAGGAAAATGCAGGCGACCGCAGCTAGCATCAGCAGGCGCAGGTATACCGGGATCCGCATCTTGAAAACATATCCCCCCAAGATAAACGCAGTTGTAACAATGACAAATGTGCTCCGAATGATTGCGATAGTAATCTCAAGTCCGGTTCCTTGAAGCAGTACACCGGGGTCCCAACAGAACAGGAAGGGGAGAATAAAACCGGCAATTCCAAGCCGCGTTGCTACGGTTGCTGTTTTGAGGGGGCTTGCTTTGGCAATACCAGCAGCCACGAATGCAGTCAGGGCCACAGGAGGCGTGATGTTGGAAATCATACCGAAATAGAAGGCAAAAAAGTGAGCCGAGAAGGGGTCCAGACCTGCGTTGATTAAGGAGGGAGCCACCATGGTTGCAACAATGATGTAGCAGGCAACAGTGGGAAGAGCCATGCCCATAATCAGGGAAGCAATGGCAGCCATAACTAGCATCAGGAAAATATTTCCTCCAGTCACAGATAACATCAGGCTGGTCATCTTGATGGCCAGGCCTGATTTGTCCACCACGCACAGGATGATGCCGGCACAGGCACAGGACACAGCAATGGAAGAGGCGTTTTTGACGCTTTCTACCAGGTCGTCCAGAACCTGTTTCTTGTCAGGTACGCGTCTGCGGACCAGGCAGCTGAGTACTTCGCTGACCACTAATACCACGGTTGCCCAGAAGCCAGCGGTCCCAGCACCGAAGCCAAAGCCCACCAACAGGGTGATGATAACGGCAATTGAAATTAACAAATGCCAGTTGTCCCGCAGGAGAGGCTTAATGGAGGGAATATCCTCGCGAGCCATACCAACCAGGTTCAGTCGCTGGGCTTCGCTGTCCACTGCAATGTAGATGGCGACGTAGTAGAGGATAGCTGCGGGAGCAGCACATAGCACCAGATATCCGTAGCTGACATTTAAATTGGTGGCCATAATAAAGGCCGCAGCACCCATAATAGGGGGCATAACCTGCCCGCCAATGCTGGCAGTTGCTTCCACTGCACCGGCAAATGCTGCGTCATATCCGTTTCTCTTCATCATGGGAATGGTGATGGCTCCGGTTGTGGCGGCATTGGCAGGACCAGCACCAGAGAGCATACCGAACAGTGCGCTGGACAACACGGCTACCTTGGCAATGCCTCCGCGGACAGTACCCAGAGCTTTCTGGGCAATGCCCATCAGCAGATCGCCCCCTCCCAGTGTGACCAGAATTCCGCCAAACATCATAAGCGGGAATACATCGCTGGCGCTGACCTGAAGGGGAGAACCGTAGATGCCCTCAACGGTAAGGTAGGTAGCACTGAGCAGACGGTTGAGTGTCAGTCCTTTGTGCTGGAGCAGGCCGGGAAAATAAGAGCCAAAGAGTGCGTACAAGATGAATACGATTGCGACCCAGACCATAGACATTCCGATGACGCGACGGGTAACCATGAGAATGGCCAGGACGGCACAGACGGCTAAAATCGTATCACTCATTGAGAGATTGGCCGTTATCTTGGCAGGGATGTAGCCCTTGGTGATCAAAATACGGATGTTAAAGGCCAGTGTCAGCAAGATAATAAAAATGGCAGAGATTTCGTTGTATCCAATTTTTTGGCTTTCGCTATTGCATATCAATCCAAGGCAGATAATGGTCATGGCAAAGCCAAGATGTACGGCGGTCTGCATAAATCCGGAAAGGGGGAGGGTGGCGGTAGTATATTCGTGAAACGCCAGCATGGCCAGAGCAAAAACAACATACAGTATGCGGCAGACGCGTTTTAATTGTAGAATACCAGATGATTGTTGCATGCATGGAAGCCTCCTTACCAATTGAGTTAATAGAACGGAGCCGACGGAGAGAAATCACCGCCGACTCCGTTCGGTTAATTTTAAAAGTTGGCAACTATAAACACTTCGCTGTGTTGCAGTTGCGGATTAAAGGAGGCCAATCTCCTCCAGATATCGGACAGTACCGGGATGAAGGGTGAAGGACGAGAACTCCACAGCATTCTCAGCGGTGCAAACCTCCGCACCGGGGGCGGCGGCGATCAGATTGTCGTAATTTTCATACAGGGTCTTGCTCAGCGTGTAGACGAAATCTTCGTCCAGATCCGTGTTGACCAGCAGCTCACCGAAAGCGGTCAGAGTGTTGTAATTGGCTTCCACGCCGCAGTCAGGAACCTGTTCAGGAGTAACTTCAGCGATCTTATAATAGGGGTATTCTTCTACAACGCTGTTCATCAATTCGTCACTCAGAGGAATGATACGACAATCCACCGCAGAGGTCATCTGAGTAATGGCACTGGCGGGAAGACTTGCAAAGACGAAGCAGGCCTCCAGCTTACCTTCTACAAAGGCCTCGGAAGCATCGCCCTGAGACATATATTCTACGCTGAAGTCATCAGGAGTGTAACCAGCGGCATCCAATAGGGCCAGGTTGAACAAACACTGTCCGGTACCAGCGGCACCAATCTGAATCTTTTGGCCTACCAAATCATCAATGGACTGATAATCACTGTCGGCGCGTACGACAATCACGCTGGCCAACTGGTTAAACACACCCATAGTGCGAATTCCCTCGGATTCCTTGGGGTCACCGCCCATGACGTCCACGTAATCGGGGGCTCCGGCCATGGCGATTTCAGCCTCACCGCTTTCCACCATCACGATGTTGTCGCCAGCGGTGGCCGAAGCGGCACCAATTGTAGTACCTTCAATGTTAGAGCTGAAAATCTCAGACATAGCGGTGGCAATCGTGTAATAACTGCCGCCCATGGATCCCGCATATAGGGTGAGCGAATAATCGAAAGAAGGCGATGAGCTATCTCCAGAGCTTGAGACAGCACCCGAACCGGAATTTTCTCCAGAAGAAGATGATGCATTCTGGCTGTTGCAGCCAGCCACGGTCAGGAGCATGGTGAGCATGATTGCAGCGGAAAGTACTTTTCTGGCAAATAACTTTTTCATTATAATTCCTCCTCCTGTTTTATATTTATACCCTTTGCTTTCTTTGTTTATAAGACACAAGCTGGATACCTGTTTATCCTAAGTTTATGTAAGAAACGTCATAAAGTCAAATTTCGTTTTTTTAGAATTTAAGATAAAAAAGATTTATGTCTATTGACTTTGTGATCAAATGACCATATACTTAGAACAAAATAATAAGATTTTGTGCTGGAAAGTATAGAGAAGG
>OGGQ01001054.1_pt1 | contig 37755 bp, 38 predicted proteins | sample 1571191 | NCBI WGS metagenome assembly OGGQ01 (sample SAMEA2582061, study PRJEB24529) | metagenome | biome: Human gut stool | place: China | collected 2011
TATTGCCTTAATTTAAACTCGAAAAAGTCCCAAAGGACTTTTTCGACACTCTAAACGGCAGGCATTCGCCTGCCGTCAGTGCGTCAAAAAAATCTTCTATCTAAGCACGATCAGTCGTCCGTCCTTATTATAAGTTCGGGAGCCTTTATGCTTACAAAGCTGTTTCTCTCAACGGAACTCGTTATAAATGAGTTTCCTCCAATGACTGAGTTCTCTCCGATCACCGTTTCTCCGCCAAGCACCGTAGTATTGGCATAGATAGTGACATTGTCCTCCACCGTAGGATGACGTTTGACTCCGGAAAGAGACTGTCCCTTTCTGGGGGAAAGGGCTCCAAGAGTAACTCCCTGGTATATCTTTACCCATTTTCCTATCTTCGTTGTCTCTCCTATAACAATACCCGTTCCGTGGTCGATGAAAAAATATTCTCCTATCTCGGCTCCGGGGTTTATATCTATACCGGTCTTTCCATGGGCGTATTCGGTCATTATTCTTGGAACGAAAGGCACTTTTCTCTTATAAAGCTCGTGGGCGATCCTATATACGAATATCGCGTAGAATCCCGGATAAGAAAGGACAATCTCCGACTTGCTCATAGCGGCCGGGTCGCCCTCAAAGTTGGCCGTTACGTCCTTTAAAAGCATTTCCTGAAGATTGGGCAGCTCGTCTATAAATTCGTCGCATATCTTGTCAAGATCAGCCTCGTCAAAAACTTTTTTCGCTCCTGTCCATTTGCTGAGAGAAAGCGCGTTTTTAAGCTGAGACTTAAGCTGGTAATATATATTGACAAGCGTTTTTTCCACAAACTCGGCCGGTGTAATGCCCATAAGGCCGTTTACTCCGAAATATGAAGGGAAAAGTATTTTTTCTATCTCGTTAAGTATATGGATGATCTCCTGTCTGTCTGGAAGGGTCATCTCGCCGCAGAATACGGGCATATCACCCTCAAGCGAATAATTTTCCGTAATTCTTCCGACAGTATTTTTAAATATATCTTCTTTTCCAGTAACCATAATTCAACCCCATTTCAATCGGTATAAATCCCAGTGATATACTATGATATTATATCAGTTTTTAACAGTTTGTCAATAATCTTATATGTCAAACAAGGACATCTGGTCTGACTCCGGAATGCCTTTAAGCACTCCGTTTTCCTTGAGCAGCTCAACGATGCTTGATCCTGCCGCCGTTCTGCTTTTGAATTCCTCTATGGTCTTAAATTCGCCGTCCTTTCGTCCGTCAACTATGCTCTGAGCCACATTGAGTCCCAGACCCTGGAGTGAATTGAGCGGAGGTATGAGCCCGTCCGCCGATACGGCGAATTTTCTCGCGTCCGACTTATAAATATCTATCGGCAGGAACTTAAAGCCCCTTTCATAAAACTCTATTACAAGCTCAAGAACAGTCGCCTTATTGAGCTCCTTTGCAGTGGCATCGTTGCCCTTGTCCTCTATCTCCCTGAGAGCGGCTTTGGCAACCTCCTCTCCCCTGCACATGGACGAATAATCAAAATCCTCGGCGGCTCTTACCGTAAAATATGTCGCGTAATAGGCTTCCGGATAGTTTATCTTGAAATAGGCTATCCTGTACGCCATCATAACGTATGCCGCGGCATGAGCCTTCGGGAACATGTATTTTATTTTAAGGCAGCTGTCTATGTACCACTGCGGCACGTCATGCTCCTTCATATATTCTATATCCTCGTCGGCAAGCCCCTTTCCCTTCCTTACCTTCTCCATTATTTTGAAAGCCTTTTTGTTCTCGAGCCCCTTTGTGATAAGGTAACTCATTATGCTGTCTCGCGTGGAGATTGTTTCTTTAAGGGTTATTACGCCGTCGGCGATCAGCTCTCTCGCGTTTCCTACCCACACATTCGTTCCATGGGAAAGGCCTGATATCCTTAAAAGGTCCGAAAATGTCTCCGGCTTTGTCTCTATGAGCATGTTTCTTACGAATCTCGTTCCAAACTCCGGCACGCCAAGCGTTCCAGTAGGGCAGTTTATCTGTTCCGGTTTGAGTCCCAGCGCCTCCGGAGACTGGAACAGCGACATGGTCTGTTTGTCGTCCAGCGGCACAAGCTGCGGATTAAACCCTGTTATATCATAAAGCATACGGATAAAGGTAGGATCATCGTGGCCGAGAAGATCCAGCTTCAATATACGTCCGCTTATGGAATGGTAATCAAAGTGAGTCGTAATTATCGTAGAGTTTACATCGTCCGCCGGATGCTGTATGGGACAGAATTCATAAATATCCTTGTCCTTCGGCACGATCATCAGTCCTCCGGGGTGCTGACCCGTCGTCCTTTTTACTCCGGTACAGCCCTGCACAAGCCTGTCCATCTCCGCCCTGTGCAGATTGAGCCCATGATCCTCCACATATCTCTTTACATATCCGAACGCGGTCTTGTCGGCAAGGGTTCCTATTGTTCCCGCCTTAAAGACATGTCCCTTTCCGAAAAGCTCCTCGGTATAGGCGTGCGCCCTCTGCTGGTACTCTCCGGAAAAGTTAAGGTCGATATCCGGTTCCTTGTCTCCGTCAAAGCCAAGGAACGTCTCAAACGGTATGTCGTGTCCGTCCTTTTTCATCATAGTTCCGCATTTTGGGCAGGCTTTGTCTGGCATATCCACACCGGAACCGCCCTGCATAAATACCTTATGTACTTCCTCGGACTCAAAGTCGGAATACTTGCAGTTGGGGCAGACGTAATGGGGAGGCAGAGCGTTTACCTCCGTTATTCCGGTCATATTGGCAACAAACGATGAGCCTACCGAACCTCTGGAACCAACCAGATATCCATCGTCGTTGGATTTCCAAACGAGCTTCTGAGCTATTATATACATAACCGAGAATCCGTTTTTGATTATCGATTTGAGCTCCTTGTCAAGTCTCTGCTCCACAATGGGCGGCAGCGGATCTCCGTATATGGAATGAGCTTTATCCATGGCTATCTGCTGGATCTGTTCCTCGGCGCCCTCGATTTTAGGAGGGAACGTGCCGTCGGGCACAGGCTTGATATTTTCTATTTCATCGGCAATAAGATTAGTGTTGGTTATGACTATCTCCCTTGCCTTTTCCTCTCCGAGGTAATAGAACTCGCGGAGCATCTCCTCCGTCGTGCGGAAGTAAAGCGGCGGCTGATTTTCGGCGTCCTCAAAGCCCTTGGCGTACATAAGTATTTTCCTGTATACTGAGTCCTCCGGGTCAATGAAATGGCAGTCGCATGTAGCGACAACGGGCTTATTATATTCCTCGCCGAGCTGAACTATCTTTCTGTTGAAATTTTTAATATCATCAACTGAATTGACCGCCGGTACCCTGTCGGAATCTATCATAAACATATTGTTTCCAACAGGCTGTATTTCCAGATAATCGTAAAATCCGACTATGTTCTCTATCTGTTCCTTCGGTTTCATATCCAGCAGAGCCCTGTAAAGCTCTCCGGCCTCGCAGGCGCTTCCGACAATAAGGCCGTCCCTATGCTGCATCAGCCTTGTCTTTGGTATTCTCGGCTGTTTATGATAAAACTCAAGATGTGACATGGATATAAGCTCATAAAGGTTTCTCAGTCCCTTAAGGTTTTTTACAAGTATAATCGTATGGTAAGACTTCAGCTTACTGTAATTTACCGTTCTGCTGGAGTATATGTTTATATCGTCAACATTTTTTACGCCGTTTTCCTCAAGCATGTCGACCAGCTTTAAAAATATCTCAGCCGTGGCCTCTGCGTCGTTTACCGCTCTGTGGTGTCCCTCAAGGCTTACTCCCAAATGTTTCGCCACAACGTCGAGCTTATGCTTTTTAAGTTCCTTGAGCAGTGTCCTTGAAAGCTCAAGCGTATCAAGTATCGTGTTTTTTCTGTACTCTATTCCAAGCTCCTCGGCCTTTATGCGCACAAATCCGGTATCGAAGGAAGCGTTATGGGCCACAAGCACATCATCGCCGACAAAGTCAAGAAACTCCGGGAGCACAGTCTCTATTGGTCTCTGGCCTTCGAGCATGTCGTCCGTAATGTTAGTAAGGTCAACTATTTCATCGCTAAGTTTTTCTCCGGGATCGATGAACGTGGAATATCTGTCCACTATCTCCCTGTTTCTTATTTTTACGGCGCCGATTTCAATTATTTTGCATTTTTCCTTGTTGAGTCCCGTAGTCTCTATGTCGAATACGACATACTCATCGTCAAACGACTGACCTTTTGGATTTGTTACCACTTCTCCCAGATCGTCAATGAGATAAGCCTCCACGCCGTATATGACTTTAATATTGTTTGCCTCGGCCGCGTCCATAGCCTCCGGATAGGCCTGAACGACTCCATGGTCGGTAACGGCGATGGCCTTGTGACCCCATTTTGCCGCTCTTTTAACATATTCCTTCATACCTGTCACGGCGTCCATGGTGCTCATAGTCGTATGAAGATGCAGCTCGACTCTCTTTTCCTCGCTTGTATCCATTCGAGCCGGCGGCCTGTCAGCCTTGACGATGTTTCTTGACATTATTACTATTTCTTTGGCGTACTTGTCGTACTGCACCTCGCCTTTTACCTTTACATAGGCTCCCTTAAGGGCGGATTTTATGCCTCCGTCACAGTCGTAGGCACTCTTGTCCGTGAAAAATTTGACCGTGGTAGAGTCGCTTCCATCGGTGATGTCAAAGGAAACTATGTATCTGTCTCCCTTTATCTCACGTTCCTCAATATTGAATATCTCGCCCTGTATAACTACCTTTTCGCCCTCGGTCCTTGTATTTTTGATTTTTATAGGCTCATCCTTTATAGGATCCCTGCCCATTATTATTCCGTTTTCTATTCCGGCCTTCACCTCTTCAGCCTTTGCCGTTTCTTTAGCGGTTTCCGCCGTGGCCTTTTCAGTCATTATGGACTCGATCAGCTGTCTTTCATAATTCTCGTGCTTTTTCTTATAGTCCTGCTGTTCTTCCTCCGTTACCTTTTTGTTTTTAAACACAACGGGCACGTTTACGCCAAACTCGTCCCTTATCCTGTCGGTCAGGTACTTGTCCACTCCCTTTTTATATAGATAGAAGGCTGAATTATGTCCGGTATATATTACTATTTTTCCGTCGTCTTCCTCAATTTCGCAGTCATCAAACACGCACCCGCATACGGGACTTTCCTCGGAAAGCACGCTTACCGCATCATTCCATATAAAGTCAAAAACATTTTTCGGGCTTTTGTCCTCAATATCATATCTGATATTCAGCTTCACCTGTTGGGCAACGCTTACCGCGTCAAAAATATCTTTCTCCATTAAAGCCTTATACCTGTTTGGTATAAGGCTTTTTGACGACACGTCCGCCTGCAGAATTTTCGTGCTCTTTGACACCGAAAGTTTTTCCACATAGGCGTCGGAAAAATATGCTTTTATATCATCCTTGGAATTTACCTTTCCAAAGACATTCAAAAACTTTTCATGCATTTCGCTCACCTGTTTAAAGAAGCTCTATTTCTTTAAGAAGTTCCTCAACAAGCCTGTCCTCCGGAACCTTTCTTAATATCTGTCCTTTTTTGAATATAAGTCCCTCGCCGTGGCCTCCCGCAATACCGATATCGGCCTCTCTCGCTTCTCCGGGGCCGTTTACGGCGCAGCCCATTACAGCCACCTTTATATTCTTGTCTATGTTTCTTACCCTTTCCTCAACCTCGTTGGCTATTTTAATAAGGTCTATGCTTGTTCTTCCGCAGGTCGGGCACGATATGAACTCAACTCCGAATTTTCTCAGCTCAAGACTCTTAAGTATTTCCTTCGCCGCGTATATTTCCTCTACCGGGTCTCCCGTGAGCGAAACCCTTATAGTGTCGCCTATACCCCTTGAGAGTATGGCGCCTATTCCGACGGCGGACTTTACCGTGCCGCCCCATACCGTTCCCGCCTCGGTTATTCCGACATGCAGAGGATAGTCTACCGTATCCGATAAAAGCTCATATACTTCTACGGAAAAAGGCACGTTTGAAGCCTTTATGGAAACAGCTATATCATAAAAATCATTTTCCTCAAGAAGTTTTATATGCCCGAGGGCGCTTTCCACCAGCCCCTGAGGCGTTACTCCTCCGTATTTTTCAACGAGATTTTTCTCAAGAGAGCCTGAATTAACGCCTATCCTTATGGGGATGCCGTTTCTTTTAGCCATATCGGCCACCTGTTTGACCCTGTCCGCGCTGCCGATGTTTCCGGGATTTATCCTTATCTTATCTATTCCGTTCTCCATACATCTGAGGGCAAGCCTGTAATCAAAATGTATGTCGGCAACAAGCGGAATATCTATGCTTTTCTTTATGTCTCTTATACATTCGGCCGCTTCCATGTCGGGTACCGCCACCCTTATTATCTCACAGCCGGCATTTTCAAGTCTTTTTATCTGATCAACGGTGGCCTTCACGTCCCTCGTGTCAGTATTGCACATGGACTGTATGGCGATGGGGTTATCACCGCCAATTTTTACGCCGCCTATATTTATTTCTCTTGTTTTTCTTTTTTCGAAGCTCATTTTAATCACCGCAAAACTAAATTGACTATATCGTTAAACGCTATAAATACCATAAATCCCATCAGCAGCACAAATCCGCCAAGATGTATCCTTCCCTCTATTTCCGGATCCACGGGCTTTTTTCTTATGCCCTCGGCAAAAAGAAACGCCAGTTTTCCGCCGTCGACCGCTGGTATGGGAAAAAGATTGAACACTCCAAGGTTGGTGCTCAGCAAAGCGGAAAGGGCGAGCAGATTCATCACCGCGTCCGCAATCCCATAGGCCATTCCGGCTTCATAGGTGTCCCCGATGGTATCTATTATGCCGATGGGGCCTGACACCTCATTAGCTCTCACCTGAAGCGTAAACAGCCGCACAAGGCCGACAACTACGCTTTTTACAAAATACGCCATCATTCCTATATCCGTTTTGACAGTCTCAAGTATCGAAGATCTTTCAAATCCCTCAACTTCTTCGGAAAACAATCCGTATCTGCCGTCAAAGCTGAAGCCAAGCATATATCTGCCATATTCCTCGCTGTATCCCGGCGTAACGGTAACGTCTATCTTCTCACCGTCTCTGGAAATCGTCAGCTCTACGGGACTGTCGGCGCTTTTTGCGCTGACGGCGGAGCTGTAATCCTGGTATATCCATATTTTTTCGCCGTTTACCCTGTCGATCCTGTCACCCGGCTCTATCCCGGCTTCATAGGCCGGGCCGTTTTCAACGACCGACTTTACCTGCGGCAGCAGAAATCCGTTCATTCCAAGCAATATAAACACCAGAACAAAGGCCAGGACAAAGTTCATTGCCGGCCCCGCGAAAATAACGGCTATTCTCTGCATTACTGTTTTGTGGGTATAGGAGCGCGAAGGATCAAATTCCCTGCCGCTGTTTTCATCGTCGTCTTCTTCGCCAAGCATTTTGCAATATCCGCCGATGGGGAGAGCCCTTAAAGAATATTCCGTCTCGCCGATTTTTTTTGAACCTATGAGCGGACCCATACCGACGGAAAACTCCTCGACAAGTATGCCGCAGCTTTTGGCGGCAAAAAAGTGACCAAGCTCGTGAACGATTATTATGATCGAAAATACAATTATAGCTATAATTATTGACAATCCATAATTCTCCTTAAAAGTTTTTAATTATCGTGCCGCGATCAATCCGGCGGCGAAATCCCTTGCCCATTCATCGGCTTCCACCAGATCGTCTACGGTATAATCATATTTAACAGTATATGAATCCATGGTTCTTTCTATTATATCCGCTATATCCAAAAAGCCCAGCCTGTTATTTAAAAAGGCGTCCACCGCTGTCTCGTTGGCTCCGTTCATAGCCGTCGGCATGGTGCCTCCTGTTCTTACGGCTCTGTAAGCAAGGGACAGGCATTTAAAAGTATCCGTATCCGGGTGCTCAAATGTCAGGCTGTTCCTCTTTGCGAAATCTATTTTGGGAAAAGAGTTTTTTACCCTTTCAGGGCAGGTCAGGGCGTACTGTATAGGCACTCTCATATCCGGCTCGCCAAGCTGGGCTATGACCGCACCGTCCTCATATTCCACTGCCGAATGAACTATGCTCTGTGGATGAACAAGAACTTCTATATCGTCCACGTCAACGCCGAAAAGCCACTTCGCCTCTATCACTTCAAGTCCCTTATTCATAAGGCTTGCCGAATCTATCGTGACCTTCCGTCCCATGTTCCAGTTGGGATGCTTAAGGGCGTCAGCGGCTGTCACATTCTTTAGCTCATCTCTTGTTTTGCCCTTGAATGGGCCTCCGGAGGCCGTAAGTATTATTCTTCTTATTTTATTGCGGCTGTTTCCTCTAAGGCATTGGAAAATCGCCGAATGCTCGCTGTCCACCGGATATATGCTTACATTATGTTCCCTGACAGCCTTTATTATCAGCTCTCCCGCCGACACAAGCGTCTCCTTGTTTGCAAGCGCGATATCCTTTCCGGCTCTTATGGCTTCAAACGTCGGAACAATGCCGATGTTTCCAACGACCGACGTAACAACCGTATCGCTGGTTTCATATACCGCCGCCTCGATAAGTCCGTCCATTCCGCTCAATATTTTTATGTTCCATCCCGCAAGCCTCTGTCTGAGCTTTTCAGCGAGCGTCTCATCCATTACGGCCGCCATGTCCGGACGGAACTCCCTTATCTGCTTTTCAAGAAGATCTATATTTTTATTGGCCGTAAGCGCCTTGACTTCTATTCCTCTGATCTCCCTGACCACATCGAGCGTCTGCGTGCCTATGGAGCCTGTCGAGCCGAGGATAGTAATTTTTTCCGCCATTTTTCTCCCTCCGTTTTATATAACGGTAATAAGATAAAACATCGAATAATATACAACCGGAGCGGCAAAGAGTATGCTGTCGAACCTGTCAAGCACTCCGCCATGTCCGGGCATTATTTTTCCGAAGTCCTTTATGCCGGTATATCTTTTTATGGCCGAAGCCGCCAGGTCTCCTATCTGTGAGAATATTGAGCCGACAAATCCGGTTATAAAGCAGAGGAGCACCGTGTCAACGCCCTCAAGCCCGTTGTTGAGCTCAAGCACTACTCCGTATATTACGCAAAGGCTGACCGCTACAACAACTCCGCCAATGGCTCCTTCCACGGTCTTTTTGGGTGAAAGCTGCGGGATCAGTTTATGCTTGCCGAAAACCATGCCAGTAAAATACGCGCCGACATCGCATCCGCAGGCGCTTAAAAATATGAGCCAGACAAGCAGGTTTCCATGGGTATACTGCCTTGTAAGATATATATGGGACATCAGGAAGCATACATAGAAAAATCCAAAAAACGTAACGATCCCATCCATTGTATTTCCGCTTTCATGCGTCAGCACCACATAAAAAAGTATGGCCAGCATAAAAAGCGTAATAAAAATACAAAAAAGCGACGCGCTTTTTATTATCATCTCAACGAAAAGAAGATATATAAGCCCCGCTCCAAATCCGATAAAATGCACCGGTTTTATATATCCGCAAAGAGCCTTGTAAAGCTCGTATAATCCGATCATAGCAACGGCGGTCAGGGCTATCTTCATGGGAAGCCCGCCCAGAACCAAAAATATGATCAGTATGGGAAGCGCGACCAGCGCCGAAATAATTCTTGTCTTCATAAATCCAACTCCCGTTTTTACCTGCCGCCAAAACGTCTGTCCCTGTTCTGATAATAACAGATATCCCCGTACAGGTCTTCTTCCGTATAGTCAGGCCAAAGTTTACTGTTAAACACAAACTCCGAATAAGCTATCTGCCACAGCATGAAATTGCTTATCCTTTCCTCGCCGCTTGTTCTAATGACAAGCTCAGGGTCGGGATAAAATCCTGTATCAAGATTTTCGGATATCATTTCCTCCGTAATATCCTCCGCTCTAAGCGAACCGTCTTCTATCCTGCCGGCGATCTTCTTAAATCCTCTGAGCAGGTCGTCCCTTCCGCCGTAATTGAGGGCTATATGGAGATTAAGACCGGGTTTGTCTGCCGATATACTCTCTATGAGCTTTATTTTTTCCTGTATATCCTGATCCAGTCTGCTCCTTTCGCCGATTATGTCTATCTTTATGTCCTCTTTGTCGGCTTTGGCCACATATCTGTCAAGATAGTTTCTCAAAAGATCCATTATTCCCTTGACTTCTTCGTCCGACCTTTTCCAGTTCTCAGTCGAAAAGGCGTATACGGTCAAATGCTTTACGCCGAGTTTGTCGGCGGCCTTCGTTATGTTCTCAAGGGTATCGGCTCCGGCCTTGTGTCCGAGTTTTCTGGGCAGAAATCTTTTTTTCGCCCATCTGCCGTTCCCGTCCATAATTATCGCTATATGAACCGGCAGATTCTGCATATCTATTTCATCCTTAAGTGAACTCATAATATCCTCCATATATCTTTCTTATTTAAAAAGCCCCGTATAAGGGGCTGTAATATTTTTAAACCGAAAGAACGTCTTTGCTCTTGCTTTCGATTTTTTTGTCGATCTCAACGATATATTTATCTGTAATTTTCTGGATTTCGTCAAGAAGGTCATTAAGAACGTCCTCAGAAAATTCGCCCTTCTTCTCCTGTTTTTTGAAAACATCAACGGCGTCTCTTCTTATATTCCTTATGGCTACCTTGGATTCCTCGCCCTTTTTCTTAACGTCCTTAGTAAGTTCCTTTCTTCTTTCCTCCGTAAGCTCGGGGAAAACAAGTCTTATTACTTTTCCGTCGTTTGAAGGGTTTATTCCGAGATCGGAAGTATTGATAGCCTTCTCAATAGCCTTAAGGAGCGACGACTCCCAGGGTTTGATCTCAATAAGCCTTGCTTCGGGAACGGTGATGTTTCCTACCTGGTTCAAAGGCGTAGGCGTTCCGTAGTAGTCGACTGTAATCCTGTCAAGCACCTTCGGGTTAGCTCTTCCGACTCTTATCGTAGCTAACTCGCTTTCAAGCGCCGCAAGGGTTTTTTTCATTTTTTCCTCATATACTGCTGTTTGATTAGACATATTCCGGCCTCCTTATTTTTCATAAATCAAATTTTAACCTACAATAACTTTTGTACCGATCTTTTCTCCCTTTACAGCTCTCATAAGACTGTTTTCCTCATTGAGCCCAAAGATGAGCACCGGTATTTTCTGCTCGAAGCAAAGGCTTGCTGCCGAAGTATCCACTACCCTGAGCCCCTGACGTATAATGTCCTCGCATTTGATTTCCTCTATCTTTTTAGCCTCGGGATTGGCTTTTGGATCGCTGTCATATACTCCGTCGACATTTTTTGCGAAAAGAAGTATATCCGCTTTTAATTCAGCCCCTCTGAGGGCCGTAACCGTATCCGTCGAGAAGAACGGATGTCCTATTCCGGCCGCGAAAATAACGACTTCGCCGTTTTCAAGATGTTTTTCGGCCGTTTCCTTTGAGAACTGTTCCGTAACCGTTCCGATGATTATGGGTGTCTGGACAAAAGCCTTGACGCCTTTTTGTCTGAACGCGTCAGCCACATATACGGCGTTCATGACCGTGGCGAGCATACCTATCTGATCCGCCTTGGTCCTGTCCATATTTTCATTGGAGCTTCTTCCCCTCCAAATGTTTCCTCCTCCTATGACAAGGGCAACCTGCGTGCCCATATCGAGGATCTCTTTTATCTGCTCAACAACGGAAAAAATCGTATCGTCATCGTACATTACTCCGGCCTTGTCTCCGGCAAGAGCTTCTCCGCTGAGCTTAAGTATAATTCTTTTATACACCTTAAACACATCCCCTTATATTCAACTCATATATAAATTAACACATTTTGCGGGATATTTCCACACAATTATTAAAATTAGTCTTTTGCCATTATTATAAGCGCCGTTCCTTCGTCAAAACTGTAGGATGCGTTTTTACCTGTCATTACATTGCTTACTCCAAGCGGAGAATCCATATAAAGCGTCGCTTTGTCAAGGGGATATTCAAGCCCGGATGTCGTAACTCCTTTTACTTCCGGCGTTATCGGTATAAACGAAACAAGATCCCCTTTTTCGCCTTCAAGCTCGCAGCGGCCTGTGCAAAGAGTGATTATATTGTTCTCGTTGACAAGCCTGCCTTTTAACCCAAGTTTGTCTATCCTTATGAGCATAAAAACATTGGCAAGGGTATGATCCATCCTGCTTCCTATGCCGCCGATAATAGTAATATCATCCGCGCCTATTTCCACGGCATGCCTTATCCCAAGCTCCATATCTGTTTCGTCCTTTTTGCAGGGCACCTGTTTGAGCTCTATATCCTGCTTTCTGTAGTATTCAAGGACTTCATCGCTTACGCTGTCAAAATCGCCGACAATATAGTCGGGCGTAATTCCGAGCTTCATAGTATGGCGCATTCCGCCGTCACAGCATATTATGGCCGCGTCCTTAATATATCTTTCGCAGAAACCGTAATCGTTTATATCTGCGTTGGCAAAAACGACTGCCTTCATATCAATCATACTCCCTGATAATATCAAGCATTTCCCTAACTGTTTTTCCTATATCATCCGCTCCGAATACCGCCGAACCCGCCACGATGACGTCCGAACCGCTCTCCATTACCTCTCTCAGGTTTCCAAGGCCCACGCCTCCGTCAACCTCTATCTCATAGGAAAGGCCTCTTTCCTCACGGATTTTTTTAAGTTCGGTTATTTTTTTGAGACATTCGGGTATGAGCTTTTGTCCCCCGAATCCCGGTTCTACGGTCATAACAAGAACCAGATCGACCTTATCAAGGTATTTCTCAACGGCGCTGACGGGCGTATTCGGTTTGATCGTGATACCGGCTTTAACGCCAAAGGAGCGTATCTTTTCTATAGTCTTTCCCGGATCCTCTGCGGCCTCCACATGAAAGTTCACTATGTCGGCTCCCGCCTTGACAAAATCCTCGATATATCTTATCGGCTCGGTTATCATAAGATGAACGTCGAAAACAAGTCCGCTGTTTTTTCTTATGCATTTGTAAACTGGGGCTCCGAAGCTGATGTTCGGCACAAATACTCCGTCCATAACGTCTATGTGGAGATACTGCGCTCCGGCCCTTTCTATTATTTCTATCTGGCTGTTAAGCTCGCCGAAATCGGCGGAAAGCATAGAAGGAGAAAGTTTTTTCATTTCATTCTTTTCCTTTCGTCTAATATCTCATTGTATATGTCAACATATCTGCGGTACCTTGATTCGCTTATGTCATCGCCGACATGGGCTTTTACCTCGCAGTACCTGCTGTCCTCGTTTATATGCCTGCATCCGTTGTACCTGCATTTTCCGAGGTAAGGCGCGAATTCCCTGAAATATTCGTCCAGCTTTTCAGGATCTACGCCTTTCATATCCAGCGAAGTAAATCCGGGGGAATCGACTATAAACGTATCGTCGTCTATCCGTATAAGCTCGGACTGCCTTGTGGTGTGGCGTCCCCTTTCTATTTTTCTGCTTATCTCGCCGACCTGAGCCATAACATCCGGCTTTATGGCGTTCAAAACGCTTGATTTGCCAACTCCTGACGGGCCGGCAAGGACGGATATTTTGCCTTTGAGTTTTTCCCTGAGCTCTTCTATGCCGAAATTATCCACCGCGCTGACCGCGATTATGTCAAATCCTGCTTTTTCGTATATTCCGCATATTTCCCTGTATTTCTCATCGGCGTCTATATCAATCTTGTTTATGCATATAACTATTCCCAGCTTTTGCTGTTCGGCAAGGACTATGAACCTGTCCATAATATCCGGGTTAAAATCCGGACTGACCGAAGCAAATACAATAACGGCCTGATCTATGTTTGAAACCCTCGGCCTGGCGAGCATGCTCTTTCTTTCCTCTATGACGTCAAGGCTGCCCTTTTTATTTTTTTCGTCAATGACGCTTATAAGAACATGGTCTCCGACAGCCGGCTTGATGCCTTCTTTTCTGAATTTGCCCCTTGCCCGGCATTCATATACTCCGTCCTTTGAAGCTATATAATAAAAACCGCCTATTCCTTTTATTATCGTGCCTTCAAGCATAATCTACTTTTATCACTCCATACTTCCAAGGGCCGGAACATCGTCGGCAACGTCCGTTGACGTGCCCGTATTGTCCGTATTGGGCTGTGTCTGAGTCGCGCCCTGATCCGTTGTTCCGGTATCCGTCGTTGTGTCCGAGCCTATGGGCGCGGGCTCCGTATCGTCCTCAGTCGTAGTATCCGGCGTATTGTCCACGGGCTGTGGAGCGGGTCTTCCGATACTTACGACTATGTCTATGGGGCTGTTTTTAAGTATTTCCTCTCCGGGCTCGGCAGTCTGCGTAATAACATATCCGCTGGCCACCGATGTACTCGTTGTACGGGAAATATTTCCTACCGTAAGTCCGCTGGCCTCTATCTTTTCAATGGCTTCCTCCTCCGTATAGCCCTCGACTTTCGGAACCACGGCGTTTATGCTGTCCTGATCCCTGCAAATAGTGAGCACAACGTCCGATGAAGCGCTGACCATTGTGTTTCCCTCAGGAGACTGTCTAATTACCTCGCCCTCCTGATGAGTCTCGTCATATTCATATTCTATTATGATATTCGCGTTAAGAGCCGACGTGATTTTTGAAATAGCGTCGCTTTCCTGATCGCCGACTACATTCGGAAGCTCGTACATATCAGCTCCGGAGCTGACCGTGACCATGATTTCCATATTATCCGTGATCTCAGTTCCTTCTTCCACATCCTGAGTAAGGATCGTATCAGCGGGCTCCGTGCTGTCAACAACAGCTCCCTCTATAAGCCTTATGCCAAGGGATGAAGCCTGTTCCTCGGCATCGGTCATTGTCATTCCAACAAACTTTGGAACCGTTTCGGTTCTGTTGAATACGGCCGCGGCATTTTCAAAGACGTTGAAGAATTTAACTCCGACAAACACGATTATGCCGATTATAACAAAGGCCGTTATGACAGCGGCGATCGTCACTCTTCTTTCCTGACGTTTTTCCTCGTCGAATTCTCTGTAATAATCGTCGAAGTCATCGTCGTCATAGTCGTCGTCATAATCGTCATAGTCGTCATCATAGCTGTCGTTTTCGTTGTTGAGCTTCAGCTTTTTGCTGTATTTGTCAAATCCAACGCTGCGCTTGGGAAGCTTAATGTTTTGAGCAAGCTCGACCTTTATCTCGTTTTCCTCATTGCTCGATTCGTTCTCCGGCTCTTCATCGTCGTAATCATCGTAGTCCTCGTCATAGCCGTCATCATATTGATCGTCATATTCATCGTCATAATCTTCGCTGCCGCCGGCTCCTCCGTTCACGTCGTCAAGGGAAAGCTGACCCTCAAGCTCATCGTTGTCCTTTTCGGCGATTTCCTCAGCCACAGCGTCATTTATAACAGGCTTATCCTCAGCCGCGCGTCTATCCCTCGATGTTTTGAACTGGGGAACATCTATTTCAGGCTCGGCTTTTTCAACTGTCTTCGCCTTTGAGCTTTTAGCTATTCTTGCCGCCTCTATTATGGCAAGTTTGATATCCGATATCATCAGGTCAATGTTATCATATCTTTCATCGGCCTTTTTCTGCGTCGCCTTTCTTATAATTCCCTCCAGTCCCCTTGTAACATTGGGATTATACTGTTTTATATCAGGGAGCTCCTCATTGAGATGCTTAAGCGCAATGGCTATCGAGCTGCTGGCGTCAAAAGGCACTTTTCCTGTGGCCATCTCAAACATCGTTATGCCGAGGGAATATATATCGCTTTTTTCGTTGACATATCCTCCTCTTGCCTGCTCAGGCGAAAAATAATGCACCGAGCCCATGGCATTGACATCGGCGGCGTATGTATTTGCCGTAGCCGCTCTTGCGATTCCAAAGTCCGTAACCTTCACTGTTCCGTCAACGGAAACAAGTATATTCTGGGGCTTTATATCCCTGTGCACAACATGGTGCTTATGCGCGTGGGAAAGCGCCGAGGCTATCTGCATAGCCACGCTGAGCGTTGTGAGAGTGTCAAAGGGAGCCTTCTTTTCTATTGTCTTTTTAAGAGACTCTCCGTGAACATATTCCATTACTATGTAATTGATCCCTCTGTCCTCGCCGACATCGTATACTCTTACAATGTTATGATGCGAAAGGCTTGCGGCCGCGCTGGCCTCCGAACTGAATTTTGCCAGAAAATCATCGTTTTCCGAATATTCATCCTTAAGAACCTTAACCGTTACAAATCTGCCCAGTCTCATGTCCCTTGCCTTGTAGGCAACGGCCATTCCTCCTGCGCCAAGCTTTTCTATGACCTGATATCTTTTGCTGATAACAGTACCCTTTTCCAACATTATTAGTTATCCACCTTTCCATCTGCAAGAATAACGGAAATATTGTCATAACCGCCATTTTTATTCGCAAGCCCGACAAGCATATCGGCTTTTTTATCGAGCCCAGTTTTCTTTTTTAAAATTTTTTCAATTTCCCTGTCCGTTACCATTGACGAAAGTCCGTCTGAGCATACGAGTATTATGCTGTCCTTTTCCAGGGGAGTGATTATAGTATCGGCCGGCATATTCTTCTCTATGCCCACGGCCTTTGTTATCATATTTCTTTTCGGATGCACCCTGGCTTCTTCCATCGTGATCTTTCCAAGCCTAACCATTTCCATTACGAAAGAATGATCCTTTGTTATCTGCCTGAGTCCGTTTTTGTTGTAAATGTACAGTCTGCTGTCGCCGATATGGACACAGTACACCTTTCCGCAGCATATTGCCGCAGCGGTGAACGTCGTTCCCATTCCTCTGAAGGAAGGGCTGCTCTGTGACATTTCAAAAATCTTCTGATTGCTGTATCCCAGCGCGCCTACAAAGGCGTCAAGCAGATCCGAGCTGTCTTTTATATCGCAGCTGTCTTCTATATACTCGTTAAAGAATTTAATAGCTGACTGGCTGGCGATTTCTCCGGCGTTATGGCCTCCCATTCCGTCGGCTACGATAAAATACTCAAACTCCGTATCGGGGTTTTCCGATATATAAATCGAATCCTCGTTTTGACTTCTGACTTTTCCAAGATCGCATCTTCCGACAGCGCCCATACAAATCACCTCTTTACAGACACATTCTCCGTCCTATTATGTCATTATTTCCTGTCCGAACGCATCATTTCGTCCTTATATCTTTTCCTGAGCTGTCCGCAGGCAGCGTCTATATCGCTTCCGAGTTTTCGTCTCACCGTTGCCTCTATTCCTCTTGAAGTCAGTATTTCCTCAAACATTTTGACCGTCTCATTGGAGCTTCTTACAAAATTTCTTTCCTTAACGTCATTTACCGGTATAAGATTAACATGGCAGAGCATCCCTTTGAGCTTTGAAGCGAGCTCTTTGGCGTTCTGCGCGCTGTCGTTTACGCCCTTGATGAGCGAATACTCGAACGTGACCCTTCTTTTGGTCTTTTCCGCGTAAAATCTGCAAGCCTCAAGCAGCTTATCCATCGGGTTGGCCTTTGAGACCGGCATTATCTCATTCCTTATGGCGTCGTTTGGCGCGTGAAGAGACACGGCAAGGGTTATTTGCAGATCCTCGTCCGCGAGGTCGTACATTTTATTTATGAGCCCGCAGGTCGAAAGCGTTATATGTCTCTGGCTCATATTTTTTCCTTCCTTTGAGTTGAGAATCCTGATGAATTTCATTACGTTGTCGTAATTGTCAAGAGGTTCTCCGCTTCCCATAAGCACGACGTGGGAAACTTTCTCTCCCATATCCTTTTCGGCCTCGTATATCTGCGAAAGCATTTCCGAAGGCGAAAGGCTTTTTTCCACACCGCCGATGGTGGAGGCGCAGAAAGCGCATCCCATACGGCATCCGGCCTGGGTTGAAACGCACATGGTATTGCCATAGGAATATCTCATAAATACGCTCTCTATTATATAATTATTTTCAATCTCAAACAAGTATTTTGTCGTATTATCCTCCTTTGAGACGAGCTTTTTGACCTGTCTAACTCCGACAATGTCATAGTTTTCCTTTAATTTCGCTCTCAGGTTTTCAGAAAGATCCGTCATGTCGGAAAAATCATCGGCATATTTGACATGGAGCCATCTGTATATTTGTCCGGCCCTGAATTTTGCCTCTCCGATCAGCCCCATCTCATCCTGGAGCTCCTTAAGCGTAAGCGATTTTATATCCTTTTTCATTTATTGCCCTTTCTTTCACAATGCTTTCTTCCTCGCCGCGGCGATAAAAAAGCCGTCGGTTCCGTCTATTCCGGGAAGGAGCTGCACGCATCCGCCGCCGGAAAATTCTTTGAGCGCTTCGGGAAGATTTTTACTTATATCCACTGGCTCAAAGTCTCCTCTTTCAAGAATATATTTAAAGTTCATTTCGTTTTCTTTTTTACATATTGTGCATGTACTGTATACAAGCAGTCCTCCCGGTTTTACGCATTCTGCTGAGGCGTCGATTATTCTTTTTTGAAGCTCGATGAGAGAATCTATGTCCTCTCCCGTTCTGTTTATTTTTATATCCGGCTTTTTTCTTATTATTCCGAGTCCGGAGCATGGAGCGTCAATAATTACTCTGTCGTATTTTTCCCTGTCGTCCTCATTCAAAACCGACGCGTCTCTGAGCCTTGTTTCTATTATGCCAAGGCCAAGCCTGTCGGCCGTCACGGATATAAGCTCCGTCTTATGCGGATATATGTCGCAGGAAACGACCCTTCCGACTCCGCCCATCCTTTCCGCGGCATAAAAAGACTTTCCTCCGGGGGCGGCGCAGACGTCGAGTATTTTTTCGTTCGCGGCCGGATCAAGTACATCAACGGCAAGCATTGAGCTTTCATCCTGTACATGGAACAGGCCGTCCCTAAACTCCTGCATTTCAGCCACGTTGGAAATACCCTTCAAATGCAGGGCGTTTTTTTCGTAAATCCTTTCCTTTACGGAAATCCCCTTTTCCTCAAGCATCTTTTTCAGCTCGCCGGCGGATGTTTTTAAAGTGTTCACGCATATACATACGTCCGGGGCGCAGTTATTCGCCTCGCATATTTTCTCGACAGTCTCAAAATCGTATTTTGAGAGCCACATTTTAACTATCCAGAGAGGGTGCGAATATCTGACCGACAAATATTCCGGAGTGTTTTTCTCCGGCATTTCCACCGTTTGCCACCCTTTTGCGACGCTTCTCAAAACGCCATTGACAAAGCCGGAAAGTTTCCCGAAGTTCCTTCTTTTTACAAGCTCTACCGCCTGGGAGCAGGCCGCCGAGTCAGGCACTTTATCCATAAATATGATCTCGTATACGGCCGTCCTTATGACCGAGCATATAAACGGCTTCATCTTTTCCGCTTTTGTTTTTGAAAAGGCATTAATGATATGGTCTATATATATCATATTTCTGAGCGTTCCGTTGACACATTCGGTCACGAACGCCCTGTCGGCCTTTGGCATGGCTCCGTTCTGTCTCAGATATTTTCTAAGCGTCACATTGTTATACGCTCCGGTTTTATTTATTTCCGTAAGGGCGTCCGCGGCGACCTCCCTTGGATCTATATATATCATTTTTACACCTCTCCGAAAATTACATATATTAAGTTATTTTACCTCATTTTCACCGATTAATCAATAAAAAGAGCTAATCTTAAAGGAATCGACAAATATTAACGAATAATTATTATAAATTAAAACTAATTATCAAAAAGCTATAGCTTTTTTTATCAAAGTGTGGTAACCTAAATATATAAATATTGTTTTCACTTTTAAAATCAAGGAGGCAGAGAAATGGAACTTAAAGGATCAAGGACAGAAAAAAATCTTATGGAAGCTTTCTCAGGTGAAAGTCAGGCAAGGAACAAATATACATATTTCGCAAGCGTAGCAAAAAAAGAGGGATATGAGCAGATCTCCGCTATTTTCCAGCAGACGGCTGACAACGAGAAGGAACATGCTAAAATGTGGTTCAAAGAGCTCAAGGGAATCGGCACAACAACTGAGAACCTTCTTGCCGCTGCCGAAGGAGAAAACTACGAGTGGACCGATATGTATGACAATTTCGCAAAAGTTGCCGAGGAAGAAGGCTTCAAGGAACTCGCCGCTAAATTCCGTATGGTTGGAGCGATCGAGAAAACGCATGAGGAAAGATACAGAAAACTCCTCAATAATGTTGAAATGAAAAAAGTATTTGAAAAGAGCGAGGAGACAATGTGGGAATGCCGTAACTGCGGTCACATCGTTATCGGCAAAAAAGCTCCCGATGTATGTCCCGTATGCGCTCACCCTCAGGCATATTTTGAGGTAAGAAAAGAAAATTATTGATCCCGAAATATGAATAAGCTGTTGGTTTTAAATAATACTATAAATAAAAAAGGAGGATGGTAAAAATGAAATTTTATCAGTGTTCACATTGCAAAAACATCATCACATACGTTGAAAATAAGGGCGTTCCCGTAATGTGCTGCGGAGAGAAAATGCAGGAGCTCGTTCCCGGAACCGTTGACGCCGCTTTGGAAAAACATGTTCCCGTTGTTGAAAAGGACGGAAACAAAGTAACGGTTAAGGTAGGCGCGGTTACCCATCCCATGCTTGAGGAGCACAGCATCCGCTTCATCGCCATCGAGACAAAAGAGGGCAGCCAGATCAAATATCTTAAGCCCGGCGAGGCTCCCGAGGCTGTATTCATGATCGCAGACGGAGACGAATTTGTAGCCGCTTATGAATATTGCAACCTTCATGGACTTTGGAAGGCTTGATTTATTTCGATTGACAGCAATAATCAAGAGGGTGTACCAAAAGTCAGGAAATGACTTGAGGGTACACCCTCGTTTTATCTCTTATTGAAACCGAGTTCTCATATATGGATTAAATCATTTGTTTCTCCTGAACGGGGCGGCAAAGAGAATAACCATTATGGCTATGTATGCCAGATAGACAGCGTATGTTACCGAATTGCTCCACTGAAAGCCCGCCTGCGGATTGTTCAACGCAATTATAAAAAATACCGCCGCGGCAGCCAGCATAACACAGGCGATGATCCTTGATCGCTTTTTAGTCAAATCATCCACCTCCTATTACCTCTTTATCCATAAATTTATTGTAACACATCTGCTCTCTTATTTTATTATTCAGCAAACAAAAAATAATAATCCGCTGACTTGTTTGATATATTAATTTATACGTTTTTATACGTTTTCCCCTCTTTCCAGCACAGTGCAGTTATGTCCGCCGTCAACAGATATAATATATCCGTACCTTTCTTCCTCTCCGTCATCATTCTCATATGTAAACGAGACAAAATATCTCATATCATCATCCGGAACAAAGCCGTAAGATGCCTTTGATATATTCTTGTCTCCGAATTCCTCATCAAACCTGTCCTTCGCGTACATATAGGCGTCGTATGAGCGGTCATAGAATTCCTGCATCTCTGTGGGCACAGTATCGGACGAATTGTTTTCGGGAATCAATTCCGCTCCAAACGGCAGTATAAAAGCCAAAACAGCGGCCGCCGATATGACCCCTGTTTTTTTTAGTCCTATCCTGTTATTTCCGGCAAGAAAAATCAAGCCTGCCAGCAAGAGAGATATGTAAATAACCGCGATAAAAATTTTTACCGCCATACCGCTCAATGAGTCAAACGCCCCTTCCGGGATTATCCTGACAAACGAAAGCACAAGCGCCACCAGCGATATGAACGCGAATACTCCGTATATGCTTCTGCATTCCCTATCCTTTCTGTTTTTTATAAAATTATATAAAACTCCCAAAAAAATCAACGCGCAAAGTATGAATATGATCATAACCTTCCTCCTTAACATCAAATCCGATATATTGTTAGTTTTAACTAACTAAATTCCCCATAAAAGACCTGTTTTCACAGGTCTTTATGTTTGTTCTATGATATGGTCTTACCCGTTTTCTTGGTCGTTGTAGGTATTATCGGAGTATTGGACGCTGTCTGCGGCTGGGCCGCGGAAGTTCCGTTTTGCGAAGTCTGCGGCGTTCCGTCAGCCGAGGCCGTTCCCGCCGTAGTCTGCGGCTGAGCCGCTCCGTCAGCGGATGTACCTTCCGTTATGCCGCTGTCGGTTACTTCCAGAGTAATGGCCACTTCCGTTCCGTTGCTTACATACTCGCCTTTTCTTGGATTCTGTCCTACTACAACGCCGTTTTCATCGCCGTTTACTACGGGAGAAAGTCCGGCGTCCATCAGAGCGCCGACAGCCTCGTCGTATGTTCTTCCCATAACGTCAGGCGTCTGGGTCATATTGTCATCGTTGGCTCCTTTTGTGACATAAACTATTACCGTAGACTCCTCATTGACCTCCGTTCCCGCATGCGGCACGCTGCTTGTTACAACGCTTCCCTCTCCGACTATCTGATAGCTAAGGCCCTTAAGATTGAGATATGTTATGGCCTCATTGGTCGAATACTGGGTAAGGTCGTCAAGCACGAACGTATTTACCGCGGCGTCGGAATCTTCGTCAACCGGTTCGGTCTTCTGTATTCCGAGATATTTGATTATATTTTCAAGAAGTCCCTTGAGCATGGGAGCCGCCGACGTAGATCCTTCCGTATATACCGAAGGCCTGTCCAAAATGGCGATGGCGATTATCTCCGGATTATCCACAGGCAAAAATCCTATGAATGTTACCGTATACTGCTCGTTGGCACGAATTGCCTGCTGAGCCGTACCGGTCTTTCCTCCGATGGCATAGCCTTCTATCTTGGCCTTGCTTCCTGTACCGGTATCAATTACCGCCTGAAGGTACTTCCTTACGGTGTTGCTCGTTTCCTCGCTTATTACCTTTCTGACAAGGGTCGGCGTCTTTTCATATACTATCTCTCCGTTGGAGTCGATAATCTGCGATACCACATAGGGCTGCATAAGGTTTCCGCCGTTTATCACGGCCGAGAAAGCCGTCATTACCTGTATGGCCGTACAGGCGAAAGACTGTCCGAAGCTCATGGTCGCAAGCTCTACGGGACCGATGGCGCTTTCCTCAAAGATCAGGCTTGCCGCCGATTCCTCACCGGGCAGGTCTATGCCGGTCTTTTCACCGAATCCGAAATCTTTCTGGTATTTGTAGAACAGGCTTACGCCCATCTTTTCTCCTATATCCATCATAGCCACGTTGCAGGAGTTGGCAAGAACATCCTCCACTGTCTGCTGTCCGTGTCCCGATCTCTGCCAGCAGTTGATCGTCCAGTCATAAACTGTTTTGGAGCCGTTGCAGACGAACATATCGCTCTCGCTTATTATGCCCTCCTCAAGGGCAGCGGCGACAACCATCGGCTTATAAATGGATCCGGGCTCAAAAGTATATGTTATATTGAAGTTTTTCCAGCTTTCCGTAAGATACTTGAGCTGTTCCTCATCGCTCATGGCTTCCCATTCCGCGGCAAATCCCTCATCTGTATTAACTGCCAAAGGATTTGACGGAGAATTTGAGTCGAACGAAGGTGAGTCCGCCATAGCGTATACCTCTCCCGTATTGGGATTCATAACAAGTACGGCCGCATGCTGCGGATCATACTCGGCAACGGCCTCGTCTATGGCCTGCTGGGCGTACTGCTGAATATTATAGTCAAGGGTTGTTACAACCGTTGAGCCATCCTTAGCCTCTATGGTCTGTACGACCGCCGTCGAGCCGCCGTCGTACGTCTTGAATTCTCTTCCGTCAACTCCGGAAAGCACTGAATTGTATTCGTTTTCTATTCCCCAGGAGCTGTCCCCTCTTATAAATCCGATTACATCGGAAGCTATTGTTCCGAGGGGGTAGCTTCTGTTTGTGTCCGCGCCGAATACGACTCCTTTAAGCCCAAGAGCCTCTATTTCTTCCTTCTGCTCTCTCGTAAGTTTTTTCGCAAGGATTTTCCAGTGAGTATCAGCGGCTGGAACTCCGTTGGCGTCGGTAACTATATATGATTTGAGCGTGCTGTAGTCAAGATTGAGATAGTCGATGCCTGCCAGAGTGGATATGGTCTTTTCCTGTTCCTCCGCGTCATAGCTTTGCACAAGCACCCTGACGTCAAGCGCAAGGTCATATACCCTCGTGGATACGGCGAAGGCCTGATTATTTCTGTCCACGATCGAGCCTCTGTTGGCGACTATGGTCGTATCATAGCCCTCCGTCTGCTGAGCCTTGGCGGCGTTTTCGTACTCCTCGCCCTTCACTATTTTTAGATAGGCTATTCTTGTAGCCAAAAGCGCGAGTATTAAAGTCATACCAAAAAGAATAAGACGCTGCCGTCTTATTCTTATGTTATGCATTTGTCTGTTTCTGAGTCTTTTCAATGTTCATCATTCCGTTTCCGTCAGTTTATTTGAGCTTTTGAAGAAGAACTCTTTTAAAAGCTCGGCATCTACTTCGGGAGCGTCGCTCGTGTCATCGCTGTACTGAACCGTGTAGCTCTGCTCCGGCACGCTTATGGTTTTTATCTGATAGCTCTGGGGCTCGGACATTCCAAGCTCGTTTACTGCTCTGTTCTCTATGTAATCAAGATTTATGGTATCGCTTATCTCCGAAGCAAGGACTATATTTTCGTTCTGGAGAGCGCTCAGTTCATCCTGAAGCTCCGCGATCTCATATCTCACCTCTGCCACTGATGACACTGCCGTGATCGTTATGACACAGCCGAAAAAGAATACCGCCGCGGCAGCCACAAGCTGTATGCCCTTTACGATATTTATTCTTCTTTCTCTTCTTGCCAGAGCGGCCTGTTTTCTTCTCCTTTTTTCCTCAAGTTCCTTTTTCTTTTCTTCCCGTCTTCTTCTCTCTATGTCAAACTCATAAGCGGCTGAACCGTAGTTATACCTTTCGTAGCCATTATAAACTCTTCGGCCCGTAAAGTCCATATATGATATCTCGTTTCCTGAATAAGCCATTAATTCCTATCTCCTCAAAGGTTATATTTTTTCCATAATTCTTAATTTTGCGCTCCTCGATCTGGGGTTATGCTCAAGCTCCTCATCCGAGGGCAGCACAGGCTTCCTTGTCACCACTTTTCCGTCGGGTACCTTTCCGCATACGCATACCGGAAATTCTGGCGGGCAGGTGCAGGGATTCTCATGTCTTCTCATGGCGTTTTTTATTATCCTGTCCTCAAGGGAATGGAAAGTTATGATACACATTCTTCCGCCTGTATTAAGCATTTCCGTCATTTCGTCAACGGTTCTGTCAAGTATCTCAAGCTCGCCGTTTACCTCAATCCTTATGGCCTGGAATGTTCTCTTTGCCGGATGCGGTCCGTCGCGCCTTGCTCCCTTGGGAACGGCCTTTTTTATTACCTCAACAAGCTCAAAGGTTGTATCGATAGGTTTTACCGACCTTTCCGCCACAATAAACTGGGCTATCCTTTTTGCCCATTTTTCCTCTCCGTATTTAAAAATTATGTCGTTAAGCTCCTTTTCCGATTTTTCGTTCACCACGTTCCACGCCGTATATGATGCGCTTCTGTCCATTCTCATATCCAGCGGGGCGTCCTGCATATAGGAAAAGCCTCTGTCAGCCTCGTCAAGCTGATGGCTTGACACTCCGAGGTCCAATATAAATCCGTCTATCTTATCAACGCCGGCGGCCTTAAGCATTTCCGCCGCGTTGTAAAAATTGCCATGCATCGCTGTAAATCTGTCGGAATAATCTTTAAGTCTGTCCGAGGCCGCCTCTATGGCGTCCATATCGCGGTCAATGCCGTAAAGATGTCCTCCTGCGGTAAGTCTTTTGGCTATCTCAAGGCTGTGTCCCCCTCCCCCGAGGGTCCCGTCAACATAAATGCCGTCGGGCCTTATATTCAATCCGTCAACGGTCTCCCTAAGAAGCACCGAAACATGATTAAATTCCATTTTCGACCCCTCCTACATTTATATTTTAAATTCCAAACAGTCCCATAGACTCCACAATGCTGTCGTCAAGTTTGTCGGGATCGCACTCTGCATCCCATTTGTCCTTGCTCCATACTTCTATTCTTGAGCCGACTCCGGCGGATACGACTTCCTTTGTCAATCCGGCGTAGTTTCTAAGGCTCTGCGGTATTATAATCCTTCCCTGATTATCAACGTCGCTTTCAACGGCTCCTGAAAGGAAGAATCTCGTGAAACGGCGGGCGTCCGCGTTGGCAAGGGGCAACTGTCTGAGTTTGGCCTCAAACACCTCCCACTCGCTTCTGGGGTAAATATAAAGGCATCTGTCTATGCCCTTTGTAACGATGAAATGCTCGCCTAATCCTTCCCTGAATTTAGCGGGAACAATAAGCCTGCCTTTGGCGTCAAGGCTGTGCGAATATTCGCCTATAAACATTTCATCTCACCCCCATTCACAAGTTTGTGGCACTCGAACGGAAAAACCGCTCATTTCCCTCTACTTTCTACCACTCATCACCACATATCACCATTATAAAAAACTTTTTTGTAAATTACAAGTTATGTATACCGTTTTTTTTGAATAAAAAAAACAGCTGTGAAAAGCTGTTTTTTAGTAAATATTAAGTTAGTTTTTTTCGGCGTTATTTTACTCCGTTCTGTCCGCCTTTTCGCTTTGGCTTCTTTCTTTTCTTTTAAAGTATACAAGAAGAGCCGCCCCCGCGATTACCATAAGCATACTGAGCGCCTGGCTCACCCTTATTCCGCTTCCGAAAAGGTAAAGGCTGTCGATCCTCATACCCTCTATCCACGTCCTTCCAAGGCCGTAAAGTATAAGATACCACGCGAAGATGCCATTCTTAAACTTTCCGCTTTTTCTGAGGAGGATAAGCGCTATGAAAACACCTATGTTCCACAGCGACTCATATAAAAATGTGGGATGCACCTGTATATATTCCACTCCGTTGACCGTAACGGCTCTGTTTATTATATCCGTATTAAGGTTGCTTTGAGATACCTGGGAAAGCTGATATCTCATGGCGAAAAGACCATCGCTGAATCCGCCGAAGGCTTCACGGTTAAAAAAGTTGCCCCATCTGCCTATGGCCTGTCCAAGAGGGACGCTCGGTATCATCGCGTCGGCCATATACCAGAAATCAAGTTTTCTCCTCCTTACAAAGAACACTCCGAAAATAAGGGCTGCGATTATTCCGCCGTATATGGCGAGTCCTCCCTTTCTGAGGTTGAAAATATCCATCAAATTATCTTTATACAGATCCCAGCTGAATATGACATAATACAGCCTTGCTCCGATTATGCAGAAAATTATGGCGTACACCATAAAATCAAGAACATTGTCCGGGTTCCCGCCTATCTTTTTCATATATCTCATGGCGATAGCCGTTCCAAGTATTATTCCTAAACCGATGAATATTCCGTACCAATATACGTCAAGCCCGAATATGGTGAAAGCCGTTCTGCTCAAATGATCTATTTCTATCCCAAGGTTGGGAAACCAAATTTCCGGCATAGCGCACCTCCATAAAAATTATTATTTCCGTAAAATTCTTATGGAACATTCTATCATACCTTGTTTTTCTTATCAAGTATGAACCGGAAAGGCCATACCGCTTTCGCCAGTCTTTATTTCCCCGGCTTCACAACGCATCTTCCGTTTTTTGAGCCTATTAAGTCCAGTTTTTTAAGGCATCCCGGCAAATCAAGCTGCCTGATATTTTCCGCCATTTCCGCGAGGCCTTCGTCTTTGCAGACCGCCTGCATATTTACCGCCTGCCAGCAGTCATCCGATATACGGACGAACGTGCCGAAAAGCCTTTTTCTTTCCCTTTCAAATTTTCTTTGATCCATGCCTCCGTTTTTGAACGCCGAAAGCTCTTCGTCTATTATATCCATCGCTGTTTCCGCGTTATTTGCCCTTCCGCTTATGGCTATGTGCTCCTGTCCGCTGTGCGTAACGATATCGACAGAGGGAACTTCAAACATGACTTTTTCCTTTGTCAGTCTCTCAAACAGCTCCGAGCCCTCCCCAAATGCCGCTTCGGAAATGATTTTTAAAAGCAGGCTGTCCTTGTTTTTTGAAAACACAGCCGCCGCCGGATATGCAACACAGAACACGTCTGCCGTTGTGTTTCCGTTGTCGATACGTTTTCCTCCGGCGCATTTTGCTGATATTTTATACTTTGCCGCTGTTTTGCGCTCTCTGCCGAAAAATATTTTTTCCGTCTCCGTCATAATTTCATCCGCGGTGACGTTGCCGGAACATATTACCGTCATATTTTCCGGCACATAAAATGCCCTATGGCAAAGCTCAAGGATTTCCGTATTGATATTTTCAACGCTCTCATTGGTTCCGGCTATCTCGCAGGCCAGCGGACTCGATGGGTAAAGCTCATCCAGCGCGCCGAAATACGCCTTTCTTTCGCAACTGTCGGAATACATATCTATTTCTCTTTTTATTATTTCCCGTTCCTTGTCCGTATCACCAAAAGCCGTGCTTTCCACAAAATTAAGGAGCAGTCTGAAACATTCGGAAAAATTCCCGGCGGTTTTAAAATAATATACGGTCTTTTCCGTATCGGTAAACGCGTTGACTTCCGCCCCAAGCTCTGCGAACTTTTCGCTTATGTCCCCGTCGGGTCTGTTGAACATCTCATGCTCAAGGAAATGAGCCGTTCCGGGCGGAATGACGCAGCTTTTCCCATCAAAATAAAATTCTCTGTCAGCCGAGCCAAAGCCAACGGATACGGCTCCGACCTTTATGTTTCTGTCCTTTGGGAGAATAAATACATTTGTTCCGCATTTAAGCCTGTGGTGTATGGTTTCGCATCCGGATGGGCAGTTAAGCATCACGTCCATTTTCGGCACCTCCGCTCCTGTCCGCAGCTATGATGAATACTCCCTTCTTTTTCAGACCGGCGGCCGCTTTTTTTACATCGGCGGCGGTTACGGACTCAACCGTCTTTTCCATGTCTTCCTCCTCCGTAATTCCAAGCAGCATTTCGTTTATTCTGCTGTTGACCGCTCCGCTTCTTCTGTCCTCTCCTGCCTTTATGTCTCTCAGGACGGTTCTTTTGGCCGACTCAAAAAGTCTGTCGTCTATGCGGAAACTGTTTATCCCCTCGTCAATAAGTTTTACCGTTTTTTCCTCGCTTCCGGGAGCAACTCCGCAGTCTATTACATAAATCATTCTGAACCGCATCAGTTTTGCCCCTATATAGTAGCAAAGCCCCTCGTCCTGCCTTATTTTATCATAAAGTATGGACGACCCGGCTCCGCACAAAATTTCCTTTAATATAAGCGCCGAGCAATAGTCCTTTCCCTTATTGTCTCCGGCAAGCTCGTATGCCGCCGCGATCCTGCTTTGGCCGATATTCCTTTTCTCCGTTTTTTCCGCGCAGCCTCCGGCCGCTTTAGCCTCATCGGCGGGCAGCTTGTTTATCTCTCCCCTTCTGAAAACAAATCCTTTGGCCGTTTCCAGCGCCAAGCCTTCATCAACGCTTCCGGATATAAAAATATCCGTATGACCCGTGCTTTTAAGCCTGTCATAAAAATCATTAAGTTCCTTAAGGCTTATTTTCTCCAGATCGTCGGCATATCCGTCGGAATGGACGGAAAACGGATCGTTTGGATATACCATGTCCATAAGTTTCTCAACGGCGTAGTCGGCCGCCGTATCCTCCCTCTCCGCCAATATCTGAGCCAGTCTGCCCTTCGCCTGCCTGAACGCTTTGTCGACTATCCTTCCGCCTATTATTTCTCTCATAAGCGACGCGGCGTTTTTAAATACCTTTTCCCCCGCGTTTTCGTCCTTTATTACTTCCATATTTAATGTAAGAAGCTCACGCCCGCCTTTTTTTATGACGGCAGTCTCAAATACGGCTCCGTACATTTCCGCCAGCCTCTCGTCAAGTTTCTTTATATCTCCGGCAGGCCCAAGTCTGAGAGCTTCAGCCAAAAGGGAAATCATCGTGGCATTTTCTCTCTCGCAGGGAATTATCCATAAAACAGAAATAAAATTAGTATTGAATTTTTCCTCTCTGATGTTATGAAGCCTTACGGCCTCTGATATTTCGGTTATTCTGTCGTTCTTAATATATTCTCCTGTAAGCATAAAATCACCTCGGGGATATTATATCCTTGTGAGGAAAAATTATGCTTGATGTGCCGGATAAGTAATGATAAAATTTATTGAGCGGAGACATTTGTTTAATTTGATCCGTTTTAAAAGTATTGAGCGTTTATCGGAGGTAGAAAATGAACGAAAGCACGAAAATGACATATGAAGATTTAAAGGCCGGATTTGAAAAACTCAAGGAAAACCGCGGTCTCGGCAAGGAGGAGGATCCGATAACGCTCCAGTTGGGAAGCGACCTGTGGGACTATTCTCCAAAGGAAGAATATATCACCTTCGCTTTTCCCGTCATAAAAAAGGAACTCAACCCAAACGGAGCTATGATGGGCGGTATTGTCTGCACGGCGCTTGATATGACCTACGGCCTGCTTGTCTATGCCCTCTGCGGCGGCGGAGTAATTCCTCCGACCGTGTCCATGACGACCAATTTTATAAACGCCATATTTTTCGGGGATACGCTTCTTATCACGGCTAAAGTAATATCCTGGGGAAAGAGGATAATCAATATGCGGGCCGAGGGCGTATCCAAAAATACCGGCAAAACCGTCGTTACGTCCACAGCCGTGTTCATAAGCGACGCGGATTTCAGCCTTAGACAGAACGGCTGAATATTTTAAAAGTATATAAAAGCATTCTCAAAAAAACCGCCGAAAGAGGAGTTTCCTCAATCAGCGGTTTTTATTTCAGCCCTTTTCGTGACCGGAAAAGTAATCCTTTAAAATTTTAATGCTTTCTTCCCTGAGCACTCCTGTAGTCACCTTTGGCCCCCACGGCGAATTTTCAAAAACCATATCGCTGCATCCGCCGCCCTTAGAGCCAAGTATATCGCAGAGATCCCTATCGCTGGCTCCGTAAACAAGTCTTCCAAGTTTGACCCACACAAGGGCTCCTGAACACATAAAGCATGGCTCACAGCTTGAGTAGAGGGTATAGCCGCTGAGATCTGTGATATGTGTCTCGGCGCAGAACCTTCTTATCAGTCCGGCCTCGGCATGGAACGTGGGGTCGGTTACGGAATATATCTGATTTTCGTTTGTATATACAACTTCTCCGTCCTTGACAAGCACGGCTCCAAACGGTTCGTTGCCATGCTCGACAGCCTTAGCGGCAAGGTCAATGGCCATCTTCATAAATTTCTCGTCATCGTTCATATCATCATTCTCCTTGTTTTTCAGAAAATTTCCATCAAGTCATAAACGCGGCAACGGCACAGCCCACAGGCCGTGCCGTTTATCCAATATTCAACGGAAGTCCGTTAATATCATCTGATATATACTATTCTGTCACGGGTAAGCGAGTTTTTCGATCTGAGTTCCTCGGACGTCTCGGCTATGGCGCGGATATTCGTATCCCACCATGTCGTATCTGTATCGTTCTCGCCATAGGTGTATACAACAGGAGTTTCCTCAACGGACATATCCCTGTCCGTTACAGTAAATGAAACCATGCCGCTGTTGTTCTCCCTGAAAGATATCCTTATGGGAATATAAGCGTAGTCATCGGCGGTTATCATAATGCACTGCTTTCCGCCGTAGACTCCCCATTTGCACTCTATGGGGCTGCTGTGGTCGTATGCAACGTCAAAAACTCCGCTGGCGTCGTCAGCGTAATCAACGGGAATAATGAGCATTCCCTCATCGCCGACAAAAAGTTTCTCATATTCGTCATCCGATCTGTCAAAAACGAACAGTCCGTTTTCCCTTTCTATGCTTCTCTGATTATCAACGATCTCATTCAAAATATCCTTATAGTGAAGGCCTTTTTCGGCAAGCATATCGTTGAATGTCGTAAGCGCCTTCTCCTTTCTGTCAACTACCCTTACATTGATATATGTTCTATGGTATCCGGTTGACGTAAAGCCCTTATAATAGAGCATTATGCCAGCCGTTCCTCTTTCGTTGGCATGGATGAAAAGAGCTTTTCTTCCGTCATAATATCCCTTTCTTACATCGCATACGGTCTCATCGTCGTCATCCATATCTACAACTATGGAAAGATTGGGATCGCAGTTTATCGGAAGAACTATATCCTCACCGGAGCTTAAATAAACCGTCGAAAACTCGGCCTCCGGAGCCTTGGAGTAGTCATCGTTATAGCTTGCCCTTGCCGCGGCGGCGGAGTAAACCGAAACAGTCCTTGTCATCTCGTTCCAAGTCACGTCAATGTCAAGCCCATCGGAAAGAGCCCTGATGGGAACATACGCGTTTCCGTCCTCGATTATCATGGGCACCGGTATATCCTTTATCCTGTTATCAACGATCATGGTGCTTACACCCTCCGTAAACTCCACGGTCTTGCTGGCGTCCTTAATGGTAGCCGTCTTTGTCTGCTCGTCCCAGAATATCCTGCATCCGAGTTTTTCGCCCACAAAGCGCACGGGAACCATTGTATATCCCTCGTATGTAATGGCAGAGGCGTCATATATTTCCTCTCCATTAACGAATATTCTTGAATCCGATCCGACAGTGTCATTTGCATATACTGAAACCGACATAAGGGCTGCGGCCCCTACGGTTATAAAAGCTCTTCCAAAATTTTTCATATTCAATGTCCTCCTGACAAGATACGTCAATAATATACCTATATAAATATTAATACATTTTTCAATATTATTCAAGAAAATAAAGCACTTAAATATAAATTTTGGAATAAAATTTTTTACTGCCGCGCATGCCGTTTTTAAATTCCTTCAGGCAATATTTATCTGGCACATTCTCATAACGTCAAGGGCTTCCTCGTGGGTCTTGGGCGTTACTCCGGCGCAGCATGATCCGTCCACGGTTATCTTCGTCTCGGGCAGTTTCGCCTTCAAAATGACAGCGTTTGAAACAACACATATATCAGTGCAGAGTCCGACCATTTCTATCTCTATAGGTTCCTTATCGTTTCTCGCCAGAAGAATATCCGCAAGGTCAAGGCTTCCGAAACCGGGCTTATCTATTATTCTCGCTCCCGAAACCGCTTCAGCTATCCTGCTTTCCAGCATCCATCCCTCGGTATCTTTTATACAGTGCTTCACTGGAAGGCATTTTCCCTCCTGTGTCTCAAGGTAGTTTTCATGGTGGGTATCCCTTGTGACATAAATATTTTCCGGCTTATACCCGCCTATTTTTTTAACGACGTTATCCACAATCGTCTCTGCTTCCTTTGTTCCGAGGGAGCCGGTTATAAAATCATTCTGCATATCTATTACAACAAGTATTTTTTCCATTTTCATTATCTCCTGTCATATCGTTCCGTAAATTTTATAATATAATTTCCTGAAATAGTATCATTATAAATATAAAATGTCAATGTCTCCGTTTAAACGTCCGAGCCCGGTAAATTTTCATTGTGATGGAGCCCCGTTCGGGTTATAATATATAAAAAGCGCCTGAGTAAGGTCAAAGGAGGATTTCTATGAATATATTTAATCTTGACATTACAAGAATAGTAAAATATGTCTGCCTTACGTCCATCGCCATTGTCGGAATCATTTTCGGCTGTCATACTTTCCAGAGAATGTTTGAGATCCAGGCTAATCTTGAGTATGATAAGACCTGGTCAGATGAGGATTGAAAAAAGGTGCTCCAAACAGCGTATGATTTGGGGCACCTTTTTATAATTGTCCTTTTTATAATTGTCCTTTTTATGATTTATTTAAACTCAGCCTTGCGTTTTTCAACGAACGCCTTTGTTCCCTCAAGGGCGTCGGGAGCAGTAAAAGCCGCCGCGAGCATATCCTTCTCTATTTCAAGGCCGTTTCTTATATCCGTGTCGCATCCTCTGTCAATGGCTGTTTTCGCGCATACAACGGCTGAGAATGACTTGGAGAGAATGAGTTTCATCATTTCCTCGGCTTCGTCCATCAGACGTTCGGGCGCTACGACTTTGTTCACAAGGCCAATCCTGTATGCCTCGTCAGCCTTTACCTGTCTGGCTGTGAAAATAAGTTCCTTCGCTATTCCCTTTCCAACAGTTCTTGCCAGTCTCTGCGTTCCTCCGAAGCAGGGAATGAGTCCGAGATTTACCTCGGGCTGGCCAAATACCGCCTTTTCCGAGGCGATCCTTATATCGCAGGCAAGCGCCACCTCGCAGCCTCCGCCAAGGGCGTATCCGTTTACGGCTGCGATAACGGGCTTCTCAAGATTCTCAATGGCGTCGCAGGCCGCCTGTCCTCTCTTTGACGCTTTTCTTCCCTCGGCCGACGTAAAGTTATTAAACTCGCTTATGTCCGCTCCGGCAATGAATGCCCTTCCCTTTGAGGATATGATAACGCCTCTGATGTCGTCGTCCTTACCGATCCTGTCCATAACGGTAACGATCTCCTCAAGGGTCTCCGCGTTAAGGGCATTGAGCGCCTTTTCCCTGTTCATATAGAGAAACGCTATGGAGTCCCTTTCCTCTCCGACTATGTTCTTTATTCCTTCAAGTACCTTTTCGATCATAAATTATTACCTCCCCATATTTTTATATTATCGTGATATATACAAAGGGTATAGTCACGAGACAAAGCAATGTTGATATGAATATATATTTCGACGCGAGAACATCGTCTCCTCCGTATTCTTTTGCGAACAGAGCGCAGAAACTGGCCGTGGGAATGGCTGAGCCGACAACAAGGGTGTCAAGGAACATTTCGTCCTCAATAAACAGCCTCCCGACCGCATATATAACAAGCGGAATGGCTATCAGCCTTATGGCCGCCACAATGTATACCTTCCAGTCGGCAAGTATCTCTCTTGGATCGTTCTTTGTAAGAGTCGCGCCTATGTATATCATAGCCATGGGCGTTGTGAGATTGGCAAGTCCAGTGAGCGTGTCCATTATGGGCTGAGGCGGGTGAACATCCGCCACGGCAAGTATAAGTCCCAGAAGAAGCGCGTAGTTGACCGGCATCCTGAGCATTTTTTCGGCCATAAGGGAAAGTCCCTTTTTGCCCGGAGTCTCGTTGCCGAATTTTGATATGGTAAGCATTCCGAGAGTATATACGGCAACGCTGCAGGCAAGATTTCCGAATGAGGCGTTCATAAGGACTTCCTCTCCCAATATGGACGTGAGGACCGGTATTCCGATGAACGTATAGTTGGGAAATGTTACGGCGAACGTCGTTACTCCTATCTGGTCTCTTTTGAGCCTCATAAGCCTGGCCGTAATATATCCTATGGGCGTCGAAAGTATATATATGGCAAAGCTGATTATCAGCATGGCTATTCCCTGGGATACCATGCTTCGGTCAAAGGAAGTCAGGAAAATATTAAGTATGAGCGCGGGAAGGGATATGAAAAGCAGCAGCTTGACTATTCCGTTTGAAAACTCCTCGCTTAGTATTTTAAGTTTTCTCGCCCCATAGCCTATGGCGATATATATGGTAAGTATAACGAGCTTACTCATTATCGTAAAAAACAGTTCCAATGCGATTCCCCCTAAATCATCGGTCCCCCCGTGTTACCGACTTTTCAAATGTATTATCTTGTCTTAGTTCAATATATCACATCAGACAATTCAATACAAGACTCAGGTTGTCTAAAGCTATTGACTTTCGTTCCGCATGGCATTATACTGGTATCAGTTTTAGGGCGAGGCGAAATTCCTCACCGGCGGTAATAAGCGTTTTTTCGCTTGAGTCCGAGAGCCTGTTCCAGGCTGATTTGGGTTAGATCCCCGAACCGACGGTATAGTCCGGATAAAGGAACTTTTATTTTGTTGTTTTTTCGCGCCCGGAATACCCGGGCGTTTTTTTCAAACAAATGACAATTTCAGGAGGCATTAAAAATGGAAAGATCATCGCAGTTAAGAAAACTGACAACAATGGGTATGATGGCGGCAATATCCATAATTCTCGTGTATCTCATACACTTCCCGATATTCCCCGCGGCGTCGTTTTTGGAATATGACCCCGCCGACATCCCCATATTCATCTGCACATTTCTTTACGGGCCTCTGAGCGGTTTCATTCTTACGGTCATCGTCTCATTTATACAGGGTTTTACCGTAAGCGCGCAGAGCGGCATAATCGGCGTTATGATGCATATTTTCGCCACGGGCTTCTTTACCATAGTGGCCGGAAATATATATAAAAGGAATCGCACGAAAAAAACGGCGATAACATCGCTTATCATCGGCTCCATAGTTATGGTTCTTATGATGTGTATATGGAACGTAATATTTACGCCCATATTTATGGGAACGCCCAGGGACGCCGTGCTTAAAATGCTCGTTCCGATCATTATTCCGTTCAACGCCATAAAGGCCGGAGTAAACTCTTTTATAACATTCCTGATTTATAAAAAAATAGCTAACCATATTCCCCATGGTGACGCTCTTTTAAAAAATTAAAAAAGTATTGGCCTCTGTTTATCCGGAATAACAGAGGCCTTTTTCAATTTCCCCAACAATTCTCCCAACCGTTTTCCTCATCGCTGATTCTATAGTATTAGACAAAAAGCCGGACATTTTATGACTTTCAACTATTAATTTTGATAGTATGTTGACGTAAATTTTTATATTTGCCATTATTTTTTTAGTAAAACATATTATTTATAGTTAGAAGAGGAGTGTATTCTTTATGGATATATATTCCGAAGGAGGCCTGATTTTTCTTGTAATGGTCGATCATTTAAACGGCGAATTGCTTGGCGGCGTAATAGACAGCTTCTACGCGGCCGGGGCGAAGAACGTCCAAATAATCAGCTCGATTACAAAGAAAAACAGGCCATCATATATAATTTTGATCGACGGAAGCGAAAGCTCTGCCGAAAAAATAGAGAATGTCATAATAAACGAGTGCGGTTCGTATGGATGGCACAGGATAAGCACGGATCACAGGCATACGAGCGTGTCCATTATAACTAAAGAGATAGAGGTCGTTTTGGAAAGCGGAAGTTTCTGTTTTGCCGCTAAGGGAAAACGGATCGCCCGGGACGAAAAAAACATACGTCCGGAATATTGCAGCTGTCTTGAGTTAAAAAACGAGCTGCTGAAATACAACAAAAATATACCGTTAAGCCGTATATATATGGAACTGTATAATGTATTCATAAATGACGGCTTACGGGAGATAGCTTTTTAAAAAGGGGGATTAAAAATGGCAAATGCACAATTTGATAAAATACTCGCCTCAGTCGAGGCGGCGGCTTTAAACGACGTAGTCAATCTTACCAGTGACAGGATAGAGGCCCTTGCCGGTGGACACGGAATGGTGAATATGTCGCTGTTTTCCGTAGCCAATGTCATAGCGGAGGAGCTTATGGCAGGCGCAAGCCTTGAAATCAAATTCGCCAATCAGAGGCATTTGCCTGTGGAAGATATTATGCTTAAGGCAATCAATGCCGCTAAGGCTTCCGGAGCAGACGGAGCCAACGCCGCCCGCAGAACGACAAAGCTCGTTCAGAAATATTTTGCCTTCGATCCCCTTGTTACAGTAGAGGTCATAGAGGATGGAAAGCGGGCATATATGGAGCACTTTACGGATCAGGTAATTCCCGACGTATGCTTCGGCAAGCGTGACGATGTCGCGTGGGCTGTTCCCGTTGCGGCTCCTGCCGTATCGGATCTGGCGCTGTCAGGATGCTGTATACTTAATATCGTTGTTCCTGCTTCAGTAGCCGCGCTTATGGAATACTCATCCATAGCCGATGCTTCTGAGGAAGCCGAGAGAGCCGCTTATATAACCGGGGGTATCCCCGGCGGAAAGGCCTCCGCTATGAAGGTAGCCGAAGAAGCCCTTGCCGTATATGACATAATTAAATAAAGTCGCATAAAATATATTTTATAAAAGGTCAGCGTAAGCTGGCCTTTTAGACTGTCAAAAAACTAATCCATTGTGAGCGGAAGGGTACTATTCAGTACTTTGGCCTTTGGCCAAAGCCGCCTCC
>OGGQ01001068.1_pt1 | contig 37446 bp, 43 predicted proteins | sample 1571191 | NCBI WGS metagenome assembly OGGQ01 (sample SAMEA2582061, study PRJEB24529) | metagenome | biome: Human gut stool | place: China | collected 2011
GGCTTCCCGGGGCGCGGCAGGCGTGGGTTCGGCCGCGGGCTGCGCGGCGCTTTGCCCCTCTGGCACGGGGCCGCCGGGCACCTCACAGGCATCGTGCTGCGGCTCGTAGCCGCACGCCGGGCACCGGGCCGCGCCGTTCAGGGGCGTGCCGCAGCGCATGCAGAATTTTTCTCTCATGTCCATTCTCCTTTCGGGCGGGCCGCGCCGGGCCGTGCGGGCGCCCGGGCTCTCAGTAATACATATACACCTGGCAGGGTATCATGCCGTTGTACAGCTTGCGGCGGCGCTGGGCCTTGCGGCCGAAGTGCGCCTCAAAATCGGCGTCCGCCGTGATGATATACGCGCCCTTCACACTGCACGCCGCCAGGCGCTGGCCCAGCGTGCGCTCCAGCGCGGCGGCCGTCCCGGCGTCGCCCAGGCGCTCGCCATAGGGCGGGTTTGTAAACACAAGGCTGCCCGCGCGCGGGGCAAAATCTTTCACATCCGCCCTGTAAAAACGCACATGCGAGGCCACCCCGGCCAGCTTTGCGTTGTGGGCGGCAAGGGCCACGGCGTCCCCGTCAATGTCGAAGCCCACGGCCTCGAAGGGCGCGTCGCGCACCACCTGTTCCAGCGCATCGGCGCGCGCGCGCTGAAATGTGCCCGCCGGCACAAAGGCATAGCGCTCGGCCGCAAAGCGGCGGTGCAGGCCGGGCGCAATGTGCAGCGCCTTCATGGCCGCCTCAATGCACAGCGTGCCGCTGCCGCAGAATGGGTCCTGCACGGTGCTGTCGGGGTAGATGCGGCCCAAATCCAGCATGGCGCAGGCCAGCGTCTCTTTGATGGGCGCCAGGGTGCTTTGCCTGCGGTAGCCGCGCTTGTGCAGCCCCTCGCCAGAGGTGTCCAGCATAATCTCTGCCTCGTTTTTGCGAAGGGAAAAGCGAATGCGGTATTCCCCGCCGCTTTCGGGCAGCACCTGCACGCGGTGGCCCTTTTTCAGCCGCTCTACCACAGCCTTTTTCACAATGCTTTGGCACGCCGGCACGCTGGAAAGCTGGCTGGAAAGGCTGCTGCCTTTCACGGGGAAGGCGGCGTCCGCGGGCATCAGCTCTTCCCAGGGCACGCTGTAGGCCAAATCGAACAGCGCGTCAAAGGTTTCGGCGCGGCCCGTTTTCAGCAAAAGCAAAATGCGCTCTGCACAGCGGCTGTGCAGGTTTGCGGCGGCCAGCACGCCGGCGCCGCCGGTAAAGGCCACGCGCCCGTCTGTCACCGTCACATCTTTTGCGCCAATGCGCCGGATATCAAACGCCGCGGCGCTCTCTGCACCAAAATAACACGGCGCAATCATGCGGTATTCCAAATTCATTCTCCTTCCCCGGCCGCCGCGGCAAAGGGCACGCGGGCCGGGCTTACTGCTACCCGCCTATTATAGCACACCGGGCGCAGGGCAGGCAAACGGCGCGCCGCACCTGCGCTGAAAGGCAAGGCGCGGGCTGCCGTTTGCCAGGCGGATGACGCCGCACGGCGCAAACCCCAGCTTGTGCAGCAGGCTGCGCATGGGCAGGTTGTTCTGGTGCGTGTCTATGCGCAGGCTTTCGCAGCGCTGCATGCAAAACTGCAGGCAGGCCGTGGCCGCGCCCTTTGCGCGCCCGGGCGAGCAAAGCCGGTGCACCACGCCGTACGGCCCGCCGCACAGCCAGGCGCCGTCTATGTGCGCATAGCTGGGCTCTTCGCCCACAAAAAACACAAACGCCGCACACACGGCGCCGCCCTGTTCGCACACATACAGCTGCCCGCGGCGCAAATCTTCCTTCAGCAAAGCGCGCCCCGGGTAGCCGCCGCGCCACTGTGCGGTGTTGCCGTGCGCCGCCATAAAGCGCCTGCCCTCGGCATACAGCGCGCACAAAGCGTCCATATCCTGCCCGGTTGCGTGGCGTATGTTCATCTCTTCCCTCTTTTCCCATAAAAAAGGCCGGGGCCTGCTGGCAGGCCCCGGCGTTTTGTACATGCTTCAGCGCTCCGGCACCAGCAGGCCGTAGGTGCCGTTGTGGCGGCGGTACACCGCCTGCACCTCGTCTGTATCGGCGCTGCGGAACAAAAAGAACTCGTGCCCCAAAAGGTTCATTTCCAAAATGGCCTCTTCCACCGTCACAGGCTTCACCGAGAAGTGCTTTTCACGCACCGGCACATAGGCCTCCTCTTCCCCGGCGTCTGTGGGCGTTTGCGCCTCAAAATTCACCATGGCGGGCTGGGCCAGCCTGTCAGACAGGCGCTTGCGGTTTTTTACAATGCGGCGCTCCAGCAGGTCGTAGGCGGCGTCCAGCGCGTCCTCCATGCGGTCGGCAGATTTTTCGGCCCGGCAGGTGTAGCCTTTGTCTTTCACCGTAAGCTCCACCGTCTGCCAGCCCTTCTCCACCGTCACCGTCACCTGGGCCTGCGCCTGCGGGGAAAAGAACTTATCCAGCTTGGCAAGTTTTGTCTGGGCGCGTTGCAAAAACGCCTCCTTCAGCGAAACCTTTCTTCCCGTGCATGTCAGTTTCATAAGCCAAAGCCTCCTTTTTTACAAAAGCGGAGCTTTGCGCGCGGCTGCGCGCCGTGCGCGCTGCGCTTTTCTGCACCGGTGTGCAAAGGGCAGCCGCGCCCGCCGGCACTGCCGTGCACCGCGGCTCTCTGCACCTGGTGTTATTGTTATTATAGCATGCGGCCCGGCATGTTACAAGAAAGAGATTCCTGTTTTACACAGTTATTTGCATGAAAATTCCGTGAATTTTATGCTTTTTGCCCCACTTCCTGCGGCACGGTGAAGTGCAGCACCTTGCCATGCGGCCAAATAAGCGGCACATAGGCGCCGCCGGGGCCAAGGCTTTGCACCCCGCGCGCAAACAGCTGCACCGGAATGCTGACGCCGCCGTGCGCCACCAGCAGCACGGCGCCGGGCCCGCGGCCCAGCGCGCGCAGAAAGCCCTGCACGCGGGCGTAAAACGCGCCCGCCGGCTCGGCGCCCGGCGCGGGGCAGGGCACCTCCGGGTGCCAGAAGGCCTCAAAGTCGAAATCTTCCTTGCGCAGGCCCTCATAGGCGCCGAAATCCCGCTCGGCCAGGGCGGGCTGGGTATACAAAGGCACGTTTGTGCCCCGCAGCAGAATATGCGCCGTCTGCTGCGCGCGGCAAAGCGGCGAGACGTACGCCGCGTCCAGCCGCACGCCAGCCAGCCGGGCGCGCAGGGCCTCGGCCTGCGCCCGGCCGTTGGCGTTGATGGGGATATCCGCCCTGCCCTGCAGTTTCCAGGTGATGTTCCAATCTGTCTGGCCGTGGCGCACAAAATAAATGTCCGTGGTGGTTTCGCCTTCCTCTCTGCTGCACGGCGCCAAAAAGGGCGGCCGGTGTGCCGGCCGCCCGTCTGGGTCCGTCTTGTTTTTCTTGGTTCAGCGCCTGCGGGAATATCCGCCGCCGCGGCGGTTCTCGGTGACGCGGCGCAGGTCGGATATTTTTTCTTCGCTGCGCGATTTGAACTGGCTCATCATATCTTCAAACGACATATTCTGCTGAGGTGCGCTCTGGCGCGGCTGCCACACGCGGCCCGGGTCTGCCCGGGTGGGCTTGGGCTTGGGCAGGGTGCGCTTGATGGAAAGGGCGATTTTGCCGTCGTCCGACACGTTCATCACTTTTACCTTTACCGTCTGCCCCTCGCTCAGCACATCGGAAAGCTCCTGAACATATTCGTTCGAAACCTCCGAAATGTGCACCATGCCCGTTTTGCCGTCCGGCAGCAGCACAAACGCGCCGAACTTCTTTACGCCGGTAACTTTGCCTTCAACAATGCTTCCAACCTCAACTGCCATGAAATGAGAAACTCCTTTTTTATAAAAATCTCACGGTGCCAGCCACCGCAAACCGCAAAACAGCACAGGCGGCCACCTCAGTCGCCCGTCTCGGCGCCATCGATGAAAACGCGCTCGTCCGGCCGCGCATAGCCCAGTTTATCGCGGGCCACACGTTCCATATACGAGGCCTCGTCATCCGCCTGAGTGGTGCGCTGCAGCTCTTCGTTCTGGGCCTGCTGCGCCTCCACCTGCTGGGTCACATTTTCCAGCTGCTGGCGCTTTGCCGCAATTTCCATCTGTGCGCACACAAAGCTCACCGCCAGGTATACGCACAGAAAAAGCAGGCCCAGCTTTATGGCAAGGCCGGAAAAAGAGCGCCTTTGCTTGCGCGCGTGCACGTATACCACTCCTCTCTGTGCCGGTGCCGCGGCGCACAGGCAAAACAGCGCACCACGCCACGTTGTTACTCTGAATTATACAACACCCGCGCGCGCTTTTGCAACTGTTTTGTGGGTGGCTGCCCGGGTTTTTTGTGCACGGCGGGGCGCCGGCGCTTTCCCGCGCGGTTTTTGCGCGCCACAGCAAGGCGGCTTTGGGCCGCGCGGCGCCAAACCCCCGCCAGCCGGGCCAGCGGGCCGCCGGCGTGCCGTGCAAGGCGCAGCAGCAGCGCGCGCAGGCGCCGCGCCGGGGCGGCCAGCAAGGCGCGCAGGGCAAGAAAGGCCGCGGCCATGCCGCACAGCGTGTACCAGCGGGGCACGCCCGCATAGAAAATGCTGACGGCGGCGGCCCGCCAGGCCAGCAGCGCGCCAAAGGCAGCCAGCGCGTCGCATGTGAACACCGCCCAGCGCGCGCCGCCCAAAACGGCGCGCAGCAGCGTGTAGCCCACGCACAGCCATGCGCCCAGCCCCATGGCAAGAAAAAGGTCCCGCACGGCCCACACCGGCGTCACCGGCGCCAGCATCAGCGCGCCAGCCTTTTGAAAAAGCCGCCTACAGTTTTTTCGCGCGGCTTGGTATACTGCACATACTCAATGCTGCCGGAAATGGAAACCTCGCCCGTGCGCACGCTCAGCTCGCCCACGCTGAGCCCCTCGCCGCCCACGTTCAGCATGCCGCACGGCGTTTTCAGCACCGCGCCCATGGCGTCGTACGACACAATGGCCTCAATGCCCGTGGCCACCAGGGTTTCACAGTTTTCCAAGCGCAGCGTGTGCTGCGCCGCGGGCGCCTTCTCTGCGCGCAGCGGTTCGTTCATCGTCCCACGCCCCCTTTGCTTCTGCTTTCACTGTATGCGCCGGGCCGCGCCGCTATGCGCGGGCTTGGCCATTTTTTCGCGCGCGCCTTTGGCCCGAAAATTTGCCGCGCGGCGCGCAAAAGGGCCCGGGCGCCTGCCAAACGGCGCGCCCGGGCCCTTTTTTATTTGTGTGCGCTGTTTGCGCCGCGGCGCCTACAGCACCACATACATCTCGCGCGCAACGTCCTTGCCGGCGGGCGCCTGGGTGGAAAGCACCCGCACCTTCACTGGGGTGTTGCCGAAGGCGATTTCAATTTCATCGCCCTCCTTCACGGCATAGCTGGCTTTCACGGGGCGGCCGTTCACAAGGATGCGGCCCGCGTCCGCCACTTCGTTTGCCACCGTGCGCCGCTTGATGAGGCGGCTTACTTTCAGAAATTTATCGATGCGCATGGCGCCCTCCTTCCCTGCCCTGCCCCATGCGGCAGGGCCCTGCCAGCAAAACGCCCGCGCGCACCGCAAAGGCGCGCACGGGCAATGTTCAGCGAAAGAAAACTTATTTCACGGCGTCCTTCAGGGCCTTGCCAGCCTTGAACGCAGGGGCCACCGTGGCGGGAATTTTGATGGTCTCTTTCGTGCGCGGGTTGCGGCCCGTGCGCTCGGGGCGCTTGCGCGTTTCGAATGTGCCAAAGCCCACCAAGGAAACCTTGTCGCCAGCCTTCAGCGCGGCGGTGATGCCCTCCAGAACGGCGTTCACAGCCTTTTCTGCGTCTTTCTTCGTCAGCTCCGCGTCTGCGGCGACTTTCGCGATCAGTTCAACTTTCGTCATTTGTCGTAACCTCCAACAATTTTTCCTTTTCGCGTGTGCTGCGCGCAGCGCGCATGCGACACAGTATCATGAACAGGGCCGCTGGCCCTGCACAAGCCCTTTGTACGGCAGTATGCCCGCTTTTCGGGAACGCTAAACACCGCACAAAACCAAGGCGGCCATGCCCCGGCTGGCCTCTATGATTTTACATGAAGTGCCCTCAGAATGCAACCCCTTTTGCCGTTTTTTCGCCCGTTTTGACGCATTCGGCGGCCATTTGTGCCATTTTGCACAGCCTTTGGGCGCAAAACGCCGGGCGAATAAACCAAATTGAGTTATTTTTCATCCTCTGCGCCCTTCTGCCCGCCGGGGCGCTTTGCCCGGGCGGCCACAAAAAAGCTGGTGCGCGGCTTACCCCAGTTGACACCCGCACCCAGGGCAAAACATGGCCTCCTTCTCAACCTCCGCGCCGCACTGAGGGCAGCACTTCACGCTGGAGGCCACGGGCGGCTGGGCCTGCGGCTCTTGCTGGCCGGGCGCGCGCAGGGCGGCTATTTTGGCCTCAATGGCGGCAATGTCCTCGCACAGGCCCTCTATAAAGGCCTCATTCTCTTCGCCCGTGCGGCGCAGCGAATACACCAGCGCGCCAAGCTCGCGCTGGGCGCGGCCCAGCTTCGCTTCCAGCGCCATCAGCCTGGCCTCTTTTTTGCCTTTTTCATACAGCGTGCCGGCCGTGCGCACGGCGGAATCGGCCACCTGGGCACCGGCCTGTTTCAGTTTGTTCCAATCCATACAAGCATCCCTCTCTTTTCCGGCCGCGCGGCGCGCGGCCCAGTGTCATATATGCGGCGTTTTGTGCCGGCGCGCCCGGGCAGCGGGCGGCGTGGCTTCGCCTAGCCAATGAATTCGCGCAGCATAGAGGCAGGCGGCACCAGCCCGGCCTCAAGCGGCGTGCACAGTGCAAAGCGCGCGCAAAGGCTTTGCATGCTTTCGGCCCAGGGGCTTTCCGGCGGCACCTGGCCGCGCAGGGCCCCCACCAGCGGCGCAAGGCAGCAGGGCTCGTAAGAAAAGCTGGTGTCCAGCAGAAGGTCGGCCTCCGGCTTGAACACCTTGATGTTCTCGTCCTCGCCGCGGCACACGTCCGCCCACATGGAAAGCGTGCGCTGGGGCGAGTGGCCGCGAAACTGGTAATCGCGCACAATGCGGCGCGCAAGGCGCACGTCCCGCGTGGGCAAAATGCGCTGGCCCCCGTGCGAATACTCTTCACGCAGGCCCGCGTACACCTTGTACACGCTGCCCGCGGGCAGGCCCGCCACCAGGCGCGGGTTCAGCGCGTGGATGCCCTCCACCACGGCCACGCCGCGGCCCACGCTCACCTCCAGCGTGCCGCACACGCGCTGTTCGCGGTTGAAATCAAAGTCCGGGATCTCGGCGCGGCCCGTCTCTATCAGCGAGGCCAGCGCGCGCAGAATGGCCGGGATGTCCAGTGCGTCCACGCTTTCATAGTCTGGCCTGCCGTCGGGCAGGCGGGGGTAATCCTGCACGTTTTTAAAGAAATTATCCAGCGAGACAACGGCGCTTTCCACCCCGGCGCCGCGCAGGGACGCGGCCAGCTTGTGGGCGGTGGTGGTTTTGCCCGAGGACGAGGGCCCCGTCAGCATCACCACGCGCGCGCCGCTTTGCCGCACCTGCACAGCCGCCTGCTGCACGCGGGCGGCGTAATCCTGCTCACAGTATTCCACAAACTTCTGCGGCAGCTGGGCGGCCACGTTCAAAAGGCCCAGCTCAACCAGCCGTTTCGGAATCCAAATCAAACCATTTGCCATAAAAATCCTCTATTTTCTGTTTGCGCGCCAGCACTTCGTCGAAGTGGTTCAAATAATCCAGCGGATACTTGTGGTTGAACACGCGCTCGATGCGCCCTGCCGGGCCCACCAGCTTGGTAGAGCCGCCCGCCCCCGCTGATAAAATGGTATGCACTTCTTCCATGATATAGATATTATACAGCCCCGCAAAGCCCGGTTTCGCCCAGCCGGTGTTTTCCAGGTTCTGCAAAGTGCCCTTCTGGCGGTAGAGATAATAGGGGCTGTAACCGGCGCGCTGCAGCGCGCCAATGGAGTGCTGCACCATCTGCGCCACGTCGCCGTAGGCGGGCGGCGCGGCCTGCATGACAAGGTTTGAGGCGCGCTTTAAAGTAAGCGTGTGCACGGTGACGTTCTCTGGCGAAAGGGCCAGCACCCCGGCCAGGCTTTTTTCAAAACCGGCGGGCGTGTCCAGCGGAAGGCCGGCAATGAGGTCCATATTGATATTGCGGTGCCCGGCTTTGCGCGCCGCGGCAAAACAATCCACCACGTCCTGCGCCGTATGCCGCCGCCCAATGGCGCGCAGCACCTCGTCTGAAAGCGTCTGCGGGTTGATGGAGATGCGCGTGGCCCCGCCCTCGCGGATGGCGGCCAGCTTTTCGGGGGTGGTGCAGTCGGGCCGGCCGGCCTCCACCGTGAACTCGCGCACGTGCGAAAAATCGAACGCGCCGCGCACAGCCGCCATCAGGTGCGCAAGCTGCTGTGCGTTGACGGCCGTGGGCGTGCCGCCGCCGATGTACACGGTCTCCAGCCGCAGGTGCAGCTTTTCGGCCATGGCCGCAATGCTTTGCAGCTCCTGCTCCAGCTTTTCCAGGTAGGGTGCCACCAAAGCGCCGCTTTTCTCGGTGGTGGTGGAGACAAAGCTGCAATACGAGCAGCGCGACGGGCAGAACGGAATTGAGATGTACAGGCTGTAAGACCACAAGCTGTTGTGGTTTATTACATTTTGTTGATTATTTGCAATTTCTACAGCAAGTTTATACTTTTCCTCGCTGACGTCGTTGCGCTGGCAGAAAAACGCCTGCTGCTGCGCCGGGGAAAGGCCCTTGCGCCGCAAATCGTGCACAAGGCGCACCGGGCGCACGCCCGTCAGCATGCCCCAGGGCGGGCGCGTGCCCGTCTGGGCCTGCAAAAGCAGGTAAAGCGCGCGGCACACCGCATATTCTTCCTCTTTCGGGCCCGCGCCGTCCGGCAAGCGAAACACCTTTACAGCGCATTGCCCGGCCGTGCGCACGCCGCACAGCACCCGGGCGCCCGCTTTGCGCACGCGCACACAGGGCTGGCCGGGCGCACAGCGCCTTTGCGCCAGCTTGGCGCCGGGGAAGAACATGCGCGCAATGTGTTCGGCCTCGTAGGTGCTGGCAAGGCCGCAGAAAAACAGCTGCACGCCCGTCACCCCTCGCGGCAGGCCGCGGCCAGCCAGCGGTTGTTCGCAAGCTGGGCAGCCATGGTGGTAAAGCTTTCGTGCCCGGGCAGCACCTGCGCCTCGGGCGGCACCTCCCGCCCCAGTTTTGCCAGGCTGGGGGCCATCTGCGCGGGCACCGATTCGACAAGGTCTGTGCGGCCCACGTCGCCGTCAAACAGCGTGTCGCCGGAAAACAGCGTGCCGCCGCACAAATAGCACACGCTGCCCTGCGTGTGGCCGGGCGTGGCAAGCACGCGCAGCGAAAGCCCGCCAAAGGAAAGGGCCATGCCGTCCTGCACAAACACGTCCACATCCTGCGGGGCAAGGGGCAGCATGCGGCTGGCCCCGGCGTCCGCCCTTGCCAGGTGCACCGGCGCGCCGGTGGCCTGCTTCAGGGCGCGCACGGCGCCCACATGGTCGAAATGGCCGTGCGTCAGCAAAATGGCCGCCAGCTTTGCGCCGTGCTTTTCCAGCTGGGCCAGGTAGGCCTGGGCGTCTGCGGCCGGGTCTACGGCAACGGCCGCGCCCGCGCCGTCCAGCACAAGGAAGGTGTTGGTGTAAAGGGGCGCAGGGCCCGTGAGATGCAAAATTTCCATAGCGTGTGTTCCTTTCTGTGCGCGGGCCTACTCGCCCTTTGCGGCCCATTCATCCGTGTCGATGACAATGGTGATGGGCCCCTCGTTCACAAGGCTGATGTGCATTTCGGCGCCGAACTCGCCCGTCTGCACGCCGGCAAGGCGCGTGCGTTTCATCTGCGCCACAAACTCGTTGTAGCAATCTACCGAGACGGGCGGCTTTGCCGCGCGTGTAAAGCCCGGGCGCTTGCCCTTTTTGGTATCGGCATACAGCGTAAAATTCGAAACCACCAGCGCCTCATAGCCAAGGTCTTCGGCCGAGAGGTTCAGCGCGCCGTTCTCGTCGTCAAAAATGCGCAGGCCCGCGCACTTCTGCGCCAGTTTGGCGCACATGGCGGGGGTGTCGGTGTCCTTCACGCCCAGCAAAATGACAAGGCCGGGGCCAATGGCCCGCTCGCCCACGCCGTCTATGGTGATGTGCGCGCGGGACACGCGCTGGATGACTGCCTTCATTGCATGCATCCGCCTTTCTGTGTTCTGCGTGCGCGCCGCGCCTTTACAGGCGCTGGATGCTGAGCACGCTTTTGATTTTTTTCAGGCGCTGAATGACGCCCGTAAGGTGTTCTTTGGAAGAGATGGCAATGGTGAGGTTCAGCGAGGCGCGCCCGTCTGAAAGCTGGCGCGCCGAAAAGGCATAGCACGTCAGGCGCATCTCGGCAATCAGGCCCGCCACGTCGGCCACCAGGCCGTCGCGGTCCATGGCAGAGATCTCCAGCGAAGATTTGAACGTCTCTTTCTCCGACGCCTTTTCCGCCCACCAGGCGCGCAGCCAGCGGGCCGAATCCTCCCCCGCCATGCCGGCCCGGGCGTTGGCGCAGTCCTTTTTATGGATGGACACGCCGAACCCGCGGGTGATGAAGCCCACAATTTCGTCGCCCGGCAGCGGGTTGCAGCACTTGGCAAACTTGATGGGGCAGTTGTCCAGCCCTTCCACAATGACGCCCTCGGTGGCCTTCTGCTTGCGGATGGGCACGGTGGTGACGGCCGGCGGCGCGGCCTCGCGGGCCTGCTTGGCCACCTCGTCCTTAATGCGAATCATCAGCCGCGAAAGCTGAATGCCGCCGTAGCCGATGGCGGCGTACAGCTCTTCGGGCGTGTTCAGGCGCATGCGGCGCGCCATATCCGTCATGAAGGCGTCGTATTCCTCGGCCGGGATGGTGATGAGGTTGCGGCGCAGCTCGCGCTCCAGCGCGGCGCGGCCCTCGGCAATGTTCTCTTCCTTGCGCTCTTTTTTAAACCAGTTGCGTATTTTGTTGCGCGCCTCGCTGGTTACCACAATGTTCAGCCAGTCGCGGCTGGGGCCCTTATCCTGCGGGCCGGTAAGCACTTCAATAATTTCGCCCGTGTTCACCTTGTGGTCAATGGGCACAATGCGCCCGTCCACCTTGGCGCCCACCATGCGGTTGCCCACCGCCGAATGGATGGCATAGGCAAAGTCGATGGCCGTGGCGCCCGCGGGCAGGTTGATGACGTCGCCCTTGGGCGTAAAGGCAAACACCTCTTCGGGCAGAAGCTCGGATTTTATCTCGCGCAGCAAATCGCCCGCGTCGTCGCTGTCGCGCTGGCTCTCCAGCAGCTGGCGCACCCAGGCCACGCGGTCGTCCAGCTTTTCGGCCTTGCCGCCCAGCCCCGCCTTGTATTTCCAGTGCGCGGCCACGCCGTATTCGGCCGTCTGGTCCATCTCCCAGGTGCGAATCTGCACCTCGAAGGGGATGCCCTCGTGCCCGATGACGGTGGTGTGCAGCGATTGATACATGTTTGGCTTTGGGGTAGAGATATAATCTTTGAACCGGCTGGGAATGGGGTGGTACATGTCGTGGATGACGCCCAGCGCGTTGTAGCATTCGGCCACGGTGTCCAGAATGATGCGCACGGCGTACACATCGTAAATTTCGGCAAACGTGCGGTTCTGGATATACATTTTGCGGTAGATGCCGTACACGCTTTTCACGCGCTTTTTGATGGTGCAGCCCGCCATGCCGTTCTCGGCCAGGCGCTCTTTGATTTTATCGGCAATGTTGGCAATAAAATCTTCCGCCGCGCCGTTTTTGGCAAGGTAAGCGCGTATCTCGTCATAGCCCACGGGGTCCAGATACTGCAGGCTGCGGTCCTCCAGCTCTTCCTTCACATTGGCCATGCCCAAACGGTGCGCAATGGGGGCGTACACCTCCATTGTCTCCAGCGCCTTGTCGCGCCGCTTCTGCTCGGGCCAGGAATCGCCCGTGCGCATGTTGTGCAGCCTGTCGCACAGCTTAATCAGCATCACGCGCACATCGTGGCTCATGGCCATCAGCATCTTGCGCAGGTTCTCGGCCTGCTGCTCTTCCACAGAAGAAAACTTGATGCGCCCCAGCTTGGTCACGCCGTCCACCAGCAGGGCCACGTCCGCGCCGAACTGCGCTTTCACATCGTCCAGGGTGGTGTCGGTGTCCTCCACGCTGTCGTGCAGCAGGGCCGCCACCACGCTGTCGGTGTCAAGGCCCAGGTCTACCACAAGGCAGGCCACGGCCAGCGGGTGGCTGATATAGCTCTCGCCCGAAAGACGCAGCTGCCCCTTGTGGGCCCGCTCGGCCAGGGCATAGGCGCGCTGTATTTTCTCTTCGTCATACGCGCGGCCGGAATCGGCAATGGTGGCGCGCAGGTCCTCATACGTTTTCACCGGGCCGCGGGCCATGCCCTCGTTTGTCAGTGCCATATCAGCTCCCCCCTCTCAGCCGCTGCAAAATGGGCGCAGCGGCAAGGTCTTTTTTGCCCTGTGTGGGCACAATGTGCAAAAATTCGCCGCGCGCGTCCTGCCGCTGCTGCACAAGGCCCAGCTCGCACAAAGCGCGCAGCGACACCAGCACCTTGCCCGCGCGCTGTGCGCCGCAGCGGGCAAACATGCCGCGCAAATCTTCGGCGCACATGCCGCCCGGGTGCGCCGCCAAAAGGCGGTATACGGCCGCGGTGTCCTCGCGCTGGGGGTACACCTGCTGCACCTCGTGCGGGCCCAGCACAGCCCCGGCCAGCGCCGCCTGCGCGGGCAGCAGGGTGTCCAGGTAATCGTCCTTCAGGCCCGCGGGGCGCATGTCCTTCACGCGGGCAGACACCGTGGGCCCCGCCTTGCCCTCAAAAATGCTCAAAGCCAGCACCACGTCCACCTGGGCGCCGGGCGCATAGCACAGGGTGTCCGGCCCTTTGCCGAAATACACGGCGTTCAGCACAGCGCTGCCCTGGCGCAGGCGCAGGCGCACATGTTTGCCCTCGCTCAGGGGGTACACCCCCTCCAGCAGGGCGTCTTCTACAAGAAACAGGGGCGCAGGGTTGCCCGCGCCAAAGGGCGCCAGCTTTTCCAGGCCTGCCACGGCCTCGCAGCTCAGCGCCGCAAGCTGCACGCGCGTGTCCACCTCAATGGGCGGCGCGGCGGGCACGGGGTACTGCTGCGCGGCCCACGCGTTGATGGCGCGGCGCAGCGCGCCAAGGTTTTCTTTTTTCACCGAAAGGCCGGCCGCCTGCGCGTGCCCGCCATAGCGCACCAGCAGCGGCGCGCACGCCGCAATGGCATCGTACAGCGAAACGCCCGGCACGCTGCGGCCCGAGCCCTTGCCCTCGCCCGCCTCGTCCACGGCAATGACAATGGCCGGCTTGCCGAATTTTTCCACCATGCGCGAGGCCACAATGCCAATGACGCCCTGGTGGTAACCCTCGCCCCACACCACCAGGATGCGGTCTGTCTCGTAAGAGGGGTCGGCCGCAAGGGTGTCCAGCACGCTTTGGGCAATGTGCTGTTCGGTTTTCTGGCGCTCGGCGTTCTTTTCCTCCAGGGCGGCGGCAAGGCCCGCGGCCTGCGCCTCGTCCTCGCAAAGCAGCAGCTCCAGCGCGGTGGTGGCGTCGTCCATGCGGCCCGCGGCGTTCAGGCGCGGCGCCAGCGCAAACGAGATGTTCTCGGCCGTCAGGCGCTTGCCCTCCAGCCCGCACTGGCGAATCAGCGCGGCAAGGCCGGGGCGGTCTGTCTCCTGCAGCAGGGCCAGGCCCGCCTTTACCATGCGGCGGTTTTCGCCCACCAGGGGCATAATATCCGCCACAGTGCCAATGGCCGCAAGGTCGCCATACACAGGCAGCAGCTCTTCCGCGTCGCAGCCCTCCAGCGCGCACACCAGCTTAAAGGCCACCCCGGCCCCGGCCAGCATGCCGCAGCCGCTCTCGTCGCCGGGCTGCTGCGGGTCCACCACGGCGGCGGCCTCGGGCAGCTGCGCGGGGGCCAGGTGATGGTCTGTCACCACCACGTCCATGCCCAGCTCTTTGGCGCGGCGCACGGCCGCGGCGGCCGAAATGCCGCTGTCCACCGTGATGATAAGCGTGACGTCCTTTTCGTCCATCAGCTCCACCGCCGCCTCGGAAAGGCCGTAGCCGTCCTCGCCGCGGCTGGGCAGCTTGTAATAGACGTCGGCGCCCGCGCTGTCCAGGTAGGCATACAGCAGTGCGGTGGCTGTCACGCCGTCCACGTCATAATCGCCGAACACCACAATGCGCTCGCCGTTGTCGATGGCCTGCTGGATGCGCGCCACCGCCTGCGGCATGCCCGAAAGGCGCATGGGGTCGCCCAAACGGCCGCCGGGCCCGCACAGGGCCTGGGCCGCCTCGGGCGTGCCGCACCCGCGCGCGGCCAAAACGCCGCACACAAGCTGCGGCATGCCGGTTTCGGCGGCAAGGCGCCGGGCTGCATCTTCATCTTGCGGCGCAAGGCGCCATGGGCAATACGTCATGGGGGTTCATCGTTCCTTTTCCTCAGTCTTGGGCGCCGCATGCATGGCCAGGCCGCCCTCTACAAGGCCCTCCTGCGAAAGCACGGCCTTCAGGGCGTCGGCCTCGGCGCTCACATCCAGCGCGGTGGCCTGCAAAAGGCTGTCCAGCAGGTTGGCAAAGGCGTCGTTCACCGGGGCCAGCACATCGCGCACCTCGTTGCGCACATTGGCCGCGGCCTCGCTGGAGGCCGTGTGCGGCTCCACCTCGTTGTACACCTTCAAAAGGCGCAGCGTGGTGGGCATATAGTAATCGCAAAAGCGGCGCACGTCGTCCTGCGCGCCGGGGTGGCTTTGCACCCATTCAAAAATATCCTGCGCCTTTTCGCGGATGCCGCGCGCGCTTTTGGCAATTTCTTCATCGTCAATCTCTTTAATCTGTGCGTCCAGCTCACGCAAAAAGTTCTGGCTTTGCGCGGCAAAGGCGCTTTGCGGCTGTGCCGACGCAGGCTTTTTGGCCTTTTTGCGGCGCGGCTTTGCACGGGCCTGTTCGTCCTGCTGCTTGGCGCGCTGGGGGTTTTTCAGCCGCCACACGGCGTTGTTGGCCCAAAAGCAGCCCGTCTCGTCATCTACAAAGCCAAAGGGGAAATAGCCCCGGCGCACCAGGTCTTTCAAATCTTTTTCCACGACAGCCACGCTGCGCCCCGAGGCGCGGGCAATGTCCGCCAGCGGGCAGGCCTCCTGCAAATTGATGATGTCGCGGTACCTTCGAAAGTTCTTCACGCGCGTGAACAGGCGGAAACCCAGTTGGGAAAGCTTGCCGAACGCAAGGCTCAGCAGGCCATACTGCGCCACATCGGCGGCCACCGTCACAGCCGAGCTCAGCGAATAGATAAAAAAGGCGTTTTCGGCCAGCTGGCTCAGCCCCACGCAGGCAAACAGCACGCACAGCGCCGCACAGCCCACGCCCACGGCCCCGCCCAGCAGCTGCTTTGCCAGCGTGCCGCCGTCCGCCGGCGCGGGGCGGCGCGCCCGGGCCGCGCCGTTTGCGTTCAGGTTGGGCGCATAGAATTTTGCGCCGGAATCGGTAAATTTTTTCGGCATGCTCATTTCCTTCAGCCGCGGCATCACCACGGTGAGAAAGAGAATAAGAACAATAATCTCCAACCGCGTTTCCCCCTTTTTGCGGCGCAGGCAGCGTCACTGCCCGGCCATGCCGTCCTGCACAAGGCCGTCCTGCGCCAGCACGGTCTCTAAAGCGCTGATCTCGGCCGAGACATTCAGCGCCGTATCCTCCAAAAGGCCGTCGTGCAGGGTGACAAAAGCCTTGTCGATGGTTTCCAGAATATCGCCAATCTCCTGCTGAATGCCGCTGGCCACGCTGCTGTCACCGGCGTGCTGCTCCACCTCGTTGTAGGTGCGCAGCAGTTTCAGCACCGTGGGCAGGTAATAGCCCGAAAAGCGGCGCACACTGGCCTCTTTGTCCGGGTGCTGCTTCAGCCAGGCGGCAATCTGCCGGGTGTGGCGCTCCAGCTTTTCCACCTTGGCGCACACCTCTTTGTCGCGGATGCGCGCCTTTTCGGCGCCCAGCTCCTGCAAAAAGCTCTCGTACACTTCGCTCACCGTGGGCGCGGCTGCCTCCGCGGCAGGCTCTTCCGGCTGCTGCGCCCGGCCGGCCGCCTCCTGCTGGGCCAGATAGGCAAGGTATGCGGTGCGGCCCGTGAACAGGCGGGCGCCGTCTGGCGAGAGGTACATGCCCTCCATCTCGCCCATCTGCAAAAAGCGGCGCACATCTGCCAGCACGGCCTTTTCCGTGCGGCTGGTGGCCGCCGCCAGCTCGCTGACGCGGCAGTACGAGCGGTCTTCCAGCACCGTCATATAGCCCACCAGCAGGCGCAGGCGCCTGGCCTTGCGCACCTTGAAAACACCGCTGACAAAGCCCCACACCGCAAACACGGCCAGCACCGGCACGCCCGCCCAGCCGTCCTCGATGGCGGTGGTAACGGCCAGCGCCGTAAACAAAGCGCCCATGGCCAGGTGGCCGCCCGCGGCAATGGCCGCGCTTTCGCGGCGGCCGCGCAGCTTTTTCAGGCGGCGCTTTTTTTCGGCCGCACGGCGGGCCGGCTGCGCCGCAGCGCGAAAGCCCTGTGCCGCCGCCCCGGCCGCGCTGCCAAAGGCCTGGCCCGCGCGGCGCGCGGCGCCGCCCAGCGCCCCGGCCACGTCGCCCGCGGCGTCTTTGCCAAAGGCGCTTTGCGCGCCGCTGGCCACACCGCGCAGGGCTGCGCCCACGGCCTCCACCGCCTGGCGCACGTCCCGCTCTATTTCACGGCTCAGCTCGTCGTAATCGTTTTTTGGTTTCTGCTGCGGCATAACTCTGCCTCTCCTCCGCCTTGTATCTGCCTGATAGCCTGCTGCTGCCCGCCCGGCGGCCTCACTGCCCGGCGGGGCGGTATTTTTCTGCAATGGCAAGGGCCACGCGCACGCCGTCCACCGCGGCGGACATAATGCCCCCCGCATAGCCCGCGCCCTCGCCGCACGGGTATACGCCCAAAAGCTCGGGGCTCTGCAGCCCATCGCCGCGCGCCAGGCGCACGGGGCTGGACGTGCGCGTCTCAAGCCCTGTCAGCACGGCGCCCGGGGCCGCATAGCCCGGCAGCTTGCGCCCAAAGGCGCGCAGCCCGGCGCGCAAAGCGCCCGCAAGCTCTTCGCCCAAAAGGCCGCCCAGCTCTGCCGGGCGCACGCCGCGCGGGTAGGTGGGCTGCACGGCGCCGTGCGCCAGCGCCGCGCGGCCGGAAAGAAAGCCCTCCATGCTTTGCGCGGGCGCGGCATACCCGCCGCCGCCCGCGGCATAGGCCCGCTGTTCCAGCGCGCGCTGGAAGGCGATGGCCTTTTTGGCGTCGCCGTCAAAATCCTGCGGGCCCACGCTTACCACCACGGCGGCATTGGCGTTTTTGCCCGCGCGCGCGTGGAAGCTCATGCCATTGGTAACCACGCGCCCCTCTTCGCTGGCCGCGGCCACCACCTGCCCGCCCGGGCACATGCAAAAGGTGTATACGCAGCGCGCCCCCACATGCTGGCTCAGCTGGTATTCCCCGCGCGGCAGGGCCGGGTGGCCCGCCGCCTCGTGGTACAGCCCGCGCTCAATATCCGCCTGCAAATGTTCGGCCCGAAAGCCCACCGAAAACGGCTTTGCCTGCAGGGCAAAGCCCGCGTCTGCCAGCATGAAAAAGGTGTCGCGCGCGGAATGCCCCGGCGCCAGCACCAGCGCGCCGCACGGGACATCGCCCGCCGAAGTGCGCACCGCCGCAAGGCGGCCGCGCGCTGTGCAAAGCCCGGTGAGCTTTGTTTCAAAGCGCACCTCGCCGCCCAGGCGCTCTATTTCACGCCGGATGCTTTGAATGACGCCGCGCAGCTTATCGGTGCCCACATGGGGCTTTTGCTGCCACGCCACCTCGGGCGGCGCGCCGTGCGAAAGCAGCGTCTGTTTCACAAAAGCGCACAAGGGGTCGTGGATGCGCGTGGTAAGCTTGCCGTCCGAAAACGTGCCCGCGCCGCCCTCGCCGAACTGGATGTTCGCCTCTGGCTGCAAAACGCCCGTCTGTTCAAAGGCCTTCACCGCCGCGGCGCGCTTTTCCATGGCGGGGCCGCGCTCCAGCACAAGGGGGGCAAAGCCCGCCTGCGCCAGCACCAGCGCCGCAAACAGCCCCGCGGGCCCAAGCCCGCACACCACCGGCCTTTCGGCCAGCGGCGCGGCGCCGCGCGGGATGGTGAACGGCAGGGGCCTTGCCAACGAGACCGAGGGCGCAAAGCCCTCGTAGGAAAGCTCGGCGCCCTCGTCCCACAGCTCTACGGCCACCGTGTACACCAGGCTGGGCCTGCCACGCCTGGCGTCCACGCTTACTTTCGAAACCTCGGCCCGGCGCACCTCGCTGTGCTTTGCCCCCAGCACGCGCAGCGCCTGGGCCAGCGCCGCATCGCGCGGGGCCGAAAGCGGAAGGCGTATCTGCTTGACAAACAGCATATCAGCCCGCCCCTTCAGAGGTGTCGATGTCGCACAGCACCTCATAGCTGCCCGTGGCAAACACCGTGGACGAGCCCGGCACCACAATGGTAACCGGCATGCTCTGCTGGCCCTTCGAGACGTTGATGTTAGAGGCGGACGCATCCACCTGCGCCACCACGTTCGCTTCGCTCAGGGCGTCCAGCTCGTCTTCGGGGCCTACCAGCGTCACATCGCTCAGGCGGCGGGTAGTCACTGTCACCGTTGTGTCGCTAGGGGCGTTCACCACGGTAATTTGCGACACCGTCACCGTGCGCGTGGCAAAGCCGTAGGTGTCAAACGTCACGTCCACGCTTTGCAGCGCGTCCAGGTTCCGGATGCCCTCGGGCAGGGTGATGGAAAGCGTCACCGTCTCGCCCAGCTTGAACTTGGTCAGGTCTACAAAGCCGGCGCTCACGCTTTCCAGCGCGTCCACGCGCTCGGCCGGGCCGGCAATCAGGATGGTCTCCTGCGAAAGCTGGGCGTCCAGCACGCTGGTGTCGTAGCCCTGCGGCACGCCGGTGTATTCAAAGGTGATGGGCACCTCTTTCATTTTCAGCACCGGAATGGTCACTTCCACCTGCTCGGTGTCGGTGGTGATGTGCGTGTCGGTAAGCACGTTGCCGTCCTTATCCCAAAATTCCAGCTGCGCGGTGGCCAGGGCGCTTTCGGTGCGCTGGCCGCTCAGGGCCACGTTGGCCACCACTTTGTCCACCTGGCTCATCTGGCTTTCGGGCCCGCGCAGCGTCACCTCGGCGGGGGAGGCCACAGGGGTATCCACAAAATAGCCCTCGGCGGGCTCTACGCCAATGACATTCACCGTCACCGGGAAGGTTTTGGTGGCCATCTCATCGAACGTGAGAGTGATATAGTTGTTGGACACAATGCCCTCAATTTCATACTGCTGGGCGGCAATGGAGGTGTCGGCCCGGCGCACAATCAGGCGCAGCGTGTAGGTGCCCACGCCCGTGACGCTGGAATAATCCGGGTACACCAGCAAATCGCCCGCCTCCAGGCCGCCCACCACGCTGCCATCGCCCGTGACGCGCACATTCACCGTCATGTTCGGCTTTTCCACAATGCCAAGGCCATAGCTTTCATACGCGGCCGAGTTATACTCCAAATTCACCGGCACATAGCGCACGGTTACCGTCTGGTTCGGGTCTACCACCGAAATCACCACAAACCACATGAAAAATGCCACCAGCAGGGAAAACAGGGCCAGCACGCGCTTGTCGCCTGCAAGCCGGGCCAGGGCCTGGCGGAATGCCTCGCGGCCCTCTTTTTTGTGCGGGGGCTTGCCCGGCCCGGGCGCCGGGTTGCCCGGGGCGTTGTTGCGTTCCTGTTCACTCATGTTTCTTCCTCCAGAAGCTCCAGAAGGGCTGCTTTTTCTCCTCTTCCGCGGGGGGCACCACATCCCCCTCCAGCAGGCTGAACAGCGTCTGCCTGTCCAGCCTGCGAATCAGCACGCCGTTTTTGGCCAGCGAGATGATGCCCGTCTCTTCGCTCACCACCACCACCACGGCGTCCGAGTTTTCGCTCATGCCAAGGGCGGCGCGGTGGCGCGTGCCCATGTCCTTGCCCATTTCCAGGTTGTCGGAAAGCGGCAGCACGCAGCCCGCGGCCGCCAGGCGGCCGTCTCGCAAAATGGCCGCGCCGTCGTGCAGGGGCGTGCCCACATAGAAAATGGTGCCCAGCATCTCCTGCGTCACTTCCGCGTCCAGAATGGTGCCGGTTTTGATAACCTCGGAAAGGTTCGAGCGCTTTTCAAACACCATCAGCGCGCCGATGCGCGTGTCGGAAAACCGCTCGGCCGCGTCGCACACGGCCAGCGCCGCCTTGCGCCACTCTTCGCGCAGGGTGGCGCCGCGCGCCCTGGGCCGCAGAAATGCCGCCGAAAGGATATTGGTGTTGCCCACCTGCTCCAGCGCGCGGCGCAGCTCTGGCTGGAACACAATCACCAGCGCAATCAGCCCCCAGCTCATCAAATTATCTAAAATGAACTGCAGCGTGCGCAGGTGCGCAAAGCTTGCCACCGCCCACACCAGCAGCAGGGCAAGGATGCCCTTTGCAAGCTGTGCGGTGCGCGTTTTGCGCACCAGAATGATGGCCTCGTACACCAGAAACGCCACCACCAGGATATCCACCACGTCTGCTAGGCCGAAGCTTGCCTTCAGCCTGTTGATGAACGAATACCACATGGTGCCTCTCCTGCCTTCCTGCAAATGCGCGCGGGCCCTACTGCCCTAATAATTTAGTATATCATGTTTTCCTTTCGGAAAAAAGGGAAAATCGCCCCGCGGGGCCATATTTTCACCGCCCGCCGCCGGTGCGCCGCAAAAGGCACACACAGTGCGCGGCAATGCCCAGGCCCTCGCCCGTAAAGCCAAGGCCCTCCTCGGTGGTGGCCTTCACCGAGACATCGCCTGCGTCCATGCCGCAGGCCGCGGCCAGCTTTTCGCGCATGGCCGGAATGTATGCCGCCAGCTTCGGGCGCTGGCACAGCACGGTGGCGTCGATATTCTCCACCGCAAAGCCCGCCTGCCGCACGCGCGCGGCCACATGGCCCAGCAGCACCAGGCTGTCGGCGCCCTTGTACCTCTCGTCCGTGTCCGGAAACAGCTTGCCAATGTCGCCCAGCGCCGCCGCGCCCAGCAGAGCGTCCGCCACGGCGTGCGCCAGCACGTCCGCGTCCGAATGGCCCAAAAGCCCCTTTTCGTACGGAATTTCCACCCCGCCCAAAATCAGCTTGCGCCCCTCTACCAGGCGGTGCACGTCATAGCCGTGGCCCACGCGCATGGCCGTCTCCTCCTTTGCATGTGCGGGCAGGTCTTCCCGCGTGGTAATCTTCCGGTTGGCATACTCGCCCTCCACCAGCCGCACGGGCAGGCCCGCCAGCTCGAAAATGCTGCAGTCGTCCGTCACATCGCGCATGCGCTGCCGGCCCACCGCGGCCAGCGCCCGGCGGTACAGCGCCGTCTGGAAGCACTGGGGCGTCTGCACGGCAAACAGCGTCTCGCGCGCAGGCGTCTCCAGCACAAGGCCGTTTTGCGCGGCGCGCTTTACGGTGTCCTTTACGGGCACCGCGGGCGCCGCCGCGCCCATCTGCCCGGCGGCCTCCAGCGCGCGGCTTATCAGCTGCGGCGTCACAAAGGGGCGCGCCGCGTCGTGAATGGCCACCAGCGCCGCGTCCGTGGCGGCAAGGCAGTTTGCCACGCTTTGCGCGCGCGTTTCGCCGCCGCGCACCACGCGCCAGGGCTTGGCCTGCGCCGCCAGGGCGGCCTGCACGGCCGCTTCGTTGGCCGCGCTGGCGGCTGCCACCACCTCGTCCACATACGGGTGCCCGGCCAGCGCCTGCACGCTGTGCTGCAACACGGTCTTGCCGTCAAAGGCATAGCTCAGTTTGTCAAACCCCATGCGGCGCGAAGCGCCCGCCGCCACCAAAATGGCTGCCACCCGCTGCCCATTCAGCATACGGCCTTCCCCTTTCCGCTTACGGCTCTTTTTTCTCCAGCGCCAGGCGCACGGCCAGCACCGGCAGGCAGAACAGCTGCGGCACCAGCACGCCCAGCGCGTCTGCAAACGGCACAAACAATGCCAGCACCACGGCGCCAAACACTACAGCCAGCCGCACAAGGTACCAGCACACCACGCCCGATGCGTTCGGCGCCGCGCCCCAGGCGCGAAACAGGCAGGCGTGCGCCGCCAGCGCCACCGCAAGGCCGGCGCCGCCCCCAAGGGCGAAGGCTGCCGTGCCGCGCCCGCCAAAGGCCGCCACAGCGCCCAGCACCGCCGCAGCCAGCGCCGCGCCTGTCAGATACGTCCGCCAGAACAGTTTTTTCCGTTCGTTCTTTTCCATGCCGCGCCCTCTTTTGAAAGGGCCCCCGTGCAGGGGGCGCCTGTTGAAATTTTGCTGATAGATGCTGGTATATTATATCATATCCTTCTATGGCGGGGCAACTGATACCGCCCTGCCGCGAAAATTGCGCAGGCAGCCGTTTTCGCAAAAGGCCCCGGCCCCGGTTAAAAAACCGGGGCCGGGGCCTTTTGCCGTCTTTTCTGTTATATGCCTGTTTTGGGGTTTGGCTTCTGCGCCGGGGCTGTGCCGCCCGTGCCGCTGCCCTGCTGGCCCGCCATGGTTTTCACATCGGTGTATGCCTTGCCCTCAAATGTGGCCACAGCGGTATAAACCGTGCTGCCGCCGCGCGTTTCGCTTGTCACCGTGGCCTGCACGGTGCGCGTGTGGGCCGCATCGTTTCCGCACGCAAATGTGGCAGCGGCTGCAGAATAATCCCCGGCCCAGGCCCAAACCGGGGCGCCCCATACATGGCGGCACACCGTCACCTTGCCCGGCGCCTGCCCGCCATCTGCCGGCACAAACCAAGAGCGCACGCCCGGCGTAGTGGTTGCCGGAGCCTCTGGCACGGTGTGCACCTTCACGCCCACCGCCTCGCAGTTTGCACCCAGCGTGATGGCATCGCTTACGCCTTCCGTTTTGTCCACGCCTTCAAAGGGCCTGCCGCCCGCCGTGTTTTCCGCGCTGACATCGGCATCCAGGAAGATGCCGCCGGTGCCATAGCTGTATACGGTGGGCCTTTTTGCGTTTTCCGACACGGCCGTTACACGGGTGCCCGCCCCCGTAATGGAAAGCGTACCGTCTGTTGTGCACAGCGCGCGGCCCGTGGGGAATAGGCCTGCACCTGCCCGCCCGAAATCTGCATGGCCGCCGCTTGAAACGCATCGCCATCGTACGCGGAAACATCCAGTGTACCCGCCTCTACTGTCATATTCTGAACTGCGCTGATGCCATATGTGCTGGCCGCCGTGAGCTGGGTGCCCGCGCCGCGAATGGCAATATCTCCATCGCTGTACAGGGCAAGCCCGCCGTTTGCATCCTTCCGGCCCTGGATTTCGACGACGCTGTCCTCCACCACAATGCCGCCCTGCGCAGCCCAGACAGCGTCATACCCCTGCGTGACGTCCAGGGTTACGGTGCTGCCGCACAGCACGGTGCCGGCCGCCAGCACAATGGCGGCAGCCACACCCGGCCCCGGCCCTTTTCTGCACGGCATGCGCCACGCCCCCTTCCGGCGCCGCGCGGGCGGATAACGCGCGGCTCTACGGGAGATTATGGTAAATATATTTACTAAAATCAATAGTAAATATCTTTATTATGCTACGCTGGGGCCAAGGCGGTGTTGGCAATGGGCCAAATGGAATATGTGCGCATTATACGCAACCTGCGCGAGGACGCAGACAAAACACAAACGCAGATAGCCCAGGTGCTGGGCACATCGCAAACCATGTATGCCCGCTACGAGCGCGGGGCAAGCGAAATGCCCATCCGGCATCTGATTACCCTGTGCCGCTATTACGGCGTTTCGGCCGATTATGTGCTGGGCCTGAAACCGGCAAAATAGTAAAAGCAGGCGCATGCGGCGCACAGCCGCAGGCACCTGCGTTTTCTTTTTAGAAGGGCGGCGTGCAGGGCGCCCTTCAGCCGGTGAGGCCAAACCACACCAGCAGCGCCGCGCCCACGGCCCCAAGGCCTGCGGCCACCGCCAGGTATGGCTTTTCTTCGTAGGTTTCATATTTATAAACCAGCGCGGCCGCACAGCCAAAAAACAAAAGCGAAAGGCTGCCCTTCCACGCAGGGTTGCCTTTTACCAGGCACATCACTGTAAGCACCTGTGTGGCGGCTGTCATAAAATCCAGCGCATGGCTGCGCGCGCGGGTGTCTATCTGTTCATCGCGCTCGTCCCTGCGCGGCATCGGGCGGCGTGTTTGCATGGGCATTGCGGTTTCCTCCTTCCCATTGTGTGCAGGCGGCGCCGTCAGGTGCGCTTTTCGTAATAGTAAAAGGCGCCCAGCCCTGCCAGCATGCTGGCAGAAAGCGCGGCCGCCAGCCCCGTGCCGATGGCCGTCAGCGCCTGTGTGCCCGTCACCTTGCCCGCCACCAGCAGGGGCAGCATCAGCCCAAAGCACACGGCCTGCGTCAGCCGGAAGGCCGCGCTTTTGCTTTTCAGTTCCACCAGGCGGTTGCGCTCGTCGCGCTCTTCCAGCTTATCTTCGCGCGCCATCTTCTGGGAAAGGCCGCGCATCATGGCCCCTGCGCCCACAAACAGCAGCACCGCAACCAGCACAATGCCCGCCGCATCTATGCCCCGCAGCGCGGCGGTAACGGCGTTTAAAACGCCCAGCGCGGCAGAAAACACGCCGAAAGCGAAAGTTTTTTTGTTATAAATCTTCATACTGCACTTCCTCCCTTTGCAGGTTTTCTTCCAGGCAGCAAAGCTGTTCCACCGTCACCCCAAACACGCGCGCCATGCGGTAAGCCAGCATCAGCGAGGGGCTGTACTGCCCTTTTTCGATGGAGATGATGGTGCGCGCCGAAACGTGCACGCGTTCTGCCAGCTGCTGCTGCGTCAGCCCAGCCGCCACCCGCAGCTGGCGCACTTTTGTTATCATAGGCGGCCTCCCCCCTATATGAAGTTCGCTTCATATGAAGTTAGCTTCATATTATCAAATGCCCCGCGGGCTGTCAAGTGTGTTTTTTCAAAAAGCCGCCCGCGCTGGAAGCCGTTGCGCACGAGCTGGAAAAGCTGAACGAGCAGCTTGCCACCAGGCAGGCGCGGCGGCAGGCGTTTTTTGCTGGTGTTGTTCCTGGCTGCTGTTTTTCCCCAATGGAACGTGCTGTTTTACAAGTTTGGGCAAAACCTGTATGAGTGGCTGCATTGAATTGCAGGCAAAAGGGCGAGTGCGGCCTTGAAAGGCTGCACGCGCCCTTGGTGTGTTTTTTGCCCTCTCCTGCCTTGGCTGCCGCCCGCTGGGCAGGCGGGCGGGGCGGCCCGGCGGTGGCGCATGAAATGCGCCGTTCATCTTGCCCGTTGACTGGCCCGGCCGGCTTTGCTATCTCTTCAATAAACGGGAGGTTAATGCTGTTTAACAATGGCACATAATTCTTTTACATAGAGATCGGTGTGGTTCATGGAAAACTCTCCGTGGTACATAGTTGGGATGATATGTAAGTTGCTTTTTCTCAGCGTTTCATGTAGCTTTCTTGCAGAAAACAAGATACGTTTATTTTCCCGTTCCCCGACAAACAAATGGATTTCTGCCACACACTCTCCAAGAGACTTCTTTATGAAATACATAGAACTTTCTTGTAAGAACGCAATCATATTTTGCTTAGTAATACCGCAAGTATCTTGATAATAGTCATTGAACAATTCCGGCTTTATTCGGAGTGAACGAAATTGCAATTTAGAAAACCATTTTTGCCGAATCAATCCATAACAACCCCCAAACACTGGTTTAATCAACGAACAAGTTAGTTTGGATGGAATAACCGCTGCACTCTCGACCATTGCAAAACGACAGATGCTTTTCCGCTGGGATAACATTTCAAGTAATATTTGACCGCCAAGAGATAACCCGCCAATTAGCAGTACCGAACCTCCAAAGTTCATATCAATAAAAGAAATGATTTCACCAGCATTGTCTTTGATTGTTGTGAAATTTTTATCGCTTCCTGCGTGACCATCCAATATCGGAATAATTATCTGAAAGTCATTTTGAAGTCGTTCAGATACTTCTCGGTAATTCCACCATGACAAGCCGCCGCCATGCAGAAGAATAATCACATCTCGATTTTGTTTTCCGTATATTTTATATTGCAACTTGCCTCACCTCACTGCAAGTTTCCGATTTGTCGCTCTCTTGCTTTCTTCCCCGCTGCGTCTTTGGGCTTTCAATAAATCTGGCTTTTGTGCAATCTTTTTCAGCCACTTCTTTTCCCTGTCTGGCAGCTTCCCGCAGTTCAGCTTAAACCGCTTGCAGATAAACACCACAGCCACCTGTTCCGGGCCGCTGCCCGGGCCGGTGGTTTCCTCTGTGGCCTGCAAGAAATCTTCCAGCGGGTTGCCCTCGAAAAATTCCCTCATTCGTTCATTTTCATTTGGTCTGCACACCACCATTCGGGAGTTAAAGATTTCAGGCGCATCACCTTTTTCGTTTCATAGTCGCACAAAATTTCTATTTCGCCTGCTGTTTGATTCAACTGCATCATAAATTCCCGGCAGGCTCCGCACGGCATACCTGCTTTTCCATCCGGCATGACAGCGACTATTTTTATAATTAAATTTTCTCCGTTTGTTATCATATTTGCAATCGCATTTCTTTCCGCACACATTCCCAATGAACAGGCCGTATCCAAGCAAACCCCGGTATAGATATTTCCTTTTGCCGAAAGAACTGCGGCAGAAACACGCCCCGCCTCAATCAGCGGCGAGAGTTTTCTCTCATACTGTACTTTCCGTGCGGCAATATACAGTTTATCCCACGCCCCATCGTATTGGGCAAGCGCACGCTCTTCCATCTCACGAACAAAATGTTCTTTTCCATCACAATATCCATCTATATCGTAGGGAAACTTTTGCGCAAGGTCTTTCTTGATTTTTGCGTATTCGTTCCGCTCTTTTTCATGGGTACGCATATAGTCCCGAAATGCAAGGTGTCGCCCGATATTGTGCCAATCGTCTGCTTGAAAAATATGAATTTGATGGGTTCGCTCGTCACCACCTTTGCGAAGATAGCGTCTGCCCGTTATTCCAAATTCACCGAGATATTCATAACCCAGGTCTGAAAACTTTTCCGCAACCGCATCTACTCTCTCAAGGCTTCTAACGGCTGCCATAATATCGATAATTGGTTTGGCGGCCAGCCCCGGAACGGATGTGCTTCCAATATGGTAGATAGAAATGCAGTTATCTTTCAGTATTTCGGTAATACAGGCCCGCTCTTGTACATATTTTGACGGCCATTCGGGGTTATAATTTACAACGGTTATATGCTGCGGCATCACACATCGCTCCTTATCCAGTTCTTGCAAGCTATTTTTTCCTGCCTGCACAATCACTTTCCTTATCAGCTGTTGAAACAAGCCCGCATTTTCTTCGGCCACCGGCGCGGGCTGTTTCAGCGTCAAGTCACGCTCTGCACGCAGGCCTTTTCGGCGTTCCTGTGCGGGCAGCCCCACACGCCCCTTCCGCGCCTGCCTCGCCAGGCGGAAATTCGTCATTTTCCCTTTCGGAAACTTCCGCTTCCGCGGTATGTAAGCGCAGTGCAAGCAAAGCACTGCCCGCAATTTTTACATTTAATTACGTGCCTGATCACATCATTTGCCCAGCAGCCGTTTTCATCTTTTACTTTATCTGTGTCACAACTCTTAAATTCAAATTGAAAGCTTCCGCTATCCACCAAAAACTGTATGTATGCCAGGCAGTCAAGATATGCTTTCGGGGTAGGGAAGGCCTCCCTTAGCTTTACTTTTTCGCAGCTTTCACACATCGGCGTTTTCTCATCCGCTTCTGATTGACTCTTTTTTCATTCTAGCACAACTTTAAAAGCATGGAAACGGCATATTTCCCCCTTTTCCGCCACCCGGCGCGTGCAGCCGCTTTTGGCCGGTGCTGTTCCCGGCCGCTGGTTTTTTCTCAATGGGCCATGCGGCTTTGCAGGCTTTGGCAAAACCTGCCCGGGCGGCCGCGCGGAATTGCAGGCAGAAAAAGGGCGCGTGCAGCCTTCCCAGGCCGCACGCGCCCTTGGTGCGTTTTTTGCCTTTCTCACCCGGCCGCAAGCCGGGCAAACACGCGCTTCAGGGGGTGATACAGCGCCAGCACAATGACAAAATTGCCCGCGCAGTGCGCCACGCTGAACGGGATGCCCGAAACAAGGCGCGCCAGCGCGCCCAGCAGGCCAAACTCCACCAAATAAACCGGCAGGAACAGCGCCTCGAACAGAAGGCCGAAAAAGCCCGCCGCCACGGCCCATAAAAGCGCCGAATCGTTTTTGCGCAGGGCGTGCACGGCCAGCACCCACAGCGGCCATGCCCAGCAATAGGCCAGCCACCAATCGCCAAAGCCGTAAAACAGCCCCTCCAGCATCACATACACCGTCGTGGCCGCCAGCGCGCTGCGCGCGCCCAGGCACACGGTATAAAGAAGCAAAAGCAGCGCCACGGGGTGGATGTTTGGCAGGCCGGAAAGCACCCATTTGCCCGCGAACACAAACGCGCCCAGCAGCGCCGAGCGCACAAGCTGTTTTGTGGTGGCCAAAGCCCTGCCCCCTTTCCTTTTTTTCGTGTTTCGCGGCGCGGCGCGGGCCTTATGCCGCACCCGCACCGCGCCGCGCCATGGCTCAATAGCCCTGCGTCAGCGTAATTTCAAACGTGTCCCCGTCTGCAATGGGGGTAGAATCCACGCCTGTTTCCAGCGTTTCGCCGCCCTTGGTAAAGCACCACCACTCCTGGTTGGCGTCGTTGGCCGTCACGCCGCCCACCGTTTTCACAAACAGGCCGTATTCACCCTCTTCGCCCGCAATCAGCGCCGCCTGCTCCAGCGCGCCGCGCAGGTATTCCTCGCTGGTGGAAATGGTGTGGCTGTTCTGTGTGCCGTCGGCGAACACTACGTTCACGGTGATGGTTTTTTCGCCCTGCGCGGCCTGCGGCTTCAGGGCAACCCACAGCCCCAGCGCAATGGCCACCACGGCCACCAGCGCCACCACGGCCAGCACAATTTTTTTGTTGTTTTTCATGTTACGCTTCTACCTCTCTTTTTTGCAGCCCCGGCCAAAAGCATGTGCCGGGGCGTTTTTTGCAAAACAAAACACCCTTTTGCCAAAGCCGGGGCGGCGCAGAAAGCCCCCCAAGCAGGGGGCCCGCCCATGGGCCGCAGGCACTTTTGAAAAGCGCCCCGCGAAAAAAGGCGGCCGCTGCGCACAAATTTCCTGTGCGGCACCGGGCGGCCCTGCCCCACTGGCGGCGCAGGGAACAAAAAAGCCCCCGTGGCAGGCCTGACGGCTGCCGTGGGGGGCTTGGTTTGCACGCTGCGAAATGGCGGGCAAATGTTTCCCTGCCGCCCCGGCTGAAAGCGAAAGGGCGGCACAAAGCGGCGCCGCACGGCACGCGGCGGCGCGCGGTGCCATGCTGCACTTTTTTGTACGCAGCCCATTGCCCCGTGAGCATTGTACGCAAGCTGGGCACGGTAACCCGACTGGGCGCCCGGCGGCAAAACGGCGCAAAGGCCGCTTTGCCGGGCAGGCGCGTCACGGTGGCGGAACCGCGCGGGATTTGCACCCGCTTCCCCGTATCCGCCCAGCTGCACGAGAGTTTTGTTTTCCGGCCAAAGCATACCACAGAAAACGGCGCAAGGCAAGTGGTTTGGCACGTTTGCGCTTGTATTTTGGCGCGCAATGCGGTATCTTAAAAAGAAAAGAAGCAACAAAGGAGAGGTGCGCTATGCAGCGTCAGGACGCAGTAAAACTGGTACAAAAATATAACAAAGAGCCTTTTCACATGCAGCACGCCTTCACGGTAGAGGCTGTGATGCGCTGGTTTGCAAACGAGCTTGGCTATGGCAGCGAGGCCGATTTTTGGGCCCTTGCGGGCCTGCTTCACGATGTGGATTTTGAGATGTGGCCCGACGAACACTGCAAAAAAGCGCCCGAGCTGCTGGCCGAAATTGGCGCAGATGAAGCGCTGGTGCACGCTGTGTGCAGCCACGGCTGGGGCGAGTGCAGCGACGTAGAGCCCGTGCACCAGATGGAAAAGGTGCTGTTTGCCACAGACGAATTGACGGGCCTGATTGGCGCGGCTGCGCGCATGCGCCCGTCGAAAAGCTGTAAAGATATGGAGCTTTCCAGCCTGAAAAAGAAATTTAAGGATAAGCGCTTTGCGGCGGGCTGCTCGCGCGATATTATCCGCCAGGGCGCCGGGCTGCTGGGCTGGGAGCTGGACGAGCTGCTGGATAAAACGCTGGCCGCCATGCGCGCCAGCGAGGATGCCATTGAGGCTGAGATGGCCGCGCTGTAAAGGCGCGGGCGCATACGCTTTGCACGGTTTGCCTCTGTGCCCGCGCCGCAAAGGCGGCGCGGGCACAGGTTTTTTGCACAGAAAGGGGGGCGCCGCATGGCGGCCAGGCTTATCTTGAACATTGCCGTCAGCCTGGACGGCTATCTTGCAGACAAGGCCGGGGGCTATGCCTGGATAACCGGCCACGGGGACGCAGGGCAGAACACCAGGGCGCAGTTTTGCTTTGAAACGTTCCTGGCCGGGTGCGGCACCGTGGTGATGGGCCGCAACGCATACGACGACTGCGGCATTGAGCACATAGACGGCTGGCAAGAAAAGCATTTTCTTGTGGCCTCTCACCGCCCGCGCCCCGCAGATGCGCCGCCGAACGTGGAATTTTTCTGCGGCGGGCTTGCCGAAAAAGTGGCAGAGCAGAAGCGGCGCGCCCGGGGCGGCATCTGGCTGTTCGGCGGCGGGCAGGTGGCCAGCGCCCTGCTTCGCGCGGGCCTTGTGGATGAGGCCGTCATCGGCGTGCTGCCCATTATTCTGGGCGCGGGCCGCAGGCTGTTTGTTGGCGAAATGCCAACGCGCCTTCTGCATTTGCAGGAATGCACCGTCACAGACGGCATTGCCATGCTGCGCTATACAAACAGGGGCCGGTCTTAAAACCGGCCCCTGTTTGTATCGAATAAGAACGCCGCCTGGGCGGCCTGCAGCCATAGCTCAGCCTTCCGCCTGCCCGTGCGGTTTTTGCGGCGCGCCGCCCGCGGCGGCCGCCTTGAAAAAGGCAATTTCGCGCGCCCAGCCCGCGTCGTCGTTCGGCGTCTCCAGTATTTTGGGCAGGCCCGCCAGCACGGGGTGCTGCGCAATGCGCGCAAAGGCTTCGGCCCCAATGTGCCCTTCGCCTATCTGCGCGTGCCTGTCTTTTCGGGCGCCGCAGGGGTTCAGGCTGTCGTTCACATGCAGCGCTTTCAGCTTGTTCAACCCAATAACGCGGTCAAACTGCGCCAGCACGCCGTCCAAATCGTGCACAATGTCATAGCCGCCGTCCCACACATGGCAGGTGTCCAGGCACACGGCCACCTTCTCGTTCAGGCGCACCTTGTCCAGAATGGCGGCCAGTTCTTCAAATGTGCGGCCCACCTCGCTGCCCTTGCCCGCCATCGTCTCCAGCAGCACCGTGGTGGTGATGCCCGGCGTGAGGATGGCGTTCAGCTGCGCGGCAATCAGGCGCACGCCCTCTTTCACGCCCTGGCCCACATGGCTGCCCGGGTGAAAATTGTAATATTGGCCAGGCAGCGCGGCCTCCAGCCGCGCAAGGTCTTCTTCCATGGCGCGGTGGGCAAAATCGCGCACGGCCTCGTCTTTGCCGCAGGCATTCAGCGTGTAGGGCGCGTGCGCCACCAGCGTGCCAAAGCCGTTTTCCCGCAGAAAGGTTCGCAGGGCTGCGGCGTCCGCCTCGTCCAGCGGTTTTTGCGCGCCGCCGCGCGGGTTGCGCGTAAAAAAGGCAAAGGTGTTGCCGCCCAGCTTCGCGGCCTGCTTGCCCATGGCAAGGTACCCTTTGGAAGAAGATACATGGTTGCCTATCAAAAACATGGCTGTATTCCCTTTCTGCCCGCGCAGCATGCCGCTTTTCCCGGCGCCGCGCGTGGCAAACAAATTGTACCACATCTTGCCACGAAGGGGAATGCCCGGCCGTGTGTCAGCCACCGCACCCTTTTTTGATGCGGTTCATGTACTGTGTGGGGCTTTCGCCCGTGATCTGCTTGAACACTTTGGAAAAATAGAACGGGTCTTCATACCCCACCTCCTGCGAGATCTCGCGCATGAGAAGGTCTGTGTCCCGCATCAGGGCCTGGGCGCGCTGTATGCGAAGCTGCGCCACATACTTGCCCGGCGACATGCCGTATTTCGCTTTGAAGATGCCGCTGATGTACGACGGCACGAAGCCGAATTTCTCCGACAGGATCTTGTTGGATATCTCGTGCCGGAAGTTTGCGGCCAGATACTGTTCCACCATCACGGCAAGCTCCTGCTTTTCTGCGGGCGCCGGAAGGGTGCCCTGCACTTTTTTCAGCAAAAAGCCGATTTGGCGTTTCATTTCCGGAAGCTGAAAGCCGCTGTGCAGGATATAGCCCAGCTCTTCTTCCACGCGCCAGTACGGCAGGTTTGCGGGGCTTTGCTGGCACAAAGTGTGAAAAAAGTGCTTGAGCATCATTTCCACTTCCGTAAACTTCAAAGGCGCCCGGGCTGCATTTTCCAGCAGATGCTCCAGCGCCCGCATCGTGTCGGCTGGGCGCGCCTTTGCACCCTGCAGCGCTTCATCCACCGCGGCAAATGGCCGAACGGCCGGCTCGCTGTGTGTGCCGCCGCTGTCGATCAGGAACGCCGAATGACAGAACAGCCTGTTCTTTTCAATATAGTTTTTCACCTCGTGGTATACACTTCGCAGTTTGGAAAGAGGGAATGTGGAAGTAAACAGCAGCGTTGTAAGCCAGCAGCCGTCCGCCTGCAATTTGCGATGGAGCGCCCGCGCTGAAAAAACATCGGTCAGGCGGCGGTCGAACGACACAACCAGCTTTTCCATCTCTGTGCGGCCATCCAGCACCCAGGTGGCAACCCCTTCAAACGCACCGGCAACGGCGCCCGGCACGTCCAGCCTTGTCCACAGATCGCCCGCGTCGTACGCCAGGGCCTCGTCCATCCGCTCGCCCGCGTCCAGATACAGCATCAGAAGGTGGCAATCTGTCTGCGGCAGTTCCTGCACACGGCGGCCGAACAGCGCATCGCGCAGCGTCTGTTCCCAGTTTTGCTGATCTTTGCGCGAAAACTGCGCTTCTATGCGCCGCAACAGCGCCCACAATTCTTTTTCCTGCAGCGGTTTCAAAAGATAATCTGCCGCATGAAGCGCACAGGCTTTTCTGGCATACTCAAAATTTTTGTATCCGCTCACCACCACGGACATGATATCCGCATGATGCGCGTCAATATATTCCAGCACCTCCAGCCCGCTGATGACTGGCAGGTTGATGTCCAGAAACACAAGGTCGATGCCGCCGCGCTTCAGAAAATCAATGGCTTCCCGGCCGTTTTGCGCGGCCGCCACCACATCAAACGTCGGGCCCGCCTGCCGGATCTTCTGGCAAATACTTCTCAGGATCGGCGGTTCGTCCTCCACCACCATAACGCGGATTCTGATAAAGCATCCCTCCTATCTTGATAAAGAAACCGCCTTCCGCCGGGCTGCGCACTTCGAAAATGGCGCCAGGCCCATACAGCATGGAAAGCCGGATCAGGATATTGGAGATCGACAGCCCGCCGATGCGCAGTTCCCGCATCAGCTCCTGCGCATCCTTTGTCTGGATCTCCTGAAATTTTTCACGCAGGCTTTGCAGCGCCTGGTCGTCTGCCCCGTTGCCGTTGTCCTGCACTTCAAAATACCACTGCGCATCATCCGTGTACAAATGAAGGGAGACCTGCCAGGGGAACTCCTTGTTTTTTGTTCCGTTTTTGAAGAAATTTTCCACAAGCGGCTGGAAGATGAATTTCGGGATATAGTATTCTCTGTCCTCCCCGTCCATCATAACGGTATATCCAAGGTTGTCCTCATAGCGCAGCTTCATCAATTTCAGATAATTGATGGCGTTGTTCAGCTCCTGCTGAACGCTTACCATGGAGTCGTCATAGTCGCTGGAATAGCGGATCATCTCCGACAAAAGCTGGCACACCTCCGGGATCCTGCCGTATTGCTCCTCGTCTGCCATGGCCGATATGACCGCCATGGTATTATGGATGAAATGCGGGTTCATCTGCGCCTGAAGCGCCAGCATGTGCGATTGTATCTCACCCACCTGCGCCGCCATCGTCTTTGCCATGGAGCGCTGCAGGTTTTTCATCATGGTGGCAAACGCCTGGTTCAGCTGCACCAGTTCATTGCCCTTGCCGGGGATCAAAAGCGGGCTTTCGCTGAAATTCTGTTCCGGGTCCAGGTTTTCCAGCACCTCGCACAAATCTGCGATCGGCTGCGTAGTGCGCCGCACCAGCAGATACTGCACCACAAGCGCGATCAGAATGATCAGCACTGCGGCCAGCAGGATGGTGGCCACCGTCATCCCTACAAACTGGCGGTATCCGCTTTGGTCCTGCACCAGAACAAGCGTCAGCCCATACTGGCTCATGGGCTCGCAGCGGATGATGTAATCGTCCTGCTCCTCCGCCAGGCCCGCGCTTTCAAACGCTGTGCGCGGCATGGCGCGCAAAAGCTGCTCCACCTGTTCGGAACCGTTATAGGACAGGATGATGTCTCCATCGCTGTTCAAAAGGAATCCCTGAAGGTCCGTAGTGTCGAAATCGTAATACTGCCCGAAATTTTTCACAAGATATTGCACCTGCACATATCCCACAACGCGCGCGGGCGTGATGCTGCTGTCATGTATCTGGCGGCATACGGTGAACACAGATTCCTCCTGCTGGCCCAGATAGGGGTCCGACGGGTCGATATGATACAGCGGCTCTTTGCCGTTTTGGGCAAAATCCGCCTGCAGCTGTACGGCAAACGGCACCGTGGAAGCCGGCTGCAGGAACTGATAATCCACCGCCGTGCCCACATAGGTGAAGTCGTTGGTGCCGTTCAGCAGGCAGATGCGGTACACCGAGCTGCGCTTGAGGATGTACGACCACATGAAGCTCTTCATCTCCGCGTCTTTTGCCAGCATTTGCGTAAAAGCGTTCTCTTGCCCCTGCGAACCATACAGTTCGCTGAAAGTATCCGTCACATACACATTATTGGAAAGCTGCAAAGAGATCTCGTCCAGCATCTCCACCGCCGCCCCGATCTGTGAGGCAATGTTTGCCGTTAGAAATTCCATTTGCTGATACTGGTTTTTCTGCATCGTGCGCACATAATAGGTGCCAACGCCCATTGCAAAAGTAATCACCACACCGGCAATGGCCACGATGCCGCCCATGATGAGCCTTCTTCGAAAACGGTATTTCACACTAGCACCTCCCGCCTGCGCAGCCGGCCACGCCGCTTTGCCGCAGCCTTCCCTCTCGAGTATAAAACACAACAAACCACAGGGCAATACAAGCCCTGTGGTTTGTGTGAAAGAGCCCGCTCACCCTTTCACAGAACCTGAGACCATGCCTTCCACGATATATTTCTGCAGGCACAGGAACAATATCAGCATCGGCAGGATGGTGAGCACCAGCGCGCCGAACACATATTGCCAGTCGCGCTGATACTGCCCGAAAAAGTTGTAAATGGTAAGCGGCACCGTCCAGTTCTTGGAAGAGCCGAAGAAGAACAGCGGGATCATGAAGTTGTTCCAGATATCGATGGCGCTCACCACGATATTTGTCACCAAAATCGGCTTCATCACCGGCAGTAATATCTGGAACGAAAGGCGCAAAAACCCGCATCCGTCAATGGTGGCCGCCTCGTCGATCTCCCTGGGCACGCTTTTGGTGAAGCTGTAAAACGTCATCACCGTAAAGGGAAGCCGCAGCGCGATGAACAGGCATATCACCGCCAGATAAGTGCCATAGATGTTCAACACCTTCAGCATGGCAAAGGTGGTTGCGATCTGCAGCGTGATGGTGAGCCCGAAGATAAAGTAATAGTATACACCGGTGGAAAGCCGGGTGCGCCGCCTGGACAGCACGATCCCCGCCAAAGCCCCAAATATGATGGAAAACAGCGTGGCCGGCACCGTGATCAGCAGGCTGTTTTTGTATCCGTTCAGGATCTTGCCCTTCTCCAGCACGTGCAGATAGTTTTCCGGGTGGAACTCTGACGGAAGCGAGAGGTCGAACGCGCTGGCCTCGGCCTGAGTCTTAAAAGAGCCCAGCACCATCATGATCACCGGCACCAGATAGATCAAAGCGAACAGGACAAGCAGCAAAAAGATCACCCAGTTGATGATCTTTGTTTTACGAGTGATCATGCCTCCACCTCCCGGGCCACAAGATAACGGTTCAACAGGAACGAGATCAGCATCACAATGGCGCACAAGATCACGCTGCCCGCACTGGATTCGCCCAGGAACCCGAGCGAGAACGATTGATACACGTAGGTGGAAAGCACCTGGGTGTCAAAGCCCGGCCCGCCGTTGGTGATGACATAGATGATATCGAACACTTTCAAACCGCCGGAGATGCCAAGCGTGATCACCACCGTGAAGGACGGTGCGATCAGCGGCAAAGTGATATTGCGAAAACATGCCCAGGGGCTTGCGCCCTCGATGCTGGCGTATTCATAATAATCTTTGGGCACGGCCTGCAGCGCCGAAATAAAGATAAACATGTTGAAGCCCGCCCACATCCAGCTTTCGATCAAAATGACCGAGCCGAAGGCTGTGCCGTAATGTGCAAGCCAGTCCATGGTGAGGCCGCCTGCGCCCAGTGCTTCCAGTGCATTGTTCAGCAGGCCCGTTTTGGACAAAATGGCCCTGAACAAAACACCCACCACTGTCACACTCAGCACGCACGGCGCATAATAGATGGTGCGCAGCACATTGTTGGCGCGAATCTTCCGCACCAAAAGCAGCGCCAGGGCAAGACCGCCCACCGTTTTCAGGATCGTGGTGCAGATGGCGAATATGAATGTGTTCATCAGTGAGTGCAGGAACACAGGGTCCTTCAAAAGCGTAATGTAGTTGGTGATGCCGCGAAATTCCGGCGCATAAAATCGGCTGATGTTCCAGTCGGTGAACGAAAAGAACAGGCTTGCCAGAAGCGGCACGATGGTGAACACCGTAAAAATGAGAAGGGCCGGAATCAGGGCCCAATACGGATAAAGAGATTTTTTGCGCATGTCGCGGCTCCCTTCTATGCGTGTAGTGTGTTTGTAAAAGGGACGGCAGCCATACGGATGCCGCCCCTTTTCGTCATGTCACCGCGTTAGGTCCAGCCTTCGACTTTTTTCTCCGTCTGATACTTCGCGATATCCTGCTGGAAGCGCTCCATCACTTCGGCGCCCGTCATATCGCCCTTGTACGGAGCCTCCAGGAAATACTGCCACAGCGTGTTGGCAAACAGGGGCTGCACGTCGTTGAAGCTCTGGTCGAACTCCGTCACAGTCTTGCCCTGATCGA
>OGGQ01001070.1_pt1 | contig 37428 bp, 27 predicted proteins | sample 1571191 | NCBI WGS metagenome assembly OGGQ01 (sample SAMEA2582061, study PRJEB24529) | metagenome | biome: Human gut stool | place: China | collected 2011
CATACAGGTAGGCGTGGTGATCGGGGGCGGCAATTTTTGGAGAGGCCGTTCCAGCAACGCGATTGACCGGACAAAGGCCGATCAGATCGGCATGCTGGCCACGGTGATGAATGCGATTTATGTGTCGGAAATCTTCCGCAGCGAAGGGATGATGACAAACATACTGACGCCATTTGAATGCGGTTCCATGACGAAGCTGTATTCCAAAGACCGGGCTAATAAATATTTTGCAAAGGGCATGGTGGTCTTTTTTGCCGGGGGCACCGGGCATCCGTATTTCTCCACCGATACAGGCGTGGCATTAAGAGCCATCGAGATGGAGGCGGATATCATTTTGCTGGCCAAGGCGGTGGACGGCGTATATGACAGCGACCCCAAGCTGAATCCTGCGGCGAAGAAATACGATACCGTGAGCATACAGGAAGTCATCGACAAACAGCTGGGCGTGGTGGATCTGACCGCATCCATCATGTGTATGGAGAATAAGATGCCCATGGCTGTATTCGGACTGGACGGCGAAGACAGCATAGTAAGAGCGATGAAGGGTGATATCACCGGTACAATTGTAACGGTGGATTGATAGTGGCTGCAAACTATAAAGAATTGCGATAAAACGGAGGTAAATGTATGGATTTAAAATTATTCGAAGAGAAAATGGAAAAAAGTCTGAATGCGCTCTCCGCAGATCTGCTGACGATCCGCGCAGGACGAGCAAATCCCCATGTGCTTGATAAAATACGTGTGGATTATTACGGAAGCCCCACCCCCATACAGCAGGTGGCCAACATCTCAATACCCGAGGCGAGGATGATCGTGATCCAGCCTTGGGAGAGATCTCTGATTAAGGAAATCGAAAAAGCAATCCTGACTTCCGAGCTGGGCATCAATCCGTCCAATGACGGAAGCGTGATCCGCCTGACTTTTCCGGAACTGACGGAGGACCGCAGAAAAGAACTGGCAAAGGATGTTAAGAAAAAAGGCGAGAATGCGAAGGTTGCAATCCGCAATATCCGCCGGGATGCCAACGATGCCGTTAAAAAAGCTGAGAAATCCGGGGATATCTCAGAAGATGAGATGAAACAGGCAGAGGAGAAGATGCAGAAGACCACCGATAAGTATATTACGAAGGTGGACTCAGAGGTGGATGCGAAAATGAAGGAGATTATGACCGTTTAGGCATTATTATGGCTGCGGGTCATTCTGAAAGAGGGGACTGTCCCCCAAATTAGCGGTGCTAATTTCGGCGGACTGTCCCTGTTTTGTTCCACACGCAGTATAATAAAGAATCCCGCTCGCTTGTGCGATCCAAAGCAAAGCGCAGGGAGACCAATAGGAAAACAGTTGCAATTATCAAAGCAACAGGCAAAGGAGCAGGCGGATGGACGATAAGAAAGAACTGAAGATCCCAAAACATGTGGCGATCATACTGGACGGTAACGGCCGATGGGCGAAAAAGAGAGGTCTGCCCAGAAATATGGGACATGTGGAAGGCTGCAAGGTGGTGGAGCAGACCGTGGAGGATGCGGCGAGACTCGGCATCCGCTATCTGACGGTCTATGGGTTCTCCACAGAGAACTGGAAACGGCCGGAAGAAGAGGTCGGGGCGCTGATGCAGATGTTCCGTTATTATATGAAACGGCTGCTAAAGGTAGCCACCAAGAATAACGTGAGGGTGAAGGTAATCGGTGAGAGAAGCCGGTTTGACGCGGATATCATTGAAGGCCTAAATAAACTGGAATCACAGACCGGCATGAACACCGGGCTCACCTTTGTGATCGCGGTCAACTATGGCAGCCGGGATGAGATCATCCGGGCGCTTAAGCATATGATGCGCGACTGTAAAGACGGCAGGATTACACCGGAGCAGGTGGATGAGAGCCTGTTCTCCGAATACCTTGATACGAGGGGAATCCCGGATCCCGATCTGCTGATCCGCACCAGCGGGGAGCAGAGGCTGTCCAACTATCTGCTCTGGCAGTCGGCCTATACGGAATTTTACTTTACGGATATTTACTGGCCGGATTTTAATAAGGATGAGCTTATAAAGGCCATCGAATACTATAACAGCCGGGACCGGAGATTTGGCGGGTTAGGGCCGGATGAAAAGAGGTAACTGACTATGTTTAAGACGCGTTTAATCAGCGGAATCTGTCTGGTCATCATCGCGGTGGCCCTGATTGTGACCGGAGGAAATGTACTGCTTGCAGCGCTTGCAATAATCTCCCTGATCGGCATGTTTGAACTGTACCGGGTGGTGGGCATTGAGAAAAGCGCATTGGGAGCGGCCGGATTCCTGGCGGCGGTCCTTTATTATGTGATGCTGTATTTCAGACCGGAAACAGATGCCGTGCCGGCGGTATTTTTTATCGCTGTGCTTATGGTACTGCTTGCGGTCTATGTGCTGACGTTTCCGAAATACAGAGCGGAACAGGTGCTGACTGCTTTTTTCGGCCTCTTTTATGTGGCCGTGATGCTCTCTTATATCTACCGCACCAGAGTGATGGACGGCGGTTATCTGGTCTGGCTGATATTCTTAAGCTCCTGGGGCTGTGATACCTGTGCTTACTGCGTGGGCATACTGATCGGAAAGCACAAGATGGCGCCAAAGCTAAGCCCGAAGAAATCCATTGAAGGGAGTATCGGCGGCGTGGTCGGCGCGACCGTACTGGGAGCCGTATTCGGAGCCGTATTCGCGGCACAGATCAAACTGCCCAGCCCGGTGCTCGGATGTGCAGTCATCTGCTTTGTCGGAGCGTGGATCTCCCAGCTGGGCGATCTGGCGGCTTCCGCGATCAAGAGAAACCATGAAGTGAAGGATTACGGCAGGCTGATTCCCGGCCATGGCGGCATACTTGACCGCTTTGACAGTGTGATTTTTGTGGCGCCCGCCATCTATTTTACAGCGCTGTGCCTGTTGCAGGGTTTGCAGGTATGGGGGCTGTTTTTGTAGGAATCTCTAAATAATTAATAGTCAGGATAGAATAAGGACAGGGGAATCGTTAATACTCTGTAGAAGGTGACTAATGAAAAAAATAGCGATATTGGGATCTACCGGCTCAATCGGTACACAGACACTGGAGATTGTAGATGAAAATAACGATCTGTCGGTCACTGCTCTGGCGGCCGGCAGCAATATAGAACTGCTGGAAAAACAGATCCGAAAATACCGGCCGGCTCTTGCAGCGGTGTGGTCAGAAGAAAAGGCCAGGCAGCTGAAGGAACGCGTGGCCGATCTGCCGGTGGAGGTACTAAGCGGGATGGACGGTCTTCTGGCGGCCGCTTCGCAAGGCGATGCCGATATGGTGGTGACGGCGGTGGTCGGCATGATCGGCATCCGTCCTACGGTTGCGGCGATTAAGGCAGGCAGGGATATAGCATTGGCCAATAAGGAGACTTTGGTGACGGCAGGACATATCATCATGCCGCTGGCAAAAGAAAAAGGGGTGAAGATCCTGCCTGTGGACAGTGAGCACAGCGCGATCTTTCAGTCCCTGAAGGGTGAAAAAAAAGAAAAAATCAGCCGTATCCTGCTGACCGCATCGGGCGGCCCTTTCCGCGGAAGAAAAACAGAAGAGCTTAGATCAATCCGGGTGGAGGACGCGCTGAAGCATCCCAACTGGTCCATGGGACAGAAGATCACCGTAGATTCGGCCACCATGGTCAATAAAGGGCTGGAAGTCATTGAGGCCAGATGGCTGTTTGATGTAGAGTTCGATCAGATCGAGGTGGTGGTCCAGCCGCAGAGCGTGATTCATTCCATGGTTGAATTTGTGGACGGCGGCATCATTGCTCAGCTTGGGACGCCGGATATGAAGCTGCCCATACAGTATGCCCTATACGAGGCGGCGCGGCTTCCTCTTTCAGGAAGCCGGCTGGACTTTAAGACACTGAAGCAGATTTCTTTTGAAGCTCCGGATATGGAGACCTTCAGAGGATTGAAGCTGGCCTATGAGGCGGGCAGATGCGGCGGTACCATGCCGACTGTATTCAATGCGGCAAATGAATGGGCTGTCGGCCGCTTCCTTAAGAGAAAGATCGGATTTTTGGAAATTACGGATATCATTGATGCCTCCATGGCGGCACATGAGGTGACGGAGAATCCCTCGGTGGAACAGATACTGGAAACCGAAGCGAGCGTGTATGAATTTATTGAAAGCAGGTGGAATGTTTGAATTTTGTGAGTATTATATTAGCCATTATAGTGATCGGCGTGCTGATTCTGGTGCATGAATTCGGTCATTTCCTGCTGGCTAAGAAAAACGGGATCGGCGTCACGGAGTTCTCCGTGGGCATGGGCCCCAGGATCGTCAGCTTCGTGAGAGGCGAGACGCGTTACTCCTTAAAATGGATTCCCTTTGGCGGCTCCTGTATGATGATGGGCGAGGATGAGGATCTCCCCGATGAGAAATCCTTCAACAACAAGTCCGTCTGGGCCAGGATATCGGTGATTTTTGCAGGGCCTTTTTTCAATTTCCTGCTGGCATTTGTGCTGGCTCTGATTGTGCTTGGCAACGGAGGCGTCAATCCCGCCTATGTCTACGGGGTGGAGGAGGGCGGCGCGGCGGCGCAGGCCGGACTTAAGACCGGAGATGTGATTACGAAGATCAATAACCGCAATATCACGATCGGCCGGGATATCGAGCTCTATCTGGTGGAACATCCGTTAGACGGCAGCATGGTCACTGTGGAATTTGAACGGGACGGAGAAAAGCAGAGCATCACCTTTGACCCTAACCGCAAGGCTGTGCTGATGGGATTCCGCTACTATGCCACGGAGGATCCGGTAGTGCTTCCGGAGGTGACAAAGGGCCAGCCTTTTGAGGAGGCGGGAATCCGGGCGGGCGACACCATCACTGCGATTGACGGTACCCCCATCTCTTCCGGACTTCAGCTGCAGGAGTATATGCAGGAGCACGAGCTGAAAGAAGAGCCGGTTACGATTACGTATGAAAGAAACGGCAAGTCCTATGACACAGCGGTAACGCCGAAGTTTACGACCTATCAGGATCTGGGATTTTCCGCTTCCTATGGCAGGGTGAAATCAGGTCCTATTGAGGTAATTAAAAACAGTTTCTATGAAGTGGGATACTGGATACGCTATTCCTTCACCTCGCTGAAGATGCTGGTGACCGGCAGGGTTTCTTCCGAAGAGATATCCGGACCGGTGGGCATTGTGTCCATGGTAGATGATATGGTGGAGCAGAGCAAGCCGGACGGACTGTTCTATGTGTTTTTAAACCTGGCTAATTTTGCCATACTGCTCTCCGCTAACCTCGGCGTCTTAAACCTGCTGCCCCTTCCGGCGCTGGACGGCGGCCGCCTTTTATTCCTGCTGATCGAAGCGGTGCGCGGCAAGCCCATAGACCGGGAGAAGGAAGGCTATGTCCATATGGTGGGCATGGTTCTGCTGATGATACTGATGGTTCTTGTGCTGTTTAATGATATAGTAAAGCTATTTTGACAGGACGGCGGCGTATGCCGCTTTCCCTGTCTGCCGGTTTGAGTAAATCTGTGTACTCAGCCGGCCGTGAAGATGCGCCGCAGCGCGAAGGATGTTTTATAGATGACATTTCGGGAAAAAACGAAGGAAATACGCATCGGGGACAGGGTGATCGGCGGAGGAAATCCGATACTGATCCAGTCCATGACCAATACAAAGACCGAGGATGTGGAGTCCACCGTGCGCCAGATACATATGCTGGAGGAAGCCGGCTGTGAGATCATCCGCTGTGCCGTGCCCAACATGCAGGCAGCGGAAGCGCTCCGGGAGATTAAGAAAAGAATTCATATACCGCTGGTGGCGGATATCCATTTCGACTATCGCCTTGCGATTGCTGCCATTTCAAACGGCGCGGATAAGATCCGCATCAATCCCGGCAATATCGGAGCTGCGGAGCGGATCCGTGCGGTGGTGGAAAAGGCGAAGGAGCGGGAGATCCCGATCCGTGTAGGCGTCAACAGCGGTTCTCTGGAAAAACCGCTGCTGGAGAAATACGGCTGTGTGACGGCGGAAGCGATTGTGGAAAGCGCGCTGGACAAGGTGAGATGCATTGAGCAGCTGGGTTATGACAACCTTGTGATCAGCATTAAATCTTCCGATGTGCTTATGTGTGCCCGGGCGCATGAACTGATCGCGAAGGAAACGGATTATCCCCTGCACGTGGGAATTACGGAATCCGGTACGCTGTTTTCCGGAACGATTAAATCTTCCGTGGGGCTTGGCATCATCCTCTATCAGGGTATCGGTGATACAGTCAGGGTGTCCCTGACCGGAGATCCGGTGGAAGAGGTGAAAGCCGCAAAACGCATATTGAAAACGCTCAATCTTAGAAAAGGCGGCGTTGAGGTGGTGTCCTGTCCGACCTGCGGCCGCACGCAGATTGATCTGATCGGTCTGGCCGGTCAGGTGGAAACGCTGGTATCCGGCTATGACATGGATATCAAAGTCGCGGTGATGGGGTGCGTGGTAAACGGCCCCGGAGAAGCCAGGGAGGCGGATTTGGGCATTGCCGGCGGCATCGGGGAGGGACTGCTGATCCGCAAGGGCGAGATCATTCGTAAGGTGCCTGAGGACGGGCTGCTCGCCGCATTAAAGCAGGAGCTGGATGAACTGCAGAAAGCTTATTAAGGAGTGAACAGTTTTGGCGAAAAAATTTACTGAGGTCATTCCGAACCTTCAGGTGGCGGACGATATGAAAGAGCTGCTGGGTTTGGTGGATGTGGAGAAGATCGTGCCGTCTAAGGACAGGCGCGCCGTCCGCATCTATATTCACTGCCCGCGGCTGATACATAAGAAAAATATCTTTGTCCTGGAGGCCAATATAAAAAAACAGCTGTTTCCCACCAAGGATCTGCTGATTAAAATCATAGAAAAATACGAGCTGTCAGAACAGTATACGCCGGAAAAACTGCTGGATGTGTACCGCGACAGCATACTGCTGGAACTGAAAAACTACAGCATGTTAGAGTACAATATGTTCCGCAAGGCAAAGGTCGAGTTCCCGCAGGCGGATCTGATGACGGTCACAGTGGATGACGGCATGGTCAGCCATACCAAGGCGGATGATCTGAAGGGCGTGCTGGAAAAGATCTTCAACGAGCGTTTTGCCTTTGGCGTGGAGGTGCGCATCCTTTTCCGCCCGACTGCCGCCAGCAGCGTGGCGGAAGAAAATGAGCGCCTCATGCAGGCGGAGGCCGCCAAAATTGCAGAAGGCATAACCGCTAACAGCCAGGATACAGGCGCATCCGCGCCGGAGGAAAAGCCCGCCGATGCGCCTGCGCCGAAGAAACCGGAGTTTAATAAGAGCAAGGGCTATCAGAAGCAGGGCTATGACCGTCAGAAAAAATCCAGCAATCCGGATGTGCTCTACGGCCGGGATTTTGACGATCCGGTGACGCCGATGGATCAGATCGTGGGCGAGATGGGAGAAGTGGCAGTCCACGGAAAGATCATCACGTTTGAGAACCGGGAGCTGCGCACCGGTAATTTCATGGTGATCTTTGATGTGACCGATTACAGCGATACCATCACGGTTAAGATGTTTACGAAAAAAGAGCGCATCGATGAGGTGCTGGAGGCGGTCAAGATCGGTTCCAACATACTCATTAAGGGTGTGTCCAACATCGATAAATTTGACGGGGAGCTTGTGCTTTCCTCTGTTGCCGGCATTAAAAAGGCCGATGAGGTGGGCAAAAAGCGTATGGATCACAGCCTGAAAAAGCGGGTGGAGCTGCACTGCCATTCCAAGATGAGCGAGATGGATGCGGTGGCTTCGGTGCCGGATCTGTTAAAATGTGCCCAGAGCTGGGGGCATACGGCGCTGGCTCTGACGGACCACGGGGTCGTGCAGGGCTTTACCGACGCATTTCATACGGTGGGAAGCAAGGACCCTTTCAAGGTGATCTATGGCATGGAAGGCTATCTGGTGGACGATATGAAGGACATCGTTGTGCGCCCTAAGGAGCAGAGCCTGGATCAGACTTACGTGGTATTTGACCTGGAGACGACGGGGCTTAGCGCAACCCAGAACAGGATCATCGAAATCGGAGCGGTGAAGATCACGGGCGGAAAGATCACGGACCGTTTTTCCACCTTCGTAAATCCCGATGTGCCGATTCCGTTTGAGATAGAGAAGCTGACAGGAATCAGCGATTCCATGGTGCTGGAAGCGCCTTCCATCGAGCGAGTGCTGCCTGAATTCCTGGAATTTTCAAAGGATGCGGTCATGGTTGCCCATAACGCCTCATTTGATATAGGGTTTGTAACCCACAACGCCCAGAACCAGGGCTTTTCCTTCCTGCCTACGGTGGTGGATACCGTGGGGCTTGCCAGGGTGCTGCTTCCGACACTTAAAAAGTATAAGCTGGATACGGTGGCCAAGGCGCTGGATGTATCATTGGAAAACCATCACCGGGCGGTGGACGACGCGGAGTGCACGGCATACATTTTCTTAAAGTTTCTGGGAATGTTAAAAGAGCAGGAGATTTCGGACCTGTCACAGGTCAATGAGCTGGGCGTATTTACGCCGGATATGATCAAGCGTATGCCGACCTATCATATCATCCTGCTGGCCAAAAATGAGACCGGACGCGTAAATCTCTACCGGCTGGTATCGGAATCCCATATCACCTATTATGCCAGAAGGCCGCGTATTCCCAAAAGCCTGCTGCAGAAATACCGGGAAGGGCTGATCATCGGCTCCGCCTGTGAGTCCGGCGAGCTGTTCCAGGCAATTCTCTCCGGGGCGGACGATGCGGAGATTTCCAGGCTGGTCCGCTTTTACGATTATCTGGAGATACAGCCCATCGGCAACAACCGTTTCATGCTTAGGAGCGATAAATACTCCCCCAATAACGATGAGGATCTGATGGATTTAAACCGCAGGATCGTGCAGCTGGGAGAGCAGTTTTCAAAGCCGGTGGTGGCCACTTGCGACGTTCATTTCCTGAATCCGGAGGATTCGATCTACCGTACGATCATCATGGCCGGCAAGGGCTTCGACGACGCGGAGGACCAGGCGCCGCTGTTTCTTAGGACCACCGAGGAGATGCTTAGGGAATTTGAATATCTGGGCAGTGAGAAAGCCGAGGAGGTGGTGATCGAAAACACCAACCTGATTGCGGATATGTGTGAAAAGATCGATCCGGTACGGCCGGATAAATGCCCTCCGGTCATTCCGGATTCCGATAAGACGCTAAGGGAGATCTGCTATCAAACCGCTCACGGCCAGTACGGCGAGAACCTCCCCGAGATTGTTGTGAACCGTCTGGAGAGAGAATTAAACTCCATAATATCCAACGGGTTTGCCGTAATGTATATCATCGCCCAGAAGCTGGTGCATAAATCCAATGCAGACGGATATCTGGTGGGTTCCCGCGGATCGGTAGGATCTTCCTTTGTGGCGACGATGGCCGGAATCACGGAGGTGAACCCCCTGCCGCCCCATTATTTCTGTCCGCACTGCCATTTTTACGACTTTGATTCCGAAGAGGTCAAACAGTTTGAGGGCATGGCGGGCTGTGACATGCCGGATCGGGACTGCCCGGTCTGCGGGAAATCGCTGAAAAAGGACGGCTTTGACATCCCATTTGAAACTTTCCTGGGATTTAAGGGCAACAAGGAGCCGGATATCGACCTGAACTTTTCCGGCGAGTACCAGAGCAAGGCCCACGACTACACCGAGGTCATCTTCGGCAAGGGTTATACCTTCCGCGCGGGCACCATCGGCACACTGGCGGATAAGACCGCATACGGCTATGTGAAGAATTTCTACGAAGAGCGGGGCCAGAGAAAGCGAAAATGTGAGATCAACCGGATTGTCCAGGGCTGCGTGGGTGTTAAGAGAACCACGGGTCAGCATCCGGGCGGTATCATCGTAATGCCCCACGGCGAAGAGATCTATTCCTTTACGCCGATTCAGAGGCCGGCCAACGATATGACCACGAAGACTGTGACGACACATTTCGATTACCACTCCATTGACCATAACCTGTTAAAGCTCGATATTCTCGGCCATGATGATCCGACCATGATCCGCATGTTGGAGGATCTGACCGGCATCAACGCCAGGGAGATACCGCTGGACAGCAAGGAAGTGATGAGCCTTTTTTACAGCACGGATGCGCTGGGCATCAAGCCGTCGGATATAGGCGGCTGTCCGCTGGGCGCGCTGGGCGTGCCGGAGTTCGGCACCGATTTCGCCATGCAGATGCTTCTTGATACCAAGCCGAAGTATTTTTCGGATCTGGTCCGCATCGCCGGCCTGGCCCACGGTACCGATGTGTGGCTGGGCAATGCCCAGGATCTGATCCTAAGCGGCACCGCCACGATTCAGACCGCGATCTGTACCCGTGACGACATCATGATCTATCTGATCTACCGCGGGTTGGATTCCGAGCTCTCTTTTACCATCATGGAGGGTGTGCGTAAGGGCAAGGGGTTAAAACCGGAGTGGGAGGAGGAGATGCGAAAGCACGATGTGCCGGACTGGTATATCGAATCCTGTAAGAAGATCAAGTACATGTTTCCCAAGGCCCATGCAGCGGCCTATGTTATGATGGCGTGGCGTATCGCTTACTGCAAGATCTTTTATCCGCTGGCCTATTACGCGTCTTTCTTTAGCATCCGCGCTTCCGGTTTTTCGTATGAACTGATGTGCCAGGGCAGGGATGTGCTGGAGCGCCACCTGGAGAACTACAAGAGAAATCAGGATAAGCTGACGGCGAAAGAGCAGGACACCTTAAGGGATATGAGAATTGTCCAGGAGATGTATGCGAGGGGCTTTGAGTTTGAGCCCATCGATATCTATCAGGCGGATGCCGGACGCTTTAAGATTGTAAATAACAAAATCATGCCCTCCTTAAACAGCATCGACGGCATGGGCGACAAGGCTGCGGAGGCTGTGGTGGAAGAGGCGAAGAAGGGAAAATTCCTCTCCAAAGAGGACTTCTGGCAGCGCACCAAGGTCAGCAAAACAACCATCGACGTGATGGGCAGGCTGGGGCTGTTCGGAGATCTGCCGAATACCAACCAGATGTCACTGTTTGATCTGGCTTTCGACTAGTATAAGAAACGGAGGTTTTCATGGCACTGAACAAGGCGATGCAGGCAGCTCTTAAGGCGTTGTCCTATCCGGATATACAGATGAAGAAGAATTACAAGGCGGTGCGCCAGGTGATCAACCTGGCACATCCGCCCTATTTGAGACCCTTTTATAAGACCTGGGATCATAAGGTGGAGCTGTCCGGACGGGAGATTCCGGTGCGGATTTTTTCGCCCAAACAGGAACTTGAGCATCCTCCTGTGCTGCTCTTTTTCCATGGCGGAGGATGGGTGACCGGCAATATTGACAGCTATAATAATGTCTGCACCAGGCTGGCAGCCCTGACCGGACAGCTGGTGGTGTCGGTGGATTACAGGCTGGCGCCGGAGCACCGGTTTCCGGAAGGGCTTATGGACTGCTACCAGGTGGCGAAAGAGGTTTATCTAAATCCGGAAGAGCTCTTCGGTGTGGAGCCGGAGCAGATTACGCTGATCGGTGACAGCGCCGGCGGCAATCTGGCGGCTGCCGTATCCCTGATGGCCCAGGAGCGCCGTGAATTTCTCCCGGACAGGCAGATACTGATCTACCCGGCCGTTTATAATGACTATTCGGAGAACTCACCGTTTCCGTCCGTACAGGAAAACGGGACGGACTATCTGCTGACCAGCAAAACTATGCGGGACTATATGGAACTGTACCAGAGCGGCCCGGAGGATCTGCTAAATCCCTATTTTGCGCCGTATCTGGCAAAGGATTTAAGCGGGCAGCCGAGAACCATGGTGATTACGGCGGAGTATGACCCGCTGCGTGACGAGGGTGAAGCCTATGCGGACCGGCTGGCTAAAGCCGGCAGTGAGGTCCTGCTTTACAGAATTCCCGATGTGCTGCACGGCTTTTTCTCCCTGTCTCCGCGTTTTCCGGCAGTAGGCCTGTGCTATGAGCTGATCCGGGCGTTCAGCCGGTCGGAGGACATGCCTTCACCCCAGCAGATCAGCAGTGAAAATTAGACAGAAACAGATCAGCTGTGAAAGCTTAAACAGCTGTTTGGAACAGAAAGGTTCTGATAGCATGAAACGTAAGCATTTCCGCCAATGGAATCCATTGGACAATGCTGCAAAAATATTTCCGGTGACCAGCAGCAAGGCGGATGCGAAGGTCTTCCGTTTTGCCTGCGGTCTGACGGAAGACATTGATGAAGCCGCTCTGACGCAGGCTCTCGATAAGACGCTGGAACGTTTCCCGGTCTTTCTTAGCGTGATGAAAAAGGGCCTGTTCTGGTATTATCTCGAACATACGGACAAGAGGCCGGCGGTGGCAGAAGAACAGATCCAGCTTCTAAGTCCTCTCTACGATGAAAACGTGAAAAATCTGCTGTTTCGGGTTTCTTACTATAAAAAGCGCATCAACCTGGAGGTATTTCACGCGCTGACAGACGGTACAGGCGCCATGTTTTTCCTGCAGGTTCTGGTATACCATTATTTGCTGACGGTTCACCCGGAGCTCAATGAACGTGAAGTCGTGATGGCGCTGGATGCCTCTGCGGCGCAGATGCAGGATGACAGCTTTGATCGTTACTATGAGAAAAAGTCCATGTCAGGCCCTAAGAGCAGGAGACAGAGGATGAGGTACGGCGCCTATCAGCTGTCCGGGACCAGATACAGTGAGCACCGCATGAGGGTGATCGAGGGCTGCGCCCCGGTAAAACCTTTGCTTACGGAGGCCAGAAAGAGGGGAATTACGCTGACCACGCTGCTGGCGGCGGTGATGCTGCGCTCAATCTATCAGATTATGCCGGCCCGCCAGAGAAAGAAGCCTGTGACGCTGGATATCCCTGTGAACCTGCGCAATTATTTCCCTTCCGCATCCGCGAGAAATTTCTTTGGGGTGGTTCAGGTAGGCTATGATTTTAACAGCATGCCGGATGATCTGGAGAGCGTTACCGCTTATGTGGATCAGGTGCTGAAGGAGGAGCTGACGCCGAACCGTCTGGAGATCCGCATGCATAAGCTGGGAGCTTTGGAGCACAATCCGTTCGCGAGAATCGCGCCTCTGGTGCTGAAGGATTTCTTTATGAAAATCGGATATAGGGTTGCGGCGGCCGGTCTGACCGCATCGCTGTCCAATGTGGGCCGGGTGGTCATGCCGGAAGCCCTCTGCCCGTATATCGAAGAATTTGATGTATTCTGCAGCTGCGAGAAGGTTCAGATGTGCATGTGCTCCTTTAACGGAGTGCTGCGGATGAGTTTTTCCGGTCCCTTTGTGGATTCTGATCTGGAAAAGAATTTTTTCAGAGCGCTGGTGGAACTGGGAATTCCGGTGACCGTCACATCCAACCGTTTTCCGGAGGAACTGGAAGGGGGAGAGTAAATGAAGTACTGCAACAGCTGTAAAGTCAATGTGACCGGCGGCCAGCCCCGCTGTCCTCTCTGTCAGGCCGACCTGGTGGAACTGGATGATAAGACGGAGGAGGAAGAGGTATTTCCTGTGATTCCGACCATATACCGGCAGCACCATATGCTGTTTAAAACACTGGTTTTTGTCACGGTGGTCTGTGTGGTGGTTTCCCTCGCGGTCAACTGGATGCTGCCGGAGAGCGGCGGCTGGTCTCTGATTGTCCTGGGGGCGGCCGTGTGCCTGTGGCTGACGCTCTGGATTGCAATCCAGAAGCGCAAGAATATACTCAAGCATATCCTGTGGCAGCTGTTTCTGGTCTCAGTGCTGTCCATCCTCTGGGACTATTTCACAGGCTGGCACGGCTGGTCGCTGGATTTTGTGGTGCCGGGCATCTGTCTGGTAGCCATGCTTTCCATGACCATCGTGAGCAGGGTCATGAAGGTCTGTGTGGAAGAATATTTGATTTATTCGGTTCTGGGCTGCCTGTTTGGCATAGTGCCGCTGATTTTTCTGCTTACAGGACTTGTTAATTACGTTTACCTGCCGCTGATCTGTGTGGCCGCCAGCATCATCTTTTTGGCAGCGATTGTAATCTATCAGGGGGAAAATATAGCGGCGGATTTAAAACGGCGGCTTCATCTTTAAGAAGCCTGGCAATAAAAAGTGCAGTTGGATACTGAAACCCTGTATTTATACATTAGGAGGAATAGAAATGATAAAAAGAATGCCTACACACTGTGGAGATGAAACTTGTTCATCTTGTGTTGTTGCCGGAGATTTTATTTATCTTGCACATCATGCCGGAGGATTTGATAAGCAGGAAATTGCGCATCAAATGCGGGCTGCATTTGAAAGTATAAAACGCACACTTGCCTCCGTAGGCGGAACACTGGATGATATGATTCAGATTAACCTTTACCTAAAAAACAAAGAAGATTTTGGCGGTGCCAGGGAAGTGTTCTGTGAATATTTTAACAAGGAATATCCGGCAAGAATGACAATTATTACAGAGTTTCTTGATGAAAGATGTTTATGCCAGATAGACGGTGTGGCTTACAAGTCTCATAACGGGTCCATGGAAGCCCTGGAAGAGAGAATTTCCTGCTTGGAAAAGAAATTAAATACGATTGCGTTTGGTGAAAATAAGGAGATATCCTTTAATGACTGCCGGATTGAAAATATGGAAGCCGGCCCAAGCTGCAGTATAACCTGTAATAGCACCCCTATAGGAGATATTGGACTTGGAAATGACTGCACATTAAATTTCGATAAATGTACAATCGGCGCTGTGCTGGACTCTGATTTGGAGGATGCTGAGGAGCGTTTAGATGACTTGGAATGCCGTCTTGATGATTTGAATTCGCAGATGGATGACATTGACAACCGTAAAAAGTAAAACTGCACACTGAAGTGTGCGCAGGTCATCAACCTTCGGTTGGTGACATAAATAAGCGGAAGCACACTGAGGTGTGCGTAGGTCATCAACCTTCGGTTGGTGACATAAAAAGGAGGATGAATCGATCTATGAGCTTTGCGGATCAGATCTTTATACAAAACTGCAGGGACATCCTGGAAAACGGGGTCTGGGATACGGACTGTGAGGTGCGTCCCCGCTGGAAGGACGGTACGCCCGCCCATACGGTAAAAAAATTCGGACTGGTAAACCGCTATGATCTTTCCGGAGAGTTTCCGGTCATGACACTGCGCCGCACGGCCTTTAAGTCCTGCACGGATGAACTTCTGTGGATCTGGCAGAAAAAATCCAACAACATACACGACTTAAACAGCCATATCTGGGATTCCTGGGCGGATGAGGAGGGCTCCATCGGCAAGGCTTATGGCTATCAGCTGGGGGTCAAGCACCGTTACAGCGAGGGCATGTTTGACCAGGTAGACCGCGTGCTCTATGATCTGAAACACAATCCGGCCAGCAGGCGCATCCTGACCAATATCTACAATCACGAGGATCTGCACGAGATGAATCTGTACCCCTGTGCTTACAGCATGACGTTTAATGTGGGAAACGGCCGGCTCAACGCCATTTTAAACCAGCGTTCCCAGGATATGCTGACGGCCAATAACTGGAATCTCTGCCAGTACGCGGTGCTCGTGCATATGATCGCCCAGGTGAGCGGCCTTAAAGCGGGAGAACTCTTGCATGTGATCGCGGATGCCCATATCTACGACCGCCATGTGCCGATCATTAAGGAGCTGATTGAGCGGACGCCGTATGAAGCGCCGGACTTCTGGATAGATCCGGAAGTGACGGATTTCTATCAGTTCACGGCGGACAGCGTAAAACTTATTAACTACAAATATCATAAGCTGGAGCAGTCAATCGAGGTCGCGGTTTAAAAAAGGAGAAGAATATGAAACTCATAGCAGCGGTGGATAAAAGATGGAATATCGGCTACAAAGGGGATCTGCTGGTGCGGATCCCGGCTGACATGAAAAATTTCCGTGAGATCACGAAAAACAGTGTAGTGGTCATGGGCAGAAAAACACTGGAAAGCTTTCCGGGCGGCCAGCCTCTGATCGGCCGCGTGAACCTGGTACTGACCAGGGATGAAAATTACCGTCCAAAAGGCGCCGTGATCGCCCACAGCAAGGAAGAAGCCTTAAAGATCCTTGAGAGCTATACGGACAAGGAAGCATTCATCATCGGCGGGGAACAGATATACCGTATGTTCCTGCCCTTATGCGATACGGCCTATATCACCTACATCGATTACGAATATGAAGCGGATACCGCATTCCCCAATCTGGACGAACACCCCGATTGGAAACTCTTAGAGGAAAGCGAAGAGCAGACCTACTTCAACCTGGAGTACTATTTCCGCAAATATATCCGCGCATAGCATTCCCCGCCAGTTCCAATGAAAAGCAGGCCTGGTCTGTCATCTGGGGTGTTATTATTTATGGCTGCTGACAAAGCAGCGTATGGCAGGACGGAGTATGGTCCTCATCGGGATCCCTTGAAGCCCGCCGGTTCTTTCGCTGCGTAGTTTGCAGCGTTAGAACCGCTGCGCGCTTCACGGAGCGAGAGCGTGTCACGATGAGGACCATACTCCGTCCTGCCATACGCGGGAAGTCTACGGCAGTTGTAAACAGCAAGTGTGCCCAGGCCGGCTCCTAAAAACTATTGACATCGCGTTTATTTGGATACATAATAACAGTTAGCCGCTGGCATGGCACAACGCGCTGGAAAACAGGAAGAGGAGAGAAAAAGCTATGTTAGATATCAGAATTGAGAAAACAACAAATCCAAAGCCAATCCCGGGTGAAGACAATCCCCTGGTATTCGGAACCATTTTTACGGATCACATGTTTGTCATGGATTATGTAAAAGGTCAGGGATGGATTGATCCCCGTGTCGTTCCCTATCAGCCGATTTCCCTTGAGCCGTCCTGCATGGTATTTCATTACGGGCAGGAAATGTTTGAAGGGCTGAAAGCATATAAGGCGGCAGACGGCAGGACCCTGCTGTTCCGCCCGGATAAAAATATTGAAAGGGCCAACCGCACCAACCGCAGGATCTGCATCCCGGAGATACCGGCGGAGGATTTCCTGCAGGCGCTTAAGACTGTAGTAAAGGTGGATGAGGCGTGGATTCCCCATAAGGAAGGCACCTCCCTTTATATCCGTCCGTTTATCATAGCGACGGACCCGTTCTTAGGTGTGCGTCCTTCTGATACATACAAATTTATGATTATTCTGTCCCCGGTAGGAGCCTACTATCCCGAAGGCTTGAATCCGGTTAAGATCTGGATTGAAGATGAGTACGTCAGAGCGGTAAGAGGCGGCATCGGCGAAGCCAAGACCGGCGGCAATTATGTCGCCAGCTTAAAAGCGCAGGTGAAAGCCCATGACGACGGTTACAGCCAGGTGCTGTGGCTGGACGGCGTGCACAGAAAATATATAGAAGAGGTAGGCGCGATGAACATCATGTTCAAGATCAACGGCACAGTGGTGACGCCTGCCTTAAACGGCAGCATCCTGCCCGGTGTGACGAGGGACTCTGTGCTCTGCCTGTGCAGAGAATGGGGCATCCCGGTAGAAGAACGCCAGATCTCTGTTGACGAAGTGGTGGAAGCTGCGAGAACAGGCGCCATGGAAGAAGCTTTCGGCACCGGAACCGCAGCGGTCATCTCTCCGGTTGGCGCGCTGCGCTATGAGAACGATGTGATGGAAATCGGCGGCGGTAAGATCGGCGAACTGTCCCACCGCATCTATGAAACCATCACCGGCATACAGCTGGGAAGAATCCAGGGACCGAAAGGCTGGAGTGTAGAAGTAAAATAATCCCGATGAGGGGATACGAATGTGAAAGAATTACTGAACAGATATGAGATCCGCAGAACGCTCACTGCGGTGTTTGGCACAGCGATTTTTGCGGCCGGAGTCAATTTATTTACGGTGCCCATCGGGCTCTACAGCGGCGGGTTCGTAGGAATCAGCCAGATCATCCGCACAGTTTTAGTGGAATATCTGCATCTGAACGCGGGGGATTTTGATATCGCCGGCGTGGTGTTCTGGATCATTAACCTGCCGGTGCTGTTTATGGGATACAGGGTGATGGGGCGTGTCTTTATGGTTAAGACCATACTCTGTGTCACCACCCTGACCCTGTTTATGTCGCTCATACCGATCCCGAAGGCTCCTCTGATAGAGGAGCCGCTGGCATCCTGTTTTATCGGCGGCATAGTGGCCGGATACGGCATCGGCCTGGTCTTAAAGGAAGGCAGCTCCGGCGGAGGTCTGGATATCGTCGGCCTGTACTTCGCGAAGAAAAATAAAAATTCCGGCGTCGGCCGGATGTCGCTGATCGTCAATGTGGGCATCTACGCGGTCTGCGCGGTGATGTTTAATGCGGAAATCGTGGTGTATTCGGTGATCTATACGGTGTTTTATTCCATGGTCATCGATAAGGTGCATCTGCAGAATATCAATGTACAGGCGGTGGTGATCACAAAGAAAGCGGCGGATCAGATTGCCGGGGAGGTTATGAAGGAACTCGGCCGCGGCGTGACGGTGTGGGATGCCAGAGGAGCTTATACCGGAGAGGAAGAGCAGATTTTGTATGTGCTGCTGTCAAAGTACGAAGTCGGGCAGCTGCGCCGCATTGTTTACGGGCATAATCCGGAGGCGTTTGTGATCGTTGAGGAAGGCCCGGATATCACGGGGAATTTTTTAAAGAAGCTGTAAGAACAGGAACAAATCCGGGGCAGGTTCCATATCCTAATACAAAGGATGATGGAAGGAGATTTTCTCTTGCCTTATAAAGTGATATTAGATCCCGGCCACGGCGGCAGCGATCCCGGTGCAGTCTATCAGGGACGCAATGAGAAGGATGACGTGCTGAATCTGGCGCAGGCAGTCGGCCAGATATTGGAGGACAATGGATATAACGTTGTTTTTACCCGAACGACGGATGTCTTCGATACACCTTTTGAGAAGGCGGTCATAGGCAATAATTCCGGCGCAGATCTGTTTGTCTCCCTGCACAGGGATGCGTCGCCCGAGCCCAATACCATGGATGGGGTGGAGTCCCTGGTGTTTTCCGATGACGGAATCCGTGCCGAGGCTGCGCGCAACATCAACGCTGAGCTGGAATCCGCAGGCTTTGTGAACCGGGGAGTCAAAGCCAGCCCTTCGCTGATTGTGCTGAAACGCACAAAGATGCCGGCGGTGCTGGTGGAGGTGGGGTACCTCAATTCCGAAGAGGATAACCGTATCTTCGATGCTAATTTTGATATGGTGGCCAGAGCGATCGCGGACGGCATCATGGAAACCTTACGAAACGAGGAGCCGGAGGAAGAGCAGAAGCTTTACCGTGTGCAGGTAGGGGCTTACCGGGTCAGCGGCCTGGCAAACCAGCTCTTAAATCAGCTGTTAAGCGAAGGCTTTCCCGCATTTATCACCTACCAGGACGGATTGTACCGCGTGCAGGTAGGCGCTTTCGCGCTGCTGGATAATGCGGTACGGATGGAACAGACCCTGCGCAATTGGGGATACAATACATTTATCACCACCTGACGGACGAAAACAGAGGAAACAGGTTCATTTTCCTCTGTTTTTTGCATATATTATCTGGAAAGATATGGTTGCCGCTTTCGCGGCATCAGGTAAGGTGAGTGCATTATGAATTACAGACTGAAAAATCAGGCCGTGGATGCACCCGATAAGGGGACTCTGCAGGTGGATGTTACTTCTGCTCTCAATAATTTTCCTATATCGGGAGCGACGGTCGCTATTTCCTATACCGGAGAACCGGACAGCACCATAGAGCAGGTTACAACAGATTCCTCCGGACAGACGGAAAACCTGGAATTGGCAACTCCTCCGCTGGAATACAGCCTGCAGCCTTCGGAGACCATGCCCTATGCGGAATACACGCTGCAGGTATCCGCTCCGGGCTTTGAAACGCAGGTCGTGAGCGGAACGGAAGTGCTGCCCGGCGTGATCGCCATACAGCCGGTAAGACTGATTCCGCTGGAGGACAGGGAAAATCCGCAGCCGATCGTAATCCCGGACCATACGCTGTATGGGATCTACCCGGCGAAGATGCCGGAGGCGGAAATCAAGCCGGTGGGAGAGACCGGGGAGATCGTGCTTAGCCGTGTGGTGGTTCCAGAAACAGTGATTGTACATGACGGCGTTCCCACGGACACGACGGCCCAGAATTATTACGTGCCATACCGGGATTATATCAAAAACGTGGCTTCCAGCGAGATCTATGCCACCTGGCCGGAATCCTCCATAACGGCCAATGTGCTGGCGATCATGTCCTTTACATTAAACCGCGTCTATACGGAGTGGTATCGCAACAAAGGCTATGATTTTACGATTACGTCCTCTACCGCCTTTGATCATAAGTGGATATTCGGACGGAATGTATTTTCAGAAATATCCGTGATCGTAGACGATGTTTTTGCCAATTACCTTTCCCGCCCCGATGTGAAGCAGCCGATTCTGACACAGTACTGCGACGGACGGAGGGTGCAGTGCCCGAACTGGATGTCACAGTGGGGATCCAGTGATCTGGGAGCTCAGGGCTACAGTCCGATTGAGATCCTGCGCTATTATTATGGCGATGATATGTATATCAACACGGCGGAGCAGGTTGCCGGCATTCCTTCCTCCTGGCCGGGATACGATCTGGATATCGGGGCTTCCGGAGACAAAGTGCGCCAGCTGCAGGAGCAGCTCAATACCGTCGCCAGCGTATATTCGGCGATACCGTCTCTGGTGGTGGACGGCATCTACGGTCAGAATACGAAGGATGCTGTCCGCGAGTTTCAGAATGTGTTCGGCCTGCCGCAGACCGGGGTGACGGATTACAGGACCTGGTATAAGGTTTCGCAGATCTTTGTGGGGATAACGAGGATTGCGGAATTAGACTGATGGCTCCGGTTACTGTTCGCTGATACCGCAGAGTTCCCGCGCAAGACAGGGCCGGGGATATTCCTCATTGGGACCCGCTCTCGCTCCGTGAAGCGCGCAGATCGTCACCAACCGCCAGGTTGATGACCTGCGCGCACATCAGTGCGCTTCCTTGTGCGGGCTTTGCGGGATCCCTATGAGGAATATCCCCGGCCCTGTCTTGCGCTGCTTTATCGGCAGCGTGTGAACAGTAGCACCGGTTCCGTTGAATATATCGAAAAACGATAAAATGATATTGAAATGCAGGGACTGACATGATATAATGTCGGCAGACATTATATCGCGCTGATTTTCGTCTGCGAAGCAGACAATTACCGCAGAAAATCATGCGCATCCCCCGGAGGGTCATGTCAGCTTGCTGACATGATATAATGTCGGCAGACATTATATCGCGCTGAAGGGGCATTGAGACGATATCAGAAGTTACATCAGATAGGAGTATTTATGGGAATCATAGTAAATCTGGACGTGATGATGGCGAAAAGGAAAATCGGGCTGACAGAGCTTTCCTCCCGGGTGGATATCACCATGGCCAATTTATCCATATTGAAGAACAATAAGGCCAAGGCCATACGGTTCACTACGCTGGATGCCATATGCCAGGTTCTGGACTGTCAGCCGGGGGATATATTGGAATTTGTGCCGGACGAAAAATAAATTGGATTCGCTAAGAGAACAGCGTGCAGTGGGGGCTGTTCTCTTTTTGCCTTCATAGGTACAGCTTGTGAAATAGAAAGCTTCACCTAGGATTGTATTGCGGCGGGAAGGCATGATGCCGCCGAAGCACCCATCGCAGGCGGAGAATCACGTAAGCGGGATTTATTAAGATTCGTTAAAATAGGGGGATCCGTTGTCACGGTAACGTGCGTCTATGGGTGCCATATTGTGAATATCTATAATATATTATGAATAAATATACATGATAAAAAACATAATAAAAATTTAAAAAAAGGGGTTGAAATCTGTCGGAGAGTGTGGTACACTCTTAACAATTTGGGAACAAATTGAAAAGGAAAAGGCGGTGAGGTTGCCGCAGACAATTATCAATGGGGATAGTCTGAGCCAGAGTATCTCTATTTTTATGCAAAGATTTCCATTGTTTCCACCATCAGCCTCCGGCTGGTGACAGGGAAGAGGAAGCACACGTAAAGTGTGCGTAGGTCATCAGCCTCCGGCTGGTGACAAGAAAGGAAGAGGATATATGAAAGCTTTTCTGATTCTGGAAGACGGAACGGTATATGCCGGGACCAGCATCGGTACCGCCCGGGAAGTCATCAGTGAAATTGTATTTAATACTTCTATGGCCGGTTATCTGGAGGTGCTGACGGATCCGTCCTATGCGGGACAGGCAGTGGTGATGACTTATCCGCTGATCGGCAATTACGGTATCTGCTATGAGGATATGGAATCCGCGAAGCCCTGGCCGGACGGATATATCGTCCGTGAGCTGTCCAGACGGCCCAGCAATTTCAGAAGTGAAGATTCTATACAGCATTTCCTTGAGAAATATGATATACCCGGCATCAGCGGGATCGACACCAGGGCTCTGACTAAGAGGCTCCGTGAAAAAGGCACAATGAACGGCATGATCACGACGGATGAGAAATACTCACTGGACGCGGTGCTGCCTAAGATCAGGGAATACGTTCCTTCCGGCGTCGTAAAAAAAGTCACCTTGAAGGAGAAAAAGATATGGCCCGGCAGCGGACCGAGAGTTGCACTTCTGGATTTTGGAGCAAAAGACAATATTGCACAATCTTTGAATGACCGCGGATGCGAAGTCACCGTCTATCCGGCAGAGACTGCGGCAGAGGAAATCCTCGCAGGCAGGCCTGACGGCATCATGTTATCCAATGGACCCGGAGATCCTAAGGAATGTACGGGCATCATTGCTGAAATCAAAAAAATATACGATTCCAATACACCTGTATTTGCAATCTGCCTGGGACATCAGCTGATGGCGCTGGCCACGGGGGCGGATACCTATAAAATGAAATACGGCCACAGAGGAGGCAATCATCCGGTAAAGGATCTGGAGACGGGAAGGGTCTATATATCTTCACAGAACCATGGTTATGTGGTGGATATGGATACACTGGACCGGAATGTGGCCAGGGCGTCATTTGTCAATGTGAATGACGGGACTAATGAAGGGCTCTCCTATATCGGGAAACCGGTGTTTACGGTGCAGTTTCATCCAGAAGCCTGCCCGGGCCCGCAGGATACAGGATTTTTGTTTGACCGTTTCTTAAAAATGATGGAGGTGAATGCAGATGCCTAAGAATCCGGAAATTAAAAAGGTGCTTGTGATCGGCTCCGGCCCGATTGTGATCGGCCAGGCGGCGGAATTTGACTACGCGGGTACCCAGGCCTGCCGTTCCCTGAAGGAAGAGGGAATAGAGGTGGTGCTGGTGAATTCCAACCCTGCCACCATCATGACAGATAAAGACATTGCCGATCAAGTCTACATCGAACCTCTCACGGTGGAAGTGGTGGAGCAGATTATCTTAAAAGAAAAGCCCGACAGCGTGCTGCCCACCCTGGGCGGACAGGCCGCGCTGAACCTGGCTATGGAACTGGAGGAAGCGGGTTTTTTAAAGGAAAATCGGGTACGGCTCATCGGCACTACGCCGGACACGATTAAAAAGGCGGAGGACCGCCAGGAATTCAAGGCTGCGATGGAAAAGATCGGGGAACCGGTGGCGCCGTCCGCCGTCGTTACCGATGTGTCTTCCGGCATTGCGTTCACCAATACCATCGGCTATCCGGTGGTGCTGCGCCCGGCTTATACCTTAGGCGGCAGCGGGGGAGGCATCGCTTCCAACGAGAAAGAGCTGGTGGACATCCTTTCCAACGGACTGCGCCTAAGCCGTGTGGGACAGGTGCTGGTGGAACGCTGCATCGCGGGCTGGAAGGAAATCGAGTACGAAGTGATGAGGGATGCGGCCGGCAACTGCATCACGGTATGCAATATGGAAAACCTGGATCCGGTGGGTGTGCATACCGGTGACAGCATTGTGGTCGCTCCGTCTCAGACCCTGGCTGACAAGGAATACCAGATGCTTAGGACATCAGCCTTAAATATCATAAGCGAGCTTCGCATTACCGGCGGCTGCAATGTGCAGTACGCGCTCAATCCTGACAGTTTCGAATACTGTGTGATCGAGGTAAATCCCCGGGTGAGCCGTTCTTCCGCCCTGGCTTCCAAGGCTACAGGGTATCCCATCGCAAAGGTGGCGGCCAAGATCGCTCTGGGCTATACGCTGGATGAAATCCCTAACGCCATCACGCAAAAGACCTATGCCAGCTTTGAACCGGCGCTGGATTACTGCGTGGTGAAGATACCGAAGTGGCCCTTTGATAAATTCATTCATGCGAAGCGCACGCTGACAACCCAGATGAAAGCTACCGGCGAAGTCATGAGTATCTGCACGAATTTTGAAGGTGCGCTGATGAAGGCGATCCGTTCGCTGGAGCAGAACCTCTACAGCCTCATCTATCCGGAATTTGCAGAGATGGATACGGAGAAATTAAAAGTGTGTCTGTATCGGGTGGACGACCGCAGGATATTCTGTGCGGCGGAATGCATCCGCAGGGGAATTCCCCTTGAAGAAATCCATGAAGTGACCAGGATCGACCTGTGGTTTTTGGATAAGATCGCCGTGCTGGTGGAAATGGAGCAGTCTTTAAAAGAGTATCCTCTGACGCCGGAGCTTTTAAGAGAGGCAAAGCGTCTGGAATATCCGGACCGCGTTATTGCGGCTTTGACGGGCAAAAGAGAAGAGGAGATCAGAGGCTTAAGAAGGGAATGGGGCATCACGGCCTCCTATAAAACGGTGGATACCTGTGCGGCGGAATTTTCCGCCTCCACTCCTTATTATTACTCCTGTTTTGACGGGGAAAATGAGGTGGAACCCGCCGGCACAAAGAAAAAGATCATGGTGCTGGGCTCCGGCCCGATCCGGATCGGCCAGGGAATAGAGTTTGATTATTGCTCGGTGCACAGCGTCTGGGCATTTAAGGACTGCGGGTATGAGACAATTATCGTCAATAACAATCCGGAAACGGTGAGCACGGATTTTGATATAGCCGATAAGCTCTACTTCGAGCCGCTGACGCCGGAGGATGTGGAGAGCATTGTAGATCTGGAAAAACCGGACGGCGCAGTGGTGCAGTTCGGCGGCCAGACAGCGATCAAGCTGACAGAGGCCCTGATGAAGATGGGGGTTAAGATCCTGGGAACCTCCGCCGGGGATGTGGATGCGGCTGAAGACCGGGAGCTGTTTGACCGGATCCTGGAGGAATGCTGCATCCCGAGACCGGCGGGCGATACGGTCTTTACCTGCGAAGAAGCTCTTGCGGTTGCAAACCGGCTGGGCTACCCGGTGCTGATCCGCCCGTCCTATGTATTGGGGGGCGCAGGCATGCAGATCGCGATCAACGATCAGGATATCCGGGAGTTCATGGCGATCATCAACCGGAATGTGCAGGAGCATCCGATCCTGGTTGATAAATATCTGGTGGGCAGGGAAGTGGAGGTGGACGCGGTCTGTGACGGTGAAGAGATCCTGATTCCGGGCATCATGGAGCATATCGAGCGGGCGGGCATCCATTCCGGGGACAGCATTTCCGTATATCCCGCACAGAGCTTGTCGGGAGAAATGAAACATGTGATCGTGGATTATACCCGGAAACTGGCCAGGGCACTGCATGTGAAAGGCCTGATTAATATCCAGTTCATCGTTCATGAGGGTGAAGTCTATGTGATTGAGGTAAATCCCCGCTCCAGCCGGACTGTGCCTTATATCAGCAAGGTGACCGGCCTCCCGATTGTGAAGCTGGCCTCCGAAGTGATTACCGGCCGTTCCATACAGGAGATGGGATACCGGCCCGGGCTCTGGCCGGAATCGGAATATGTGGCGGTTAAGATGCCGGTATTCTCTTTTGAAAAACTGCGGGGAGCCGACATCGGATTGGGGCCGGAGATGAAATCCACCGGTGAAGTGCTGGGCATTGCAAAGACCTTTCATGAGGCGCTGTACAAGGCGTTTCTGGGCGCGGGCATCCGTCTGCCGAAGACCCGGCAGATGGTGATCACGGTGAAGGATGCGGACAAGCCGGAGGCGGTGGAGGTTGGCCGGAGGTTTAAAGCCCTGGGATATACTATATTCGCCACCGGCGGCACCTGCCGCGTGCTGAATGAAAACGGTGTGTTTGCGATCCGCATCAATAAGCTGGAGCAGGAATCCCCGAACCTTCTGGAACTGATCCTGGACCATAAGATCGATCTGGTCATCGATACGCCGAATCAGGGAAATCTAAGAAGCCACGACGGGTTTCTGATCCGCCGCCATGCCATAGAGACCGGCGTGAATTGCCTGACCAGCCTGGATACGGCCAACGCCCTGCTGACAAGCCTTGAGAGCAGGCAGGAGGAACTCACCCCGGTAGATATTGCCAGGATCGGATGAATGAGCTGATAGCTGAAAATTATAATATTGCAGGAGCCGCCCATGATGCTGTCATGGGACGGCTCCTGCTTGGGTTTACGAAAGCTGTAAACGAAAAGAGTGTTACTGTTCATGGCTGCAGTAAGCGTCCCTCGTAAGACAGGGCCGCCGCCCGTGCAGCCTGCCAGGAAACGCTTGTGAATTTTACGAATACATACTATATTAGATATGCAGCGCTTAAAAATCCGAAGGGGGGAAGGCAGATGCATATCAAAAATGAACGCCTGATCAGGAAGGCGGTAAAGGGGATAAAGAGTACCACATTGTTTGCAAGGATACTGCTGATGCTGCTTTTGGCGCTTCTTATCTTTTACGGATACTCCGTATATTTAAACCTCGCATCCCAGAGGCGGGCGGACAGGGAGTTTATGGCGACCATACATGATAAGATGCAGTATTACATATCCAACCTGGAGAGCGAAATTGAACGGATCAATCTGGCGCAGGAGCAGTTCTCCAATAATATTGACATCAATCTGTTAAGCATAGACGATCATCAGGTGCTGTCCAACTATGAGCGTCTGACGATGATCCGGGATATCCAGACCTACCTTCTGCAATTTTATAACACAAATAATCTGCTGAAAAATACGGAGCTGCATATCGCCGCCATGGGAAAGACGATCGACTGCTTTCACAGCATCCGGGACATGGACCGGGAAAAATTTCAATATCTTTCGGAGCATTACCGGGAATCGGGAAGCGTGCTCTGCTATTACGAGGGGCAGCTGCTGATCGTCAAACCGTATCCGGTGGCGGGGATCGGAGAGAAGGATCCCCTGTACATCGCTAGCAGCGAGATTGATCTGAAGACGCTTCAGCGGCAGATTGACGACCTGTCGGAGAACAGCTTTTCCAATATGTACCTGGCATCGGAGGACCAGTCCTGGGTGGCGGGGGATACCGCTCTTTATGACAGCACCTATGGGGAACTGGATACGAAGACCTACTGGGAGTCCGACGGCAAAAAATACTATGTGGACCGGGTGTGGTCTGAAACGCTGGGAGTTACGATGTACTCATTTATTCCGCAGGACATTGTAAGGCGCAACAGCATGCTGTATACGGCGCTGTTCGGCATATTTACCGCGGCGGCGGTACTGATCACGCTTCTCATATATCATCAGCTCAACCGTATGCTGGGTAAGCCCATGAAAGAGCTGATGAATGCGTTTAACATAGTGAAAAACGGGCGGCTGGATTATCAGATCGAGCACAACAGGGAGGATGAATTCGCTTTTCTGTACAATAACTTCAATGAGATGATCGGCAATATCGATGTGCTCACCCACGAGGTGGCCAGACAGGAAAAGCTGGTGGTGGAAGCGGAACTAAAACAGCTGCAGTATCAGATCAACCCTCATTTTCTGTACAATTCCCTCTATATGATCTACCGTCTGGCAAGAAAAGGCGAAAATGAGAGGATTGAAGAGCTGGCCCAGTATCTGGGAGGCTATTACCGCTATATCACAAGAAGCTCATCCAAGCTCGTCCCGATCCGGGAGGAGATCGAGCACTGCCGGAAATATGTAAACATACAGCGGATCCGGTTTATGGGAAGGGTGGAAGTGACCTTTCAGGAGCTGGACCGCAAATATGACGGTTTCCTGATCCCGGTTCTGATTTTTCAGCCGGTCATAGAGAATGCATTTGAACATGGGGTCGAAAATATGGAGAGCATGGGCAGGATCGATATCTATTTTGAGGTCTGTGAACCGATCATCCGCTTTGTGGTGGAGGACAACGGCGAAGGTATCGACGGGGATAAGCTGCAGGCGATGATTGAGGAGGCCGGACGGGACTCCCAAAAGGCCGTTTCCGGGCTCGTCAATGTGTATAAAAGAATCCGGGGATATTTCGGCAGCCAGGGCGGGCTTCGCATAGAACAAAGCAGGTACGGGGGCACCAGAGTGGTTTTGGAATTGATATGGAAGGATGGGATGGAATGTACCATATAGTGCTGGTGGATGATGAGAAGATCGCGATAGACGGGCTTTACGAGGTGGTGGCGGAGGAGTTTCGGGAATGCGAGGTGTATAAGGCCGGCAACGGCAGCGAGGCGCTGGAACTCTTTGCGCAGAAGCGCATCGATATCGCGGTGATAGATATTAATATGCCGGGCATCAGCGGCCTGGAGCTGCAGGCGGTGGTTCAGAAGAAATGGAACCGCTGCAAATGTATTTTCCTCACCGGCTATGACCGTGCGGATTATGTGCGTCAGGCCATGAGAAACGGAGGGACGGACTATATACTCAAGCTGGAAGGGGATGACGTGGTCGTGGATGCGATCCGCAGAAACTTAAAGCTGTTGGAGGAAGAGGAGAAAAAAAGGCTGGAAAACGCGCAGATGCGCCAGAGGCTGACGGAGAACCGACAGCAGCTGCGGCAGTATCTGCTGCACCGGCTGATCACGGAGCCGGTGCGCGATGCCGCAGAGTTCTTGAATCAGTGCGGCAGCGCCGAAATCGGGATCGATTTTCATAAGCCGGTCTGGATGCTGGCGGGCAAGCTGGCAAATGACAGCGCGGACAGCCAGCCGGACCGCAGGCGCAATATGGAGACGCTGGAGATGATCTTCCGTGAAATGGTGGACGTGCCCTGTCATATGGAAAGTGTGCAGGATAAGGATTCCATTCTGGTCTGCTTTTTCCAGGCCGCAAAACAGGCGGAATACAGCGGGCTTAACCGGATGCGGATGAGGGAGATGCAGAGCCAGGTGTTGGAGTACCTGGAGCTGGTTCAGGACAGATGTTATGCGGAATTGGAGAAAAATGTGCTGTTTACCGCCTGGGAGGATGAGACCGGACTGCTGCAGATCTATCCGGAGTACCAGATGCTCAAGATGAGCTTTTTTCAGAAAAGCTTCTCCGGGCAGGAGGATACGGTGCTGCTTAAAAAGGACGCCGCGCCTTATATCACCTATGAAGCCGGAGCAAAGCAGGAGAAGGATTTGTTCCCTATGATCTGCGATTATGTTCGCAGCGGGATGAAAAAGGATGCCCACCTGGCCCTTCTGCACATTCTCTACCGTGGAAGGAGTAACCTCGAGGACAGCGCATATATCTCCCAGAGCGCGTTTTATGAATGCGCGCTCACGATGCACCGGCTGATCGACCAATACGGGCTGTGGGAGGAGATGAACAAAAATTACACCATGTCAAGGCTTCTGGAATTCCATGATTTTGCGGGCGCTTTTGAGGTGGAGTATTATTTCGCGGACCTGCTGCATAAGATTTTTCAGCTTCTGGAAGCACAGGGAAGCGTAAAGAGCGATAAGGTGATCGCGAAGATCAACAGCTACATACACAGCCATCTCAAGGAAGATCTGTCTATGAATGTGCTCTCGGAGCTGGCGCATTTTAACCCTTCCTATTTATCCAGGCTGTACAAAAAGAAAATGGGGATCTCCATTTCGGATTATATTGCCCAGGTCCGGCTGAAGAAGGCCTGCGCGCTGTTAGCCGAAACGGATAAAAAAGTCAGTGACATAGCGGCGGAGACGGGATTTGCCTCCGCGGGGTATTTTTCCAGTTCCTTCGGAAAAGAATATGGGGTCACCCCTCTGGAATACCGGCTTCGGGAGGGCGGAGGTAATTAAAGTGAAAGGGATGTCATTATTTTAAAATAGATAATGGCATCCTTTTTTGTTAAGCTTTATTTATCAAAAATCACAAGGAAGGGGTTATGATAATGAAACGAGTATTGAGTTTACTGTTGGCCGTTGTTCTTCTGCTGGGAACTGCAGCGGGGTGCGGACAGAAAGATGCCGGAGGGGATACCCGGGCGGCGGGGACGGAGGCCGTGACTACGGCGAAACAAAAGCCGGAAGGAAGTGCGGCTGGGACGGAGGCCGCGGAAGCGGCGGACCCTCTGGGCAAGTATGAAGAGCCGGTTAAGGTCATGATGATCAATCAGTTAAGCGACGACATGTCCAAACAGCTGGAAACCATAGAGGAGACGGTGGACGACAACCGCTGGATCAAACGCTATAAAGACAGGCTGAACATCGACATTGAGCATCTGTGGGTGGCGAAGCCGGAAGCGTATACGGAAAAATTCAACCTTATGCTGGTATCGGGCGATCTGCCGGATATACTGAAGGTGAACGCGGTGCAGTTCCGCCAGCTGCTGGAGGCCGGTATGCTGGAAGATCTGACGGATGTTTACAACACATATATGAATGAGGACTATAAGAAGGTGGCCGAATCCGATCCGTATATGATGGCGTCCTCCACCTTTGAGGGCAGGATCATGGGCATTCCCACAGAACCTACGAAACCGTATTCCAACACACAGCAGATCTGGATCCGGTCCGACTGGCTGGAGAAATTGAACCTGCCGGAACCGGAGACAATGGACGATGTGATCGAACTGGCCAGAAAATTTATGGAAGCTAAACCGGATGGAGCGGATACCTATGGCATCGCCTTTGACAAGGATTCCTTCTCACCGGCTGCTGCTACCATCCCGGGATTTCCGGGATTTGCCAACAGCTACCATGCTTATCCGGATATCTGGATTGAATCTGAAGCGGGCAGCCTTACTTACGGCAGCCTGGCGCCGGAAGTGAAAAACGCGCTGGAATCCATGCGCGCGCTGTATGAAGAGGGAATCATAGACAAGGAGTTTGCCACAAAGGATGCGACGCAGTACAATCAGGATCTGATTTCCGGAAAAGTGGGCATTACATACAACTGGCTGGGATTTGCCCTGTCCATCAATGATATGAAGAAACTGAATCCGGAGGCGGAATTTAAGGCGTATGAGATCGTGTCCGTGGATGAGGAGGAAGCGCTTCCGCAGGCAAACGCCACTGTGGACTTCTGGTATGTGGTGCGCAAGGGGTATGAGCATCCGGAGGCTTTAATCAAGATGGCCAATCTGGAAATCGCTACGCTGATCACCTCTGAGGCAAAGGATCAGGCACCTGACGGAACAACGAACTCCGAATATTACGGAGCGCCGAAGGATGCGCCGTCCATGTTCGATGTGGTGAACTTCTGGTTTTCACTGGTGCCGGATGAAAACTCCACCAGATATGACGTGTACGAAGCGGTTATGAAGAGAGATCCTTCCAATGTCAGAAGCAATGACCTAAGCATCTATGAAAATCTGATCGCTTATGAGGAGGGGGACCTGGCGCAGTGGGGCTGGAACAGAACCTTTGGAGGCCCTAACGGAGGTGCAGAGATCACACAGAAATACAAAGCGGAGAACAAGCTGAAAGTAAACGCTTATTTCGGCCTGCCCACCGAAACGATGACGGAGCGCCAGGCAACGTTAAATCAGCTGCAGGCGGAAACCTTTACGAAGATCGTCATGGGAGAGGTCGGGCTGGAAGCGTTCGATGAGTTTACGGAAAAATGGCTGGCGCTGGGCGGCCAGGATATCACGGATGAAGTAAACGAGTGGTATGAGGCAAATAAATAAGGCGCTGACCTACGGTGTATGAAATCACGGGCTGCTGCAAAAAAATGCGGCAGCCCGGTTTTAAGCGAGGAGATGGGCAGTTGAAGAAAAGAGTAAACAGTGCAAAAAACAGAGAGAACAGGACCTTTCATCTGATGATGCTGCCGGCGGTCATCCTGATCTTTATCTTTTCCTATATCCCGTTGTCCGGCCTGGTGATCGCTTTCCAGAAATTCAAGCCGGCGCTGGGGCTGTTTGGAAATCAGAAATGGGTCGGTCTGGATAATTTCCGCTATCTGCTGGAGATGCCGAATACCATGAGCGTGCTGCGCAACACGGTGGTCATCTCTCTGTGGAAGATGGTGCTGGGCATTGCGGTGCCTCTGACGGTAGCGATACTGATTAATGAGATAAGAAGCAGCAGGTTTAAGCGGTCGGTGCAGACGGTGATCTTCATGCCGCATTTCCTGTCATGGGTCATTTTGTCCGGTATCTTTATACAGATGCTGTCACCGTCCACCGGACTGATCAACGATTTTGTGAAGCTGCTCGGATTTGAGCCGATCTTCTTTTTGGGCAGCAACCGTTGGTTCCGAGGCACCATGATCGTGACCGATATCTGGAAAGGCTTCGGTTTCGGGACAATTGTATATCTGGCGGCCATCACCGGAGTGGATCCGAATCTCTATGAGTCTGCGGCCGTGGACGGGGCGGGCAAGTGGAAGCAGTGCATCCATATCACGATTCCGAGCATATTGGGGACGGTGGTGTTAATGTCCGTTTTAAGTATGGGAAACATATTAAACGCCGGGTTTGATCAGATTTTTAATATGTACAGCCCGATCGTTTATGAGACGGGGGACGTGCTGGATACGCTGGTGTACCGCCTCGGATTAAAAGAAGCGCAGTACGGCGTTGCAACGGCGGTGGGATTTTTCAAATCTCTGGTATCCACGGCTTTTATCGGCTCATCCTATTACCTGGCATACCGTTTCGCTAATTACAGGATATTCTGATACGGAAAATGAGGAGAAAACAATGAAGAGTAAACCGAGCAGAAAAGTATTCGTTTTTTTTAATACCTTGCTGATGCTGCTGCTGTGCCTTTTGTGCCTGCTGCCGATCCTGCATATCCTGGCAATCTCCTTAAGTGAGAAAGGGGCGGTGGCAGCAGGGTATGTGAAGCTGTTTCCCGTGGACTTCACGCTGGCTTCTTACCGGTATGTGATGGAGAAAACAGAATTCTGGAGATCCATAGGCGTCACGTTAAAGCGTCTGGTGCTGGGCAGCACACTTAGCATTTTTCTGACCATATTGACGGCGTATCCATTGTCAAAGCCGTCCACACAGTTTCGGCGCCGCACGCTCTATGTCTGGTTTCTGGTTATCACGATGCTGTTTAACGGCGGGCTGATCCCCAATTTCATGCTGGTCAGGGAGCTGAATCTGATGGATTCCATCTGGGCGCTGATCCTGCCGGGCATTATCCCGGTCTTTAATGTGGTGCTGCTTTTAAATTTCTTCCGGGATCTTCCCAAGGAGCTGGAGGAAGCCGCCAGGATGGACGGAGCCAGCCATTTCCGAATTCTATGGAGAATCTATGTGCCGTTAGCCGCTCCGGCCATCGCCACCATTTCTCTGTTCACCATTGTGGGGTACTGGAATGAATGGTTCAGCGGCATGATCTATATGAACCGGCCGGAAAATTATCCGCTGCAGACGTATCTGCAGTCCGTGGTGGTGCAGACCAGCCTGACCGAAGTCAGTACCGGCAGTCTGGCCGAAATGAGGGACAGGATGCTGATCAGCGACCGGACATTTAAGTCGGCGCAGATCTTCCTCGGGGCGCTCCCCATCCTGTGTGTGTATCCGTGGCTTCAGAAGTATTTCACGAAAGGGATGACGCTGGGGGGCGTCAAAGGATGATTAAATAAAGTGTGAAAGCAGGTGTGAGATGAACAGAGTGTATGAGATGGGTTTGGCAAAATGCAGGTTTACCGGGCATGTGGGGAATAAGATAGATCAATGTATCGCCAACGGGGTGATGAAGACAGACTACCGGAACTTTGTGGAGGTATTCAGGGAGAAAACGGACAGCGACGGCCTGTTCTGCGGTGAGTTTTGGGGAAAATGGTTTACTTCCGCGGTGCTGGCCTATGAGTATCAGAGAACGGAAGCGCATTTTCAGGTGTTAAAGGATGCGGTGGAAGGAATCATGAGCGTGCAGGAAGAAAACGGGAGGATCAGCTGCAGCAGCGTGGACTTTTCCGACTGGGACCTGTGGGGAAGAAAATATGTGCTGCTGGGACTCCTTGCCTATTATGACGTATCGGGGGAAGAGAGGGCGCTTCTGTGTGCCGGGAGGATGACTGATCATCTGATCGAAATTACGATGAAAGCCGGCAAAAAGATCACGGATGTGGGCTTGGAGCTCCTGCTGGGGGTGCCTTCCTGCTCGCTGCTTCAGCCCATCGTGCGGCTGTATCAGAGGACCGGAGAAAAACGGTATCTGGAGTTTGCAGAGCATCTGGTCTCCCTCTGGAGTCAGGGAGGCAAATACAATAAGGAGGGGGTGCGGCTGCTGGAAGGGGCGCTTTCACATGTTCCTCCGGTGAGCATCGCCGTCCCTAAGGCCTATGAGGTGATGTCCTGCTTTGAAGGCGTGCTGGAACTGTATCTGCTGACCGATCGGAAAGAGTATTTTGAAGCGGTGCAAAGTTATGTGGATATGGTGCTGAAACGGGAGATCATGATTACCGGCTCCGGTTCCGTAGGCGAGCTGTGGTGCGACGGCGCCTACCGCCAGACCCAGGTGCTGGAAACGCCCATGGAGACCTGTGTCACCGCCACATTTATGAAGCTGTGCGCAGCGATGCTCAGCGTGACCGGTGACCGGCGCTTTGCGGATCAGCTTGAGATTTCCTTATATAATGCGCTTATGGGAGCCATGAAAAAGGACGGGAGCTGGTGGGCATATTTTTCACCGCTTTTGGGCCAGCGTGTACCCAGCCCGATCCAGATTGAACGCGTACAATCCAGCTGCTGCGTGGTTAACGGGCCAAGAGCCCTGCTGGAGGTCCCCAAATGGGCGGTTATGAACTATGAAAAAGGAATTGTGATCAATCTATATGAGGATGGAGAGTTTGAGGCACCGTGCAACAAGGGTGATTTTATGTTTCGTATAGAAGGGGGATATCCGAAAAAGCGGAAGGTGAGGATACTGTTTCACCGTGTGCCGGACGGAGAATGGGGAGTGCGGTTTAGGATACCGTCTTATTCACGCAGCACGGGCGTATGGCTTAACGGAGAGAAGATTTCCTGTAATGCCGGCACTTACTGTGAAATGTACCGCAGCTGGTCGGAGGGCGACTCAATCGAGATGGAGTTCGACATGGACGCGCGGATCGTGACGGCGCCGGGCAATGTAAGCTTTAAAGCGGTGACGGTGGGTCCGGTGGTGCTGGCGATGGACAGCAGGCGCACAGCTCCCTCCTGGAAGGCCCTGCGGCTGATGAATGATGCGATGAAATGGAAGGTGGACGGACAGACACAGATCCGGTATATGCTTTCCCAGAGCCTTGAAGAGGAGAGCGATCGGGCGTTTGCCTGTGAGGCGGACTGCCCGGATGCCTATATGGCCTATCGGGTACGTTTCCTGTATAAACCGATTCATTTCTTCCAGCATGAGGAGGAAGAACTGCTGCTTTGCGATTATGCGTCCTGCGGCAGCTCTTTTGAAGGGGAGGAATGCATCCGCGTTTGGATGCCCCAGCCGATGTTTATGCCGGCCGCCTTTCCGGAGGGCACGAAATGCATTATAGCCGGGATTCCGGGAGAGGATAAGGGCGACGGAACGAATCATTGGGACGCAATCGAGTAACTGATTTTCCTCTAAAGAACAGATTTTTCTGTATACAAGAGGAAACCTCCGGAAAGTTGAGAAGAAGATTGGAAAAGGGCTTGTAATTTTCTGACGATTAAGATATTATATTATTTGTATGAACATTTCATAAAGTTTTTATTACTTAACTTAAAGGAGGATGGTGTAGTGGAAAAGTTTTTTAAACTGAAAGAAAACAACACCACGGTTAAAACCGAGATTCTGGCCGGTATCACAACGTTCATGACGATGGCGTACATACTGGCCGTAAACCCCAACATCCTTTCTGCATCGGGCATGGATGCGCATGCGGTTCTGATTGCAACCGCGCTGGCATCTTTCATCGGTACAGTTCTGATGGCGCTGTTTGCAAACTATCCGTTTGCACTGGCACCGGGCATGGGGTTGAATGCCTATTTCGCATATACCGTATGCGGGGCAATGGGCTACAGCTGGCAGATCGCGCTGGTAGCGGTATTTGTAGAAGGTCTGATTTTTATCGTGCTTTCTCTTACCAATGTGCGTGAAGCGATTTTTAACGCGATTCCTATGAATCTGAAGAAGGCGGTCAGCGTTGGTATCGGTCTGTTCATCGCTTTCATCGGCCTGCAGAATGCAAAGGTGGTTGTCGGCGGCGCTACTCTGGTAGAGCTGGTTGACTTTACCGCGGATTTCAACACGGTGGGTATCTGCGCGCTGCTGGCGATCATCGGCGTTCTGATCACCGCGATCCTTCACATCAAAAAAGTGAAGGGATCTATTTTAATCGGTATCGCTGCTACCTGGGTGCTGGGCATGCTGTGTGAGCTGCTCCACATCTATGTTCCCAACGCGGATGCAGGATTTTATTCCGTATTCCCGTCAGCGATCGTGAGCTTTGACTTCTCATCCCTCGGAAAGACCGCAGGACAGCTGTTTAAGGCTGATTTCAGCGGATTATCCTGGGCGAACTTTATCGTAGTTATTTTCGCATTCCTGTTTGTGGATATGTTCGATACTCTGGGAACCTTAATCGGCGTTTCTTCCAAGGCTGACATGCTGGATAAGGACGGCAAGCTTCCCAGGATCAAAGGCGCTCTGCTGGCAGATGCTGTTGCAACCAGCGCCGGCGCTCTGCTCGGCACATCCACAACCACAACCTTTGTAGAGAGCTCTTCAGGCGTTGCTGAAGGCGGAAGAACAGGTCTGACAGCGATCACAACCGCTGTGCTGTTTTTGCTGGCGATCATTTTCTCGCCGCTGTTCATCTCCATCCCCAGCTTTGCTACGGCTCCCGCTCTGATCTTCGTTGGTTTCCTGATGTTTACCGCAGTTGCCGATATCCATTTCGAAGATCTGACAGAGGCGATTCCCGCTTATATCTGTATCCTGGCAATGCCGATTTTCTATTCCATCGCAGAAGGTATCTCCATGGGCGTTATCTCCTATGTGATCCTGAACCTGGTTTGCGGCAAATCCAAGAAGATCACACCGCTGATGTATATATTGGCAGTGTTGTTTGTTCTGAAGTATATTTTCCTGTAAAGTAAGCTGCAGGGACGGAGGCATCCTTTGGGGTGCCTCCTTTTAGTTATTCACGGCTGCTGTAAATATAGCAAAAAATTTAAAAAAGGTATTGACATTTTATGAAACAGCAAGTATACTAACAAGGCAGTCGCAAATAAGGCAGAAAAAAGTCACACTTGAGACTGATATTATGGGGTCTTAGCTCAGCTGGGAGAGCATCTGCCTTACAAGCAGAGGGTCATAG
>OGGQ01001072.1_pt1 | contig 37357 bp, 35 predicted proteins | sample 1571191 | NCBI WGS metagenome assembly OGGQ01 (sample SAMEA2582061, study PRJEB24529) | metagenome | biome: Human gut stool | place: China | collected 2011
AAAGTACTGAACATACCCTTCCGCTCACAATGGATTAGTTTTTTGACAGTCTGAACCCCCCGATTTTCGGGGGTTATTTCTTTTTGTGTTGCATTTCGTGTTATATTTTTTAATATTTATTTTTTAATATGTTTCCTCCTGAAAGCCTGTGATTTATTCTTTAATCAGCCTTTGGATATGTTTTACATATTATAGTATATGTGACGGTTTTACACAAATGTTGATAAAATAATCGGATTGACATTGGTTAAATCATACAGTAAAATATATTTATGTCGTAAATGTATTATTTATTTTAGCTTATTTAAACGGTTTTTAACAATTCTTTATAGGACGGGGTTCGCTGACACCGCGGTTTTGGCGCATGACTGATGGTTGTGCGCCTTTTTAATATACAGTTGAAATTACTGTCAACAGCAATTGGAGGTTTTTGGTTGTGCTATATATTAATATAATTTTGAACAAATAATATTAAAAATGACTGACAAAATTTATATGTTCATCGAACAAAGGAAGTATGATTGTTATATTAGCAAAAAATATTTAATAAACACAAAAAATAACAAAAAATAGAAAGTTATGATATAATATAAAAAAGACTTGATAACAAGTCTTCTTTATCTACACCATGTAGAGTCTTACGACGTATTCGGTTATACCTTATTTGCACTCGTCTTGTAAGTTAGAATTATTATAGCAGCTTTAAATATAAAAATCAATATAAAAGGGGGATAAATATGAGTTATTTTATTGGAGTTGATATGGGAACTTCATCAGTCGGATGGGCTGTTACAGATGAAAACTATGTTATAGTTCGGAGAAAAGGGAAAGATTTATGGGGCGTAAGAGAATTTGATGAAGCTTTACCAGCTGTAGAGCGTAGAACCAATCGCGTGGCAAGAAGGCGTAGACAAAGAGAAATTGCAAGAATAGGCGCTTTAAAGGAATATTTCCATGATGAGATAGTTAAAGTGGATCCAAACTTTTACCAAAGACTTGAAAACAGTAAATATCATATAGAAGATAAAGATATTCCGGTTATGAATAAAAATTCTATATTTGCGGATGAAAAATATACAGATAAAGAATTTTTCTCTCAATATCCGACCATATATCATTTAAGAAAAGAACTGATAAATTCAGATAAACCACATGATATTCGATTAGTGTTTTTAGCGTTGCTAAATATGTTTAAGCATAGAGGTCACTTTTTAAATGCAACATTAGGCACGGATTCAGATAACAGAAAAATTTACGACATTTATATGGAATTTATATTGGCAGCGGAAGATATACTTGGCATAAGTTTTCCTATTGAATTTGACCGAGAAAAATTCGAAAGTGTCCTTATAGAGAAAAGTATCTCAAAAAAGAAGAAATCAGAACTATTAGTGGAAATTTTAGGATTAACTAAAAAAGATAAACAACAGATAGCTATAATACAATGTATATGCGGAATGGATAAAAGCATAAAAGATATGTACGGCAATGCTGTTGATGAAGATTTTGATAAATCATTAAAAGTTAATTTTTCTAACGGAGATTTTGAAGAAAAAGAAAATGATATTATTTCCGTTTTAGGAGATGGAAAATATGAGCTTATACAGTGCATTAAGGAAATATATGATACATCTCTTTTGAAGAAGCTATTAGGTGAGAGCGAATATCTTTCAGAAGCGAGGGTATTGGAATATGACAAACACAAAAATGACCTTAAGCTCTTAAAAAAGGCAGTACGAAAATATACGGCTGACAAGTATGATTATATGTTCAGAAGCCTTGAAAAAGGTACGTATGGATCCTATGTAAATTCCTTTAACTCTGGGGAAAAGATGCGTCGAAATGGCGGAGTAACGAGAAAGGATGAACTGTATTCAACAATCAAGGGACTGTTTAAAAATGTTACAAATGACAATGATGTTAACCATATTTTAGCGGATATAGAAAACGACTTATTTCTTCCTAAACAGCTTACAGCATCTAACGGAGTTATTCCAAATCAGGTGCATTTAAAAGAAATGAAGAAAATACTTGATAATGCTGAACATTATCTTGCGTTTTTGAAAGAAAAAGATGACTCAGGGCTTACAGTATCGGAAAGAATATTAAAATTATTTTCATTCCAGATACCATATTATGTTGGACCGCTCTCGGAAAACAGCGCAAAATTTGGCGGAAACGGTTGGGTTGTAAGAAAGGGAGCGGGACAGGTCCTTCCATGGAATATTGAAAAGAAGGTTGACCTGAAGAAGACTTCTGAAGAATTTATTTCAAGAATGGTAAGAAGATGTACATATTTAAATGGTGAACAGGTATTGCCAAAGACATCTTTAGAATATCAAAGATACTGTGTTTTAAACGAACTCAATAATCTTAGAGTTAGTGGAGAAAAAATCCCTGTTGATATAAAACAGTGTATGTACAAAGATCTTTTTGAAAAGGGCAAAAGAGTAACAAAGAAGCAGATATGTACTTATTTAGTTGGTAAAGGCATATTAGAGAAAAATAACGATTATGAACTGACAGGGCTTAATGATGGAATAAACTCTACACTTGGTTCGTTTGCAAAATTTAAGGCTATTTTTAAAGACAAGATTTATGAAGATGAATATTTCAAAATGTCTGAGCAGATTATATTTTGGAGTACTGTATATGGAGACTCAAGAAATTTTCTTAAGGAAAGAATAGAAGAAGCGTATGGTGATAAACTTACACAGGAACAAATAAAACGAATATTAGGACTTAAATTTAAAGATTGGGGAAATCTTTCAAAAGAATTTCTTGAGCTTTCTGGACACAGCAAGGATACAGGAGAAATACAGCCTCTTATAGAAATGATGTGGAATACAGGCGACAACCTTATGGAGATTCTTGATAAGGACCGATATAGCTATATGGATGAAGTTGAAAAAAGGCAAAACAACGCTCATAAACTTTTATCAGAGCTGACAAGCGATGACCTTGACGATATGTATTTTTCTGCCCCTGTAAAGAGGATGGTATGGCAGACGCTCCTTATTCTTAAGGAAATAGAAAAGGTGATGGGCGAGGCTCCTAAACGTGTTTTTGTAGAAATGACGAGGGGCGGAGGAAAGAAAAAAGATATACCGGACTCAAGAGCAAAAAAATTCAGAGAGCTGTATAAAAAAATTAAAGACGAAGATAAGGACTGGGATAAAGTAATCGATAATGCTGAAGAAAACGGAACTATAAGGACAAAAAAGATGTATCTGTATCTTGCTCAGCGGGGACGCTCGATGTATACAGGCAAGACCATAGATCTGGATCAGCTGTTTAACGATAATATTTATGATATAGATCACATCTATCCAAGACATTTTATAAAGGATGACAACATTGATAATAACCTTGTGCTTGTTGAGAAAGAAAAGAATGGGCATAAAAGCGACAATTATCCGATAGAGGACTCAATCTATCAAAAAATGTTGCCTACATGGAAGGAGTTACATAGGCAGAAATTTATTAATGAGGAAAAATTTAAGAGACTGACAGGAAGGATGCCTCTAAGCGATGAACAGAAGGCTGGCTTTATAGCAAGACAGCTTGTTGAAACAGGACAGGGGACAAAGGCTGTTATGGATATATTAAAGAATGCGCTGCCAGACACCACGCTTGTATACTCAAAAGCAGGGAACGTTTCTGATTTCAGAGATCAATTTGAAATGTGGAAGTCAAGAAACGTAAACGATTTCCATCACGCTCAGGACGCGTATTTGAATATTGTTGTAGGAAATGTATATTATGTCAAATTTACAAAAAACCCCTTTGCTGTTTTAAAAGAGGGACAGCGCTACAATGTAAATAAAATGTTTAACTGGGATGTGGTAAGAGAAAAAGATATAGCGTGGATAGCGAAGCCAAAAGATGGACAAAAAGCTACCATTGAGACGGTTAAAAAAATGATGGCTAAGAATACGCCGCTTTTAACAAGAAAAAGCATTGAAGGCAGTGGAGGAATATCCAATCAGACAATTTACAGCGCAAGAAAGGCCAAAAAAGAAGGATATATACCGGTAAAAGGCAATGATGAGAAATTAAAGGACGTTACAAAATATGGCGGATTCACAAGTGTTTCAACAGCTTATTTAATATTGGTCGAGCATACGGTTAAGAAAAAACGCGTGAGGACCATTGAAGCAGTTCCAATTATATGGAAAGAAAAGATAGAAAAGGATCCGGAACAGTTGATGGTATTCTGTAAAGAACAGTTGGAACTTGTTGATCCTGATATAAGGCTTAAGAAAATACTTATGCAGTCATTGATAAAGAAAGACGGATACTATATGTACATTTCAGGAAAAACCGGAAAGCAATATTCGGCAAGAAATGCTGTCAGCCTGTGTCTTAACCGTGAATGGATAAATTATATTAAGAAGCTGGAAAAGCCTGAAAGATTTTCGGACGTAATGTTGGAAAAGAATGTAGAGCTGTATGATATACTTACAGAAAAACATTTGAATACTATATTCGCTAAGAAACCGAATCCTATCGGAGAGAAGTTAAAAAAAGGAAGGGATAAATTTATCATACTTCCGTTGGAATGTCAGGTAAAGATAATTTTCGAAATATTAAAGCTGACCAAGTTAAGTGTTATGACAGCGGATTTAAGCGCTATTGGAGAGACAGCTAACGCGGGAAAAACTCTAATAAGCAAAGAGATTACAAATTCCGCTGAGTTTTACCTTATAAACCAGTCGGTAACAGGAATATTTGAAGAGCAGGTAGACCTGCTGACGGTATGAGCTGGCGGACGGTAGTCCTGTCAAGCAGCGCCAAGCTGGATTATCAGTTAGGATATCTCGTGATACGCAAAGAGGACACTTGTAGAATACATATAAGCGAGATATCTATGCTGATAATAGAGTCAACTTCGGTATCGCTGACAGCGGCGCTCCTGAACGAGTTAACAAAGAAGAAAGTAAAAGTTATATTCTGCGATGAAAAAAGGAATCCTTCATCGGAGCTTATTCCGTTCTATGGCAGTCATGATACAAGCGCTAAAATAAGGGAGCAGATAAAATGGACAGACGAACAGAAGGCTGATGTTTGGACAAAAATAGTCGCGGAAAAGATAGGCAAACAGGCTGAGGTTCTTAGAGAGTATGGAAAAAAAGAAGCAGATCTTTTGGAAAGCTATATAAATGAAATAGAGTATGACGACGCTACCAACAGGGAGGGGCATGCCGCTAAGGTATACTTTAACGCATTGTTTGGAATGGACTTTTCAAGAACGGCAAATAACAGTATAAACGCGGCTTTAAACTATGGGTATGGAATAATAGTTTCGGCTTTCAGCCGAGAAATTGTTTCAAACGGTTACTTAACACAGATAGGAATTTCACACAGCAACATGTTTAATCAGTTCAACCTAAGCTCAGACCTTATGGAGCCGTTCAGGCCGATTATAGACAGAAGAGTTAAAGAGATGTCTCCTCAAAAGTTTGAAAGCTTAGAAAAAAGAGAAGTGCTGAGCGTATTGAATGATGATGTTTTTATAGCGGGCAGAAGCGAAAATATTATGAACACGATAAAAATTTATTGCAAAAGTGTTTTTGACGCTATAAACAGTAACGATACTTCAATGATAAAATTTTACGAATATGAGTTATAGATATATGAGAATACTAGTTTTCTTTGACCTGCCGGTTATAACAGAGAGTGAAAGAAAGGCTTATAGAGCGTTCAGAAAGTTTTTGATAAAAAGCGGATTTTTGATGCTGCAGGAATCCGTATATTGCAAGCTGGCGCAGAACTCGACTGCCGCTGATTCTGTTATAGACAATATAAAGAAAAACAGTCCTCCATCGGGAACAGTTCAGGTGCTTAAGATAACCGAAAAACAATATTTGAAGATGGAGTATATTGTTGGAAGTTCTAAATCCGATGTGCTTGATACGGATGAAAGGCTGGTCTTTTTATGATGTTTGTAAGCACAAAATTCGATATAAAATTGGAATTGGTTGAAAACAGAGTCAGTGTACTGGTTGTAGAGCATCAAAGAATATTTGCCGATATCATATCCGGCATATATTCTCTGATGCGGAATAACAGCGATGAAATTTCATTGGTTGAAAACGATAAGATTCTGAATTTCAGCAAGACAGCGGATATAATAGTTGATCCGTTTTCTATTAGCTGCAATGAGAAAAGGGTAACACAAAAGCTATATCAGGAAATAACGTACAGGATAAACGAGTGTATGGCTGAAGAAAGCGCTTTTATACATGGTGAGATAATAAATTATTTGGAAAAAGCGATTTTGACTGTTCCATATGACGTTACCTTTGAAATAGAGCTTGATATATTATCATTGCTTAAGGCTTACAATGTAAAAATATGTGACGACAGCGAAAATGTTGTTGAACGGATCATAAATTATCTCAAGGTTATCCATAGACTATGCAATATCAGGGTAGTCGTGTTTGTAAATTTAAAAACATATTTACCTGCTGATGATATTGCGTCTTTATATGAATTTGCGTTTTATGAAAAAATACATTTGATTCTTTTGGAAAACATTCAAAAAAATAAAATTGATGGAGAAAAAATATTTATTTTAGATAAAGACAGATGTATAATAGAAATGGATTAAAACTTACAGCATATAGTCGATATGTTAAACTCGGTGAGAACCTTAATTTGAGGTTTGAGAGTCTTGTAAGTTTATAGGGGTACTAACCCGAGGTCGCCGCGAGAACCGCCGCGAGCGAGTTTGAGAGTCTTGTAAGTTTATAGGGGTACTAACCTCCGCGCTTGATGATCTGACGCGCGGATGGGTTTGAGAGTCTTGTAAGTTTATAGGGGTACTAACCAGAAACAAGTATAAAATCAGTCAAAAATGAGTTTGAGAGTCTTGTAAGTTTATAGGGGTACTAACCTATATCATATGCTTTTTGCAACACCGGCACAGTTTGAGAGTCTTGTAAGTTTATAGGGGTACTAACCTATATCATATGCTTTTTGCAACACCGGCACAGTTTGAGAGTCTTGTAAGTTTATAGGGGTACTAACCTCATACAGAAAAGAAATTTGCGCTTGGAAAGTTTGAGAGTCTTGTAAGTTTATAGGGGTACTAACCGATCAGAAAGGCCTCGGTTGCTTTTTCTCCGTTTGAGAGTCTTGTAAGTTTATAGGGGTACTAACCTAAGCCACTGCCAAAGTCGCCATCATCTGAGTTTGAGAGTCTTGTAAGTTTATAGGGGTACTAACCAGCAGACACTTTTTATAATATGGGTGCGGCGTTTGAGAGTCTTGTAAGTTTATAGGGGTACTAACCCCAAATACAATCGTAGAAGCATAAAAGCCTGTTTGAGAGTCTTGTAAGTTTATAGGGGTACTAACCAAAATCAAAATCGAAAGAGGTGTTAGTAATGTTTGAGAGTCTTGTAAGTTTATAGGGGTACTAACCAACGCGATCGATGACCTCACGCGTGCTTGGGTTTGAGAGTCTTGTAAGTTTATAGGGGTACTAACCGCATAAAATGCTATCGCCTCTTCGCTTATGTTTGAGAGTCTTGTAAGTTTATAGGGGTACTAACCCCGCAGACCGCCGCAGACCGCCGCGAGGGCGTTTGAGAGTCTTGTAAGTTTATAGGGGTACTAACCCTAAAATTTCATCAAGCAATTTGTTTAGCGGTTTGAGAGTCTTGTAAGTTTATAGGGGTACTAACCAACCTATCTGATTGCTGAGGCTTTTTGCCGGTTTGAGAGTCTTGTAAGTTTATAGGGGTACTAACCCAAACATTTCTTCGACTGGGACGATGAACAGTTTGAGAGTCTTGTAAGTTTATAGGGGTACTAACCTAAATAAAAAACAAAATAAAAAAAGTACAAGTTTGAGAGTCTTGTAAGTTTATAGGGGTACTAACCCGCCACCTGCGGCTGAATGTAATCGACAGTGTTTGAGAGTCTTGTAAGTTTATAGGGGTACTAACCTGCGCGGCTGCTGGCGTCCGCGGTGAGCGCGTTTGAGAGTCTTGTAAGTTTATAGGGGTACTAACCAACCTGTGACTGTAGATGATATAATTATCTGTTTGAGAGTCTTGTAAGTTTATAGGGGTACTAACCTTATCCGGAGATACTAACCCTAAAACATCAGTTTGAGAGTCTTGTAAGTTTATAGGGGTACTAACCTGACATTTAAAATCACCCTTCTCATAAAAAGTTTGAGAGTCTTGTAAGTTTATAGGGGTACTAACCAGTTGTCAACAGAACCAGACTACTATACGCGTTTGAGAGTCTTGTAAGTTTATAGGGGTACTAACCTCCGATGCTTTTGGAATAGCAGTTAATGAAGTTTGAGAGTCTTGTAAGTTTATAGGGGTACTAACCAATGGTTAGTGTCTATAATGAGTGCTTATAGTTTGAGAGTCTTGTAAGTTTATAGGGGTACTAACCCACCTCCGGGAAGGATAGCCTGTGTCATATGTTTGAGAGTCTTGTAAGCTTATATGGGTAATAAAATATATAATATTTCCGGCCTTTTATGGCCGGAATTTTTTGTTTTATTTCAAGATGAATTTATTTTGCCGCACCTTCCCCCCTCTGTTCAAATATTATTCACAATTTTGGAACGCTGGAGGAACTCTGCCGGCGTAGATAAGGAACACCACGAATTGTATAATACGATTTGATAAGATATATACACTAAAAATATTGGAGGCATTTGATTATGTATTTTGACGCTATTGCTAAAATCGTTGCTGAACGTACAGGCTGTGACGTGGCTGATATCAAGCCCGAAAGCAAATTTTCAGAGCTTGGAATCGACTCACTTGACACAGTCGAGCTTCTTATGAACCTTGAGGACGAGATCGGTATCGAGATCGAGCTCGACAAGAAGGTAGAAACTATTGACGATCTTGACAAATTTATTCAGAGTAAGCAGGGTTGAAAATTATGATTAGATCAGAGATTTGCGAAATACTGGGTATCGAATACCCCGTGTTTCAGGGCGGAATGGCCTGGATCGCTGACGGCAAACTGGCTGCCGCCGTGTCAAACGGCGGCGGTCTTGGTATTGTGGCAGCGGGAAACGCTCCCGGGGAGTACGTCAGGGAACAGATTAAAATAGCCAGGTCACTTACATCAAAACCGATAGGTGTAAATATAATGCTTATGAGTCCTTTCGCGGACGAGGTAGCACAGGTGGTAACGGAGGAGAAGGTCGAGGTCGTAACGACCGGAGCCGGAAACCCTTCAAAATATATGAAAGCATGGAAGGAAGCAGGTATTAAAGTAATACCAGTAGTCGCTTCCGTAGCTATGGCAAAACTTATGACGCGTCTTGGAGCTTCGGCACTCATTGCCGAAGGAGGAGAAAGCGGCGGACATGTGGGCGAGCTTACGACAATGGTTCTTGTTCCACAGGTTTGCGACGCAACTACGCTTCCGGTTATAGCCGCCGGCGGAATCGCCGACGGAAGGGGAGTGGCTGCCGCGTTCATGCTTGGAGCCTGCGGAGTGCAGATGGGAACTCGTTTCTTAAGCGCCTGCGAATGTAATATACATCCCGTATATAAAGAAAAAATAATAAAGGCAAACGACCTCTGCACGATGGTTACGGGCAAAAGGCTCGGACATCCGGTGCGCAGCCTGAGAACGCCGTTCGCCAGAAACTACTCAAAGGCCGAGTACGGCGGAATGCCCGATGAGGAGCTTGAACAGCTTGGAACGGGAGCCCTTCGTCTTGCGGTGCAGGACGGAGACGCAGAAAACGGTTGTTTCCTGTCGGGACAGATTGCGGCTATGGTAAAGAAAGAACAGCCTGCCGCGGAAATAATAAAGGAAGTAATGGAGGAGGCTGAGCCAATCCTCCTGAGGGCATCACAATGGGTAAAATAGCATTTGTTTTTTCCGGCCAGGGAGACCAGTTTCCCGGAATGGGAAAGGAATTGGCCGATAAATATCCTTCTGCCAAAGCCGTATTTGATATGTGCGACGGCATAAGACCCGGTACATCCGAGCAGTGCTTCAACGGAACGGAGGAAGAATTAAAGGAGACAAAAAACACACAGCCCTGCCTTTTCGCTATGGAACTGGCGGCGGCAAATGTGCTTTTTGATAAAGGAGTAAGGCCCGAGGCGCTTGCCGGATTTTCTCTGGGAGAGGTTACGGCGGCGACGGCGGCCGGCATATTTGACAATGAGACGGGATTCAGGCTTGTCTGCAAACGAGGCGAGCTTATGCAGACCGAGGCGGAAAAATTTGATACGTCTATGGCTGCGGTAGTAAAGCTGACACCGGAACAGATTCAGGATGTATGCGCGAAATATTCAGACGTATATCCGGTAAACTTCAACTGCCCCGGACAGATAACGGTTTCGGGACTGGCGTCACAGATGAAGGACTTTTCAGCCGATGTAAAGGCGGCCGGAGGAAGGGCTCTTCCGCTTAAGCTCAAGGGAGCTTTCCACTCACCGTTTATGAACGCGGCGTCTGAGGCATTCAGGGTTGAACTTGAGAACGCGAAGATCAATAAGGGCAATATAACGCTCTATTCCGATCTTACTTCAATGCCGTATACGGACGATGTGGCTGAACTTCTGTCAAAACAGATATGCTCCCCCGTGCTTTGGGAAAAAATAGTCAGAAATATGATAGCGGACGGATTCGACACATTTATTGAGATCGGACCCGGAAGGACGCTTACAAATATGATAAAGAAGATAAGCGCAGACGTTAAAGCGCAGACTGTTGAAGAGTATTTATCGGAGGTCGAATGATGTTAGAAGGAAAGGTAGCAGTTGTAACCGGAGGCTCGAGAGGTCTCGGAGAGGCCATAGCCATAAAGCTGGCATCCATGGGAGCCGATATAGCCGTAATATGTTCCAGCGATGTTTCCTCGGCCGAAGGCGTGTGCTCAAAATGCAGGGACGAGTATAAAGTAAGAGTTAAGGCTTACAGATGCGACGTTTCCGATTTTAATGAGGTAAAGGAAACGGTGGCGCAGATAAAGGCAGACTTTGGAACTGTACACATTTTGGTTAACAACGCCGGGATAACAAGGGACGGACTTGCGGCGATGATGAAGGAAGAAGATTTTGACAGAGTCATAGCCGTAAATCTTAAGGGCGCGTTCAATATGATCCGCCATACCGCCGGACTTTTCATAAGAAATAAGGAAGGCTGTATAATCAATATCACATCCGTAGCCGGAATAATGGGCAACGTCGGACAGTGCAACTATTCCGCGTCCAAGGCCGGACTTATCGGACTTACAAAAACGATCGCAAAGGAACTCGCTCCCAAGGGGATAAGGTGCAACGCCATAGCCCCCGGATTTATCGCGACGGATATGACCGAGAACCAGACCGAAAATCCCCTGCTTAAAATGATCCCTCTCGGAAGAATGGGAGAGGCGGAGGATGTGGCCGAGGCTGCCGGTTATCTGGCAACGGCAAAATATGTAACTGGAGAGGTGCTCCGTGTTGACGGCGGCATCGCTATGTAAGGAGAATAGATTATGAGTGAAAACAGAAGAGTAGTCGTTACCGGTCTCGGTGCGATCACGCCTGTGGGAAATAATGTAAAAGAAACATGGGAGGGCCTTAAAAACGGAAAAAACGGCATCGCTCCCATAACATGCTTTGACACGACAGGATATAAAGCGACTCTTGCCGCTGAGGTAAAGGGCTTTGATCCAAAAGAATATATGGAAGTAAATGAGATACTCCGCACGGACCGTTATGTTCAGCTTGCCATAGGAGCGGCTGAGCAGGCTGTTGAGGAAAGCGGAATAAAGGGAAATGTGGTTCCCGAGCGTTTTTCCGTGCTTTTCGGTACGGGAATAGGCGGTATCAACACATTTGAAAGCGAGTACCGCAAGCTCATGGAAAAGGGACCCCGCAGGGTTTCGCCGCTTTTCATTCCCATGCTTATCGCCAATATGGCGGCCGGAATGATCGCCATACATCATGACTGCCGCGGAACTGCAATGCCTGCCGTTACAGCCTGCGCTTCCGGTTCAGACGCCATAGGAGAGGCTATGAGGCTTATCCGTCACGGATATGCGGACGCGGTTATCACCGGAGGAACAGAAGCCGCGATCAGCGCTTCAGCCGTTGCGGGATTTGCCAATATGAAGGCGCTTTCAACGGCCGACGACCCCAACGAGGCATCACTTCCCTTTGATAAGAGAAGAGCCGGATTCGTGATCGGCGAGGGCGCTGTAGCTCTTATTCTTGAGGAATATGAGCATGCCAAGGCGCGCGGAGCAAAAATTTACGGAGAGGTATGCGGCTACGGCTCGACATGCGACGCGTTCCATATGACGGCTCCCCATCCCGAGGCAAGGGGAGGAGCTCAGGCTATGATGGACGCCATGAAAGAAGCCGGATACAGCGAGAATGATACCGTATATGTAAACGCGCATGGCACAGGAACGCCTAAAAACGATTCCATAGAGACCATAGCCATAAAGAAGGCCCTTGGCGAGGAAGCCGCAAGAAGAGCCTATGTAAGCTCGACAAAATCAATGACAGGCCATATGCTTGGAGCCGCCGGAGCCATTGAAGCGCTTGCCTGCCTCTTTGCTCTTAACGAAGGCGTAATCCCTCCTACGATCAATCTTAAGGAACAGGATGAGGAGTGCGACCTTAACTGCGTGCCCAATACGGCGGTAAAAGCCGATATTGATCTGGCGCTGTCAAATTCGCTTGGCTTTGGCGGACATAACGCCTGCCTTGCTTTTAGGAAGGTGTAAGATATGAACGAAGCTGATATCAGAAAATATGCCGAAATGATGCAGGAACTGGGACTTACCGGACTGGAGATAACGGAGGATAACAAAAAAATACGCCTTGAGCGTATGGCCGCTCCCGCACAGACAGCGGTGATAAACGCCGCTCCCGCCGTACCCACTTCAGCTCCCGCGCCCATTGAAAATACGGACTTCATAAGCGTTAAATCTCCTATAATAGGAGTATTTTACGCCGCTCCGGCTGAAAATGCCGAGCCCTATGTTAAAGTAGGCGATCAGGTTAAAAAGGGTCAGACTCTCTGCCTTATAGAAGCCATGAAGCTGATGAACGAGATAACGGCCGATCAGGACGGCGTAATATCCGAGATCTGCGTTACAAACGGCAGCATAGTTGAGTTTGGCACGGAGCTGTTCCGTATCAAGAGGTAAAATTATGAACAGAGAAGAAATAATGAATATACTTCCTCACAGAGACGACATGCTCCTTCTGGACGATGTGGAAGAAAGGGACGGCGTTTCGGTCGGACATTACAGGGTTCGCGGAGACGAGTTTTTCCTCAGAGGGCATTTCCCCGGAAATCCCATCGTTCCCGGAGTTATACTCTGCGAGATACTGGCGCAGTCTGCCTGCGTCTTGATGAAAGATAAAATGACAGAAGGAAAGCTCCCTGTATATACGGGGCTTAATAACGTAAAATTCCGTTCGCCGGTTAAGCCCGGCGACACAGTTGAGACCCAGTGCCATATTAAAAGGGCAAAACACCCCTTTTATTTTGCCGAGGGAAAAATAACCGTCGGCGACAGGCTCTGCGTTTCCGCCGAATTTTCATTCTGCATAACAGGTGATTGATATATGTTCTCAAAAATATTGGTAGCCAACCGTGGCGAGATCGCCGTGCGCATAATAAGGGCGTGCAAGGAGATGGGCATATCCACGGTGGCGGTATACTCCGAGGCGGATAGGAACGCCCTGCATGTGGCTTTGGCTGACCAGAGCTACTGCATAGGCGGACCGGAGGCTTCGGAAAGCTACTTAAACGAAAATCAGATAATAAGCGCGGCCATATTGGCCGGAGCCCAGGCTATACATCCGGGCTACGGTTTTCTCTCGGAAAATGCGCATTTTGCCCGTCTTTGCGGAAAGAACGGCATAGTATTCATCGGGCCAGATCCAAAAAGTATGGAAGAACTCAGCGATAAGGCCGTGCTCAAGGAGCTTATGAGAAACGCGGGACTTTCGGTGATTCCCGGAACAAAGGCCGTATCCTCCGCTGAGGAAGCGGTAAAGGCCGCGGATAAGATTGGCTATCCCGTAATGCTCAAAGCCTGCGCGGGAGGCGGCGGGCGAGGCATAAGGCTAATAATGAGCGCCGACGATATGGAAGAAGCCTATATGCAGGCTACCAGCGAGGCGGTCAGCGCCTTTGGAGACGGAAGTGTATATATCGAAAAATATATATATCCCGCAAGACATGTTGAGCTTCAGATACTTGCCGACGAGCAGGGAAACGTGGTCTGCCTTGGGGACAGGGACTGTTCCCTCCAGAGAAGGAATCAGAAGCTCATAGAGGAAACGCCTTCTCCGGCCGTAAATGACGAAAAGAGAAAAAATATAATAAAACAGGCCGTTGAGGCCGTTAAAAAGATAGGCTACACCGGAGCCGGAACGCTGGAATTCCTTCTTGACAGGGAAGGAAACTTCTGGTTTATGGAAATGAACGTCCGTCTGCAGGTCGAGCATTGCGTAACCGAGATGCTCACGGGCTTTGACATAGTAAAATGGCAGATCCGTATCGCGTCGGGCATTCCGCTTAATTTTACGCAGGATGACGTAAAACTCCAAGGCGCTGCCATAGAGTGCAGAATAAACGCGGCAAGCTGCGGAACGCTTTCCATGCTCCATGTGCCCGGAGGACCTTCTGTAAGATTTGACACGAGCCTTATCGAGGGCACGACGGTATCGCCGTATTACGATTCCCTTCTTGGAAAGCTGATAGTTTTCGCCAAAACAAGGGAAGAGGCTTTAAGAAAAATAAAGGCGGCGCTCTGTGAGCTTGTTATTGAGGGAATACCCACGAACATAGAGGAGCAGCTCAATATCGTGGAGGACGACAGATTCACGTCGGGTAACTATGATTTAACTTTTATGAGTAACAGGTGATAGAATGGCTTTGATAAGTTTTTTAAAACCGAAAAATAAGCTCGAGGAAGGCGGAAGATCAGCCGCTCCCCTCCAGAGGGACGACGGCGAGCCCGAAAAGACCTGCCCGAGCTGTCACAAAAGCATACCTCTCAGCCGCCTTTGGGCCAACGATCTTGTATGCGCCTGCGGATACCATTTCCGTATGAAAGCGCGCCAGAGAATAAAGATGATTGCCGACAGAGACAGCTTCCACGAACTGTATTCAGACGTAAAAGCCGGCAATCCCCTTAACTTTCCGGGCTACAGAGACAAAATAGATACGGTTCGCGCCGCCAGCGGAGAGGAAGAGGCGGTCGTGTGCGGAACGGCCAAGATAGGCGGCCAGAGCTGCTGTCTGTTCGTTATGGAATCGTATTTTATGATGGGCAGCATGGGAACGGCGGTCGGAGAAAAAATTACGCTTATTTTTGAGTATGCCACAAAACACCGTCTACCTGTAGTCGGATTTACCGTTTCGGGAGGCGCGCGTATGCAGGAGGGACTTCTTTCCCTTATGCAGATGGCAAAAACAAGCGCCGCGGTCAAAAGACACAGCGACGCGGGACTGCTTTATATATGCGTTTTGACAGACCCTACCACGGGAGGAGTAACAGCCAGTTTCGCCATGGAGGCTGACATAATACTTTCCGAGCCGAGAGCGACGGTTGGATTTGCCGGAGCGAGGGTTATTGAGCAGACTACAAGAAAATCGCTTCCAAAGGGATTCCAGAAGGCAGAGTTCGTTCTTGAGCACGGATTTATAGACAGCATAGTCGTCCGCTCTAACCAGAAGAAGATCCTTACGGAGCTTCTTAAGATGCATAACGGAGGGATGAACGTATGAGCATAATACCCTATGAGAGAGTCAAACTCGCCCGTGACAACAGCCGACCGACGGGTGTTGACTATATAAGAAATATATTTAAGGGATTTATCGAGCTCCACGGAGACAGAAATTACGCCGACGACCACGCCATTGTGGGTGGCATAGCGAGGCTTAACAATATGCCCGTGACGGTAATAGCCATAGAGAAGGGCCACACGGCAAAGGAACGCACCTACCGTAACTTCGGCGCTCCCCATCCCGAGGGATACCGCAAGGCTCTGCGTCTTATGAAGCAGGCCGAAAAATTCGGAAGGCCGGTTATCTGCTTTGTTGACACGTCCGGAGGATATTGCGGAATAGGAGCCGAGGAAAGGGGACAGGGTCAGGCTATTGCCGAGAACCTTATGGAGATGTCAACCCTCTGTGTTCCCATAATATCCATACTTATAGGAGAAGGCGGCAGCGGAGGAGCCCTTGCCCTTGCCGTGGCCGATCGTGTATGGATGCTGCAGAACTCCGTTTATTCGGTTATTTCTCCCGAGGGCTGCGCGAGCATCCTTTGGAAGAGCTCGTCAAAGGCGGACGCGGCAGCGGCAAGCCTTAAGCTGACAGCTGAGGACGCTAAAAGCCTTGGCGTTATAGAGCGTATCCTTTCTGAAAAGGATATCGGAAAAAAAGAATTTTATTATCGTATACGCACCCTTCTTACGGAGGAGCTGAGCGAGCTGACAAACGATCTTGACCTTGTGAGCAAGCGATACGACCGTTTCCGCCGTATAGGTGCAGACGCGATAATTAAGGAGTAAATATGAGTATTTATCAGAAATTTTGCAAAGAGACCATTGACAAAAACGGAGCTTTAAAAAGCATTGAGCTCAATTATCCCGAAAACTTCAATTTCGGCTATGATGTTGTGGACGTCATAGCTGGTGAAACGCCGGACAAAAAGGCTATGGTTTGGTGCAACACGGAAAATGAGGAGCATATATTCACGTTTTCCGATATAAAAAAATACAGCGATAAGATGGCGAACGTGTTTAAGGATGCCGGAATAGAAAAAGGCGACAGGGTAATGGTCATATTAAAGAGGCATTACGAATACTGGTTCGCGGCCATCGCCCTTCATAAAATAGGGGCTGTAATGATACCCGCCACTCATATGCTTACAGTTAGCGATTTTGTGTACCGCTTCAGAGCCGCGAAGGTAAAAGCCGTAATATGCACGACCCAGGACGAAGTACCGCAGAAAATAGACACGGCTTTGTCCGACGCCGGTATGAGCGTTATAAAGTGGTGCGTTCAGAAGGACACGGAAGGATATATGAATCTTACTGAAGCCACAAGAAAGGCGGATGAAAATTTCCAAAGGGTGCAGACAAAAGCCGATGACCCGATGATATTGTATTTTACATCCGGAACAACGGGATACCCCAAGGGAGTAATACATGATTATACCTACCCCCTCGCTCACATCGTAACGGCAAAATACTGGCACAGAGCCGAGGACGGAGGACTTCATTTCACCGTGGCCGAGACGGGCTGGGCAAAGGCTTCATGGGGCAAGCTGTACGGCCAGTGGCTTGTCGGAAGCGCGGTTATGGTGTTTGATTTTGATAACTTTGATCCCAAACAGCTTACGGCTGTCATCAATCATTACGGAGTGACCTCATTCTGCGCTCCGCCTACGGTTTACCGCTATCTTGTAAGAAAGGGAATACCTAAGATGCCTACGCTTAAACACGCCACAACGGCGGGTGAGATGCTCGCTCCCGAGGTGTTCAAGAAATTTACCGAAAGCACTGGGCTTGAGCTTTGCGAGGGCTATGGACAGACGGAGACGACTCTGCTTATGGCCAATTTCAAAGGTAAAAAGGCTGTGGAAGGCTCAATGGGCACGGTTTCTCCTTTCTACAATATAGAGATAAGAAACAGAAACGGAGAGAAAGCCGCTGTCGGAGAGATAGGCGAGGTCGTTATAATACCCCCCGAAAGCGGAAAACAGGTTGGAATATTCTGCGCATATCTGGACAATGAGAAGCAGTACGCGCATGTATGGCGCGGAGGCGTTTACCACACCGGAGACGCGGCCTATATGGATGAGGACGGAAGATGCTGGTTCCATGGAAGATTTGACGATATAATAAAGACAAGCGGATTCAGGGTAGGACCTTATGAGGTCGAGAACGTGCTTATGGAGCACCCCGCGGTTGTGGAATGCAGCGTTATAGGCGTGGCGGACAGACTGAGGGGACAGGCGATAAAGGCGGTCGTTATCCTTGGAAGCGGATATTCGCCGTCAAAGAAACTTGAACTGGAGATAAAGGAATTCTGCAACAGGAAACTTGCCGAGTACAAATGGGTAAGAATAGTGGAATTTGTAAACGAGATGCCAAAGACCATAAGCGGAAAAATACAGAAGAGCGTACTCAGAAGTCAGGCTTGACGAGGTGCTTTATGATAAAAGGTATTGGATGCGACATTATCGACGTTTCCCGCATGGAGCGGGCGATGGAGAAAGAAAGATTCCTTGAAAAGGTGTTTACACCCAATGAGCGCGAGCTGATCAAAAACGGCAGCTCCGCTCAAAGCGCCGCGGGAATGTGGGCGGCGAAGGAGGCCGTCAGCAAGGCGCTTGGAACGGGCTTTTCAGGATTTTCTCCAAAAGACATAGAAATATTGAAAGACAAAAACGGCAGGCCCTGTGTTCAGCTGTATGGGGGAGCTCTGGAGGTTTTCGGCAAAACTGGAGGCGAAAACATTTATTTGAGTGTTTCCCATGAACGGAATACGGCTGTCGCTTTTTCTGTTATTGAATAAGTTTACTTTATAAAAAAATATGGTATAATGTAATCTGATTTTGTGGTGCCTTATTCTGCGCCGGACAGTGCCTGTCCGAGCGTTAGGGGAGAAATAAATATGCTTGAAAACATGGATTACATACTTGAATACGGTATAAGCGGATTTCATCAATACGCGCTTGATGAGCCGGCGCATATATGCTATGCGGGCGCCGGCCTTAGCGGTATGCTCGGAGCCGGAGCCGATGAGCTTAAAAGCGACGGCGTCACGGACCCGTATCTCGCGTTTGTATATAGGGATGACAGGGAAGCGTACATAGAATTTTTAAAGAAAGCCGGAAGCGCCGAGCAGAATATAAAGTCGGAATATCGTCTTGTAAGAAAAGACGGCACTGTTATTTATGTGATGGATTCCATGACAGTAAAGAGACTTGAAGACGGAAGTATGGCAGGATATTCTGTTTTGACGGATATTTCGGAAATCAAAAAACAGAACGAGAACCTTAAATTTCTTAACGAGGCCATACCCTGCGGATTTTTAAAATATACATGCGAAAAACAGCCCAGGATAACATATATGAACAGACAGATGAAGGAGCTTATGCGCATACCGGAAACAAAAGAGGGCGAAATGGATTATTTCGAGCTTTTCAGCGACAACATATTCCTTATGGTCCCGATGGAGGAAAGGCACATGTTTTCCATGTATCTTAACCGGGTATACAGCGCCGGGGAACCTATTTCAGGCGAGATGACGCTTCTGCGCTGCGACGGAACGAGGGCGCATGTATTCGGATGGGTCTCAAAGTGCGTCAATGAGCAGGGTGAAGATGAATTCCGAAGCGTCTGCATAGATATGACGGAAAGGCATCAGGCACAGAAAGAAAACGAGACAAAAAGATATATCAAGGCGCTGACGGATGTTTACGATAAGATATTTGAGTATGACCTTGGAGCCAACACTGTCAAATGTCTCTACAGCAATAACTCTCCTATGTTCAAATGGCTCGAGAACATACCGATGCAGATGGAAGAAGCCACGGAAAAATGGATTTCCGGCACCGTGGTGGATGAGGACAGGGTAAGGCTCAGAGCCTTTTTCAGGGATTTCTGCCGCAAAAAACTTTCAGGGCCGGATTCAAGACCTCCGGGAATAACTTACAGAGCGCGCTCGTCAAGCGGTGAAATAAAAAGCTACAGCGGGATCTTTCTTAAAATGGACAGCTCCGTATCGCTGTACTGCTGCAGAAACATACAGGATCCGACCGAAACAGAGGGTCTGAGAAGCGAGAATGTTTCGCTTAAGGAAGATATGCAAAAGATTGTCAAGAACTTTACCGACGGGGTTGCCGCCTTTGAGGTGAAAGACAGTTACGTTACGCCGCTTTACGCCAGCGACAACGTATGCGGATTTTTTGGATTTACAAAGGACGAATGGATGCCGCTTATGAAACAGAGCACGCCGATAAAGGACTTTGTAGCCAAAAGCGGGGCTTCATATGACGAGATCGACAGACTTCTGAAAACCGGAGAGGCGGAGTTTACATATTTCGATTTTAGAACCAACAGGGAAAGACGGATAAAAGCCATATGTTCCCAGAAATCGCCGAGTTCATCGTCTCCGAGATACATTATGCTTTACAACGTGGACGAGAGCGAGCCTAAAAATACCGACGGACATATCGTTACAATAAGAACATTTGGATACTTTGACGTATTTATAGGAGAAAGGGCTGTCGCGTTCAGAAACAAAAAGGCCAAAGAGCTTTTCGCAATGCTGGTTGACAGAAGGGGAGGATTTGTCTCATCGGAGGAAGCCATAAGTTTCCTTTGGGAGGATGAACCGGTCAACCCCGTTACTTTGGCCAGATACCGAAAGGTTGCTCTGAGACTTAAAAACACCCTTGAGGAATACGGAATACAGGACGTGATGGAAACGGTGGACGGCAAACGCCGTATCGTTACGGAAAAGGTCAAATGCGATCTTTATGACTATCTTTCCGGCAAGGAGGAATATTCACAGCTCTTCAAAGGAAGCTATCTGACAAATTACAGCTGGGGCGAAAACACTTTGGCGGAACTTACAGGCAATATTTTACATTAAAATTAAAGAGGAAATACCATGCATACATATATTCACAGCGTTAAATATTATGAGACGGATAAAATGGGCATAACCCATCATTCAAATTATGTAAGATGGATGGAGGAGGCAAGAACGGACTTCCTTAAAAATGCCGGATACGGCATAAGAAGACTGGAAAAGGAAGGCGTTACTTCTCCGGTAGTGTCATTGGAGTGCCAGTACAAACATCCGACGACGTTTGACGATGACGTCAGGATAGAGGTTGCCCTGGAGCAGTATACAGGAGTAAAGCTGGTCATAATTTATAAAATGACCAACGCGGAAACGGGAGAGCTTGTGTTTACAGGAAGGTCATCCCACTGCTTTATAGACTCGAAAGGCATACCGGTCGCTCTAAGGAAGAAATTTCCGGAATTTGACGCCATACTCAGAAAAGAAGCCGAAGATTATAAATCTGCCCGTCCATAACAGGGAACGGGCTTTTTCATTGGGTTAAAAGTTGATATGATTATAAAATATGGTATACTATATGTATTGTTAGCAGCATCATATAGTTATAGATTTAAAATTACAGTAAATATCCGGAAAATTTTGTCTCGAATATACAACGAGGTGATATTATGGACAGGATATGCTTTGTTTTATACATAGCTGCCATATTGATAACTGCTTGTACGGAATATTTCAATATGCTGAGAAATATGAAAGAGGGAAATGAACTGCATCCAAAAAAGAAGAGGCGGGCCTTGAATGTGGCGCTGCAGGTTATTATTTGCCTCACGGCCGGCAGTGTTTCCGATATGGAAGCGATTATAGGCATAATGCTGCTCGTCATAGGGGCTGTTTTACTGCTTGTCTTTTTAAAGAGAAAAAACAGGGCCATAAATGGCAATGACCCGGTGATGCTCGGATTTTATGATATTGAGCTCAAATCCGTAAAAATAGAGCTAATATATGTGACGGCAGCCATTACATTGCTGATTTTCGTATTTTTCGTAATTTTAGGTTGATTTCAAAGTTAATTAATAAAATATAAAAACGGCGTCTGGTATAAAACCATTGGGCGCCGTAATTTTATATTGAACAGATCATAACGAATATGCCACTATGCCAAGCACGGCGGAGATGATTATAAGTCTTATGGGAGGAAAATTTTTCTTTTTCGCCCTTCTGTAAATTATAACGACAGCCCCGAGGATCGCCGTAAGTATAACGGCTCGGACATCAAGGACAGAACCCTGGAAACAGTTCTGAAATATCATCTCAAGGCCGGTGGCTGCGATAATACCGACAATACAGGGCTTTATTCCGTCAAGCACAGCCTGCACATACGGATTGTCAAGAATGTTTTTAAGCATAACGACTATGAGCAGTATTATGACAAAGGCCGGAAGAACAACAGCCGCCGTGGCTATTGCCGAACCGAGGATACCGCCCTGGGAACTGCCGATGTAGGTGGCAAGATTTACCATTATAGGGCCGGGAGTGCTTTCACTGACGGCGATAAAATAGGTCAGCATCTCGTCGTCCAGCCATCCGTAAGACAATACGACGTCACGGATCAAAGGTATGGCGCCATAGGCTCCGCCGAAGGAAAACAGGCCGACTTTCAAAAATCCGATGAGAAGGTCAAGATATATCATTTATCCGCACCTCCCTTTGAAATCCTGCGTTTTATCTCATATACGGAGACGCTGAATATTCCGGCGATAATGAGGAAATATACCGTCGAAAAGCTCGCTCCGGCAAAATTAATAACAAGCAGAGCCGCGCAAGAAGCTATGAGTATGAAAAGCGACAGACCGCTGAGCTTCATCTTTTTGGACATATTAAGTCCGGCCTGCAGAATAAGAAGACCTACTCCGATCTTTATGCCCTTGAATGCGTTGGCAATTATCGTTATTGAAAGAAAATCGTCAAAAAATATGGAAATGAGGTAAATGATTATAAACGACGGCAGGACTACGCCGAAGGTAGAGCTGAGCGCCCCCGCGAAGCCGCCCCGCATATATCCGGTGTATGTGGCGCAGTTTATGGCAATGGGGCCCGGCGTGGATTCGGCGATGGCCGTTACGGTGGAGAGCTCGTCGCTGGTTATCCATCCCTTGTTTTCCACGCAAACCTCCTCAATAAGCGGTATCATGGCGTATCCTCCGCCAAATGTGAAAAGTCCTATTTTGAAAAATGACCAGAAAAGGTCAAAAAGCGGTTTATCCTTCATTTTTAGCCTCCGTTAAAAAGCCTTTCGATTCGTTATATGTTTATTATTTGCTCCTTCGGGTCATAAAGCGTTTTATATCCCAGATATAATGAGCTGAAGCAGGCCGCGGTTACTGACGTGCAAATGGCTATCATCATCGAGATCTGATAAAGTATGGCCGTAAGAGGCATTGTGCCCGCAAGTATCTGTCCGGTCATCATACCGGGCAGGGATACTATGCCCATTCCGACCATGGAATTGATCGTCGGAAGCAGGGCGGTTTCCAGCGACTGCCGCACAAAGGGCAGAAGTATGTCCCTCGGCGACGCTCCTATGCAGGTGAGAGCGTTTATCTTAGCTCTCTGGTCAAGGAGAGTCTCTCTGAATGACTTGACGCCCAGAGATACTCCGGTCATTGTATTTCCCATTATCATTCCCGAAATGGGTATGACATACTGCGGGTTGAAAATATCTTCCCTCACTACCGCGCATATAAAAAATATGAGAACAAGCATACCGGAAAGAGCTATGGACAGACCTATGGCAAGTTTGAACCTGCGGTTGAGATCTCTGTTTTTTGAGACTGCCCTGTGTATCGAAAAGGCGGTCATGGCCGCCAGATAGGCCAATGTGAACACAGGGTGAGGGTTGCCGAAAATATATGTGAGTATCAGGCCGGCGATGATAAGCTGAACCGTCATTTTTATGCTCGCCGCCACGAGCTGCTTTGTCTGGTTCACACGGCATTTTTTCATTACTATGGTTGTTATTATCAAAAGGACATATATAAGAAGAAACTGATCCAGCTGCAGTTTCACGATGCCGCCGTTCATTGTACCCCGCTCCTTCCGAATTTTATGACCTTGTTGGCAAATTTATCCACAAGATCGCTGTTATGACAGACGATGACCGGTGTGATTTTCTTCGATTTGCAAAATTCCTTAAGATTTGACATAAGGCGCTCCGACGTTTTTTCGTCAAGGGCTGACGTGGGCTCGTCGAGAAGAAGGACGTCCGGCATACAGGAAAGGAATATTGAAAGAAACACCCTCTGTTTTTCTCCTCCCGAAAGAGTCCTGCAAACCGCGTCAACGGGAAAATCCGCGCAGCAGACATCAAGAAATCCCGCGGCCTCCGACGGACGCAAGGGCGCCTTCCCGCAATATTTTCTGTATATATTGAAGTTTTCGGCTATTGTGCCATCAAACAGGAATACCTCCTGCGGGGCCAGAAGAACCTTCCTTCTGTAGTCGAGGACGGGCAGAGTTCTTATGTCTTTTCCTCTGTAATATATTTCTCCGGATACGGGTATGGCTGTGGCGTTCAAAAGACGCAGAAACGAGCTTTTGCCGCAGCCGCTTTCTCCGGTGATAAACGTAAATTCGTTTTCTTTTATCTCCGTTTCGGGATAGCTGATCAAGTCCATAAAACTAAGCCCGCCGGAGGTTTTTACCACGCACATAATATGACCCCGTTTTTATGCCGAGCGTTTTTTCGCGCGCCTTTTCTTTGCAAAGAAGCAGACAACCGTTGGAATAAGCGACAGTATAAGCGCCTGCACGAGGATGTTGGGCACGGTGAAATTATATGTGTTTGACACCTCTCCGAACTCGATAAAATAACGGCAGACCATGCCTATGAGAGACGGCAGAAGATTGAAGCCCCAGATCTTGATCATCGGAGACTTGGCAAACGCCAGACTTTCGAGGGAACCGGCTTCCGCCTGATAAGCTACTGCGACCGCGATAAGGAACAGACGCAGAAGGCCGATGTCAACAGGATTATCCGGATTGAGATTTATTATGGGGAAAAAGCCGCCGTTGATAAGGCTTGAAATCACGAGTATCTCAATGATGATGGTTCTTGTGTGTTTTTTTACGGCCGCCTTATACATGGCGTCGTTATTAGGCGTATTGCCGCCGTAACTATAGTCGTTACAGCCGGTGCTTTCGGAATCGTCTTTACTCGTGACAGCGTCCTCGTCAGGAAGGCTATCGTTCTCATTGATATCATCCGGCGCTTCACCGTTAAAATCCTTTGGATCGTTTAAGTCCAAATCATTGGTTTTAAGATCATTATCGCTCAAAAAATCTCCTCCTTATGTATTTCAGCTTGTCCCTATTATATAACATTTTTAGTGTCCACGGCAAGGATATGACAGCCTTTAAAGCATAAATATATGGACAACAGATCTGCCGGGATGATAAAATCGATTTAAGAAAATATTATTGCTGTTTTGAAGGGAGAGATATTGATATGCGGACAAATGATCAGGTGTTTTTTTCAGGAGATAACGGCAAGGCGATACTGCTCATCCACGGTATAACATCGGGAGCGGCGCAGATGATACCTATGGCGAAATTTCTCAATGATTACGGATATTCTGTGTGGTGCGTAAATCTTGCCGGACACGGAACATTTCCCGAAGAGCTTCTCCATACCGACTGCGAGGACTTTATAGCGAAGGCTGAAAGCGACTACGCCTATTTAAAGAAGAGTTTTGATACGGTTTATGTCGGAGGGCTTTCCACGGGAGGATGTCTTTCGCTTTATCTTGCGGCAAAACATCCGGATATGGCCGGGATTATTCCGATATCTTCTCCGCTCAGCCTTATGCCGGGGACGTTTATGACAGATACTTATCCGCCGGAACAGGTATATTTCCACAGACCGATGGAAGGCAAGGTCGGACTGTTCAAGCAGTATCATATACACTATGAGGATATCGCGATAAGGATTTTCGGAGAGCTTGAGAGACTTACAAAAGTCATAGGAGCGGAAGGCTTCCTTGAGCAGATAAAATGCCCGGCAATCATCGTGCAGGCTAAGGATGACGCCGTGGCTGATCCGGGAAGCGCCGAAATAATATATAACAGGATATCGTCGGAAAACAAGCAGTTATACACGCCGGAGCACGGGGAGCATAATATCGTGCTTACGGAGGGCAGACACGAGGCTTTCAGAAGAATAGCCATGTTTTTGGAAAATCTCTGAAATATAAGCCCTTCGGGAATGACGTAAATTTTATTCCAAAACCTATTGACAAAAACTGTGATAGGTGTTACTATAATTAAAAATTATTGAAGAAAGGAGAAAATTCGATATGATGTCAACTGGATTATACATTTGCACACTATCTATTAGCGCTATTTGCTCACTAATTATTATTATTAGAAGTATTAGTGCTATGAGTCGTGCAGAAAAAACAGTTGATAACAGACATACGAGTTTTCTATATATATAAGTGTCATAATATGACACAAACCAGTGTATGATGTTTTTGATTTAAGTTTTTTCAAGCCTGCGGCTACATAGCCGCAGGCTTTTTTATTAAAGTTTATATTTTATTAAGGCATTTTGTGAGAGGAGATAATTGTTATGAAAATGAACATCAGAGTGGAGAGAACACAGACACCTAAGGCAAAACCCCAGAAGGGTCAGGAAATCGGATTCGGAACATATTTTACGGATCATATGTTCATTATGGACTATGACGCTGACCAGGGCTGGCACGACGCAAGGATCGTTCCTTTCGGACCCATCCTTATGCATCCCGGCTCAACAATCCTTCACTACGGCGCAGGCGCTTTCGAGGGAATGAAAGCATACAGAAGACCCGATGGAAAATGTCAGCTTTTCAGACCTTCAGAGAACGCAAAACGTATGGAGAAATCCATTGACAGACTTTGCCTTCCCCATCTTGACGCCGACACGATACTTGACCTTATCGAAAGATTTGTAGCGTTCGAGCAGGACTGGGTTCCCGCTGAAAAAGGCGAGTCTCTTTACATCAGACCTTTTGAGTTTGGATGCGACGAGCCCATCGGACTTCATTCAATCAAAAAAGCTAAATTTATGATAATCACCTGTCCTGTAGGAAACTACTATAAGGAAGGACTTAAACCCGTTAAAATCGCTATCGAGGAACATGATGTCCGTGCCGTCAGAGGAGGCACGGGAGACTGCAAGGTCGGCGGAAACTACGCTGCCAGCAACAGAGCAGAGGCCGTAGCTGAGGAAAACGGATTTACACAGGTTCTCTGGCTTGACGGTGTTCATCAGAAATATATCGAGGAAGTTGGATCAATGAACGTAATGTTCAAGATCAACGGAGAAATCTTAACACCCATGCTTACAGGCTCGGTTCTTCCTGGAGTAACAAGAATGAGCGCTATCGAGTATCTTAAGTCAAAGGGATACAAAGTAACAGAAAGACTTATAACGGCGGAAGAAGTTATCGATGCCGTAAGGAAAGGAACTCTTGAGGAAGCATGGGGAACAGGAACAGCGGCGGTTGTATCTCCCATCGGAATCCTTCACTATGAAGGCGTTGACTACCACATCAACAACAACGAGATCGGACCCGTTTGCGATGAGCTTTACAAAGGCATAACGGATATCCAGTGGGGACGCGCAGAAGACACATTCGGATGGACAGTTCCCGTAGCCGCTAAGGAAGACGCAGACAAATAATTGCTTTTTAAAAACTTTTTAAAGGCATTCAAAAATAAAAAACCATAAAACTATACCAACTATACCAACAATTTATCAAAAGGAGAGTGCATCAATATGAAAGGATACCACATTTATATTCCCAACTACACTATAGGAACAGACTGTTATAAAGAAATACCCTGGGTAACGAGAAAATACGGCAAAAAAGCTGTCGTAATCGGTGGAAAGACTGCTATGTCAAAGGCTAAAGATGCACTATTGGATGGTATAGATGGTTCAGACGTTGAGATAACTGATTTTGTATGGTACGGCGGAGAGGCTTCCTATGAGAATGCTGAGGAACTTATGAAAATGGACGCGGTTAAAGACGCGGATATGATCTTTGCCGTAGGCGGCGGAAGAGTAATGGACACATGCAAGGTCGTTAAGGAAAAACTTGATAAACCCATGTTCACATTCCCTACGATCGGCTCAAACTGCGCGGCTACAACATCAATAGCTGTTATTTATCATCCTGACGGAAGAGTAAACAACTATTTTTACTCAAAGACACCCGCGGAGCATATATTCATCAATACAAAAATAATCGCTGAGTCACCCGAAAACCTTTTCTGGGCAGGCATAGGCGATGCCATCTCCAAGGAGCTTGAGGCTCAGTTATCAATAAGAGGACATAAGGTTTCGCATACACCCCTTATGGGAAATCAGCTCAGCCTTATTTGTATCGATCCTCTTATCGAGTACGGCAAAAAGGCATACGAAGACTGCAAAAACAATGTGGATTCATTTGAGCTTGAACAGGTCGTTCTTGACATCATCGTTACAACAGGACTTGTTTCAAACTTTATGACAACCGAAAACGATTATTATTACAACAGCTCGCTTGCGCATGGATTCTATAACGGAACTTCGGTTATTCCCAACTGCATTCAGCACCACCTTCACGGAGAAATCGTTTCCTTCGGAAGCCTTGTATTGCTGACATATGATAAAAACTATGACGAATGTGACAGAATAATGGCGTTCCACAAAGAAATGGGACTGCCCTTAACAATGGCTGACATCGGACTTACTGAGGAGGATCTTCCCGCTGTCGCTGAAAGATCTTCGGTTACAAAAGAATGGACCTGCGTACCCTATGAGGTAACAAAGGAGAAATTCATCGCAGCTATTAAAGAATGTGACGAAAGAGGCAAAAAATTCAAATAAGCCTTTTTCGTTATATTAACTCACATAATGCCATATAAAAGGGAGACAGATAGCTATAAGGTTATCTGTCTTCTTTTTATATATAAAAATTGAAAGTTAAAAAAATATTGGAGATACCATAACCAAATATAAAAGTGAATATGCATATAATTTATTTTCAATAATTGTATTTAGAAACAAATGGCATATACAAGTCCCAATTTTGCTGCTAAATATTTCTTATATAATATTGGAACTCAATATATAGGAGAATTTTATGCTAAATCTGGACGGGATTTTGAGAAACAGCTGGAATGTGCTTTAAAATTCTTGATACGTGACATGTCGGAGATGGTGGGATATGCATAATCATTTGCTCAGAGGACTGCATTATGATAATATAAATAAAGGAGATTATTTTATATAAAATACAAAGCGCGGTGAAAATATGGAAAAGATCAATCTAAGAAAATATAACTGTACCGTCGAGGCTACTATGGATATAATCGGCGGAAAATATAAAGTAATAATACTTTGGCATTTAATAAAAAACGGAACGCTTAGATTCAGCGAGATACAGAGGTTAATCCCTCAGGCAACGCCCAAAATGCTCAGCAGTCAGCTCAAGGAACTGGAAGCCAACGGAATTATAAATAAGGTCCTTTATCCCGTTGTTCCGCCGAAAACGGAATACTCGCTTTCCGAGCTGGGTGAAACGCTTATACCGGTGATTACTTCCATAAGAGAATGGGGAGTTATGTACTTTGAGAGAGCCGGAGTCGAAATTCCCCATAGATAAACTCCTCCAAACTATCAAAAAGTATACTATATATATTAAAAGTGCGTTCTTGCTAAAAATATAGAGTATGAAGTAAAATATATCTGTGGATATTAGATTATTTTTTATTGATATATGATTTTTAAGGAGGAGAGAAAATGGCTTACGAAAAACTTTTTGAAAAGGGTCAGATCGGCAGGCTTACTATCAAAAACAGATGTGTTATGATGCCCATGGGCACAGTCTATGCTGACAGACACGGTAATGCTACTGAAAGACTGATCGATTATTACGCTGAAAGAGCAAAGGGCGGAATTGGACTTATTATCAATGAGTATACCGGCGTTGATGAGATCGACAGCATCCCTACGGTTGGCAACCTGAGAGCTGCAAGCGACTATAACTTAAGTTCCCTTGAGCTTCTTACAAACGCGGTACATAAATATGACTGCAAAATATTCGCTCAGATCCATCATGGCGGAATGACGTCTAAGCCCGCCCTTACGGGAAGGCAGTCCCTTTCTCCCAGCGGTGTTCCGGCGGCTCCCGGAGCTCCCGTTCCCAGAGAAATGACGGTAGATGAGATCAAGGCAGTACAGAAAAAATTTGTCGACGCGGCAGTAAGATGTCAGAAAGCCGGATATGACGGAGTTGAGCTCCACGGAGCCCATTCATATCTTATTGCCCAGTTCTTCAGTAAATATTACAACAAACGTACGGATGAGTACGGCGGAGACGTTGAGGGCAGAACAAGATTTGTCACGGAGATCATCGACGAGATCAGAAAGGCAGTAAGACCCGATTTTGTTGTCGGAATAAGAATAAGCGGGGACGAGATGGTTCCCGGACAGATGACACTTGATGACGGACTTGAAATAGCTAAATTCCTTGAAAGCCGTCTCGATTATATCAATATATCAAACGGCTGCGCCCAGAACGGAGACGCCAACTGCGATCCCTATTCATTCCAGCCCGGATGGAAAAAGCATGTGGCAAAGGCTTTCAAAGACGCTCTTTCAATTCCCGTTATCGCTACAAACACAATCAAAAATCCTGATTGGGCGGAGGAGCTTCTTGAGGAAGGTATCAGCGATTTCGTTGGACTCGGACGTTCACAGTTCGCTGACCCTGAGTTTGTAAAGAAGGCCAAAGAAGGAAGATCAGACGAGATTGTAAAATGTATCGGATGTATGTACTGTCGTGAAAGACTTATGGCCGATATGCCTATCGAGTGTTCCATAAATCCCCGTCTTGGATATGAATTCCTCTATAAGGAACCCGTTGAGGACGGAGACGGCAAATCTGTTGTAGTTATCGGCGGAGGCCCCGGAGGAATGGAGGCCGCCATCGTTTTAGCGAAGAGAGGCTTCAATGTTACACTTATGGAAAAGAGCGGAGAGCTCGGCGGAACGCTTAATGTCGCTGACAAGGCTAAAGGCAAATATGTCATAACGGAATACGTTAAGACAATGAAAAAGCTGGTAGAAAAGGCGGGCGTTAATGTTGCGCTCAATACTGAGGCTACGCCTGAAAAGGTAAAGAGCTATAACCCTGTCGGCGTATTCATCGCCACGGGAGCAAAACCCGTAAATCCTCCCATACCCGGCGTAGAAAAGGCATATCTTCCCGAGGATGTAATACTCGGCAAGGTAAAACTTACAGGAAAGACCGCCATCGTTGGAACCGGCCTTACAGGTCTTGAGGTTGCCGAAAAGCTTGGAGACGAGGGCTGTCAGATGGTTCTGGTAGAGATGCTTGGCGACGTTGGTCCCGGAGTATTCCCTCCGATAAGAAAATACATCGTAAACGACATTATGTCGCATAAGCCTGAGGTACACACATCCACAAAACTCCTTGAGGTCGGCGACGGCTTCATAAAGGTTGAGGACATCGCTTCCGGCGAGACTAAGGAAATCAAGTGTGACAGTGTGGTTCTTTCCCTCGGCGTAGCGCCTGAGAAGGGTCTTGTTGAAAGCTATGAAAAAGAGTTTGACAGAGTCATTGTAATTGGAGACGCCAATAAGGGCGGAAGAATCCATAACGCGACAAAAGACGCTTTCACAAAGGCAAACGCTTTCTAATATAATTAATAATTTACGGTATGCCGGCCCCTCGGTCAGATTTGACGGGGCCGGTATTTTTGTAGGATTTTTTATAAAATCCATTGACAAATGTACCGAAAGGATATAAACTATAATTGTACCGAGTACAAAAATAACTAAAAAATAAATTATAAAAGAATGGAGAATGAATTATGAGAAAAAAAAGCGAAGTTAAAACAGTATCAAAATCAGAGGAGAAAGTATTGGCTGTATTATTTGATAAGGGCGATGAGGGACTTACCGTAAGAGAAGCGTGCTCTATACTTGAGGCAAAGGGCAATAAGTGGGCGACAAGGACAGTTTCCACATTTTTGGACAGACTTGAGGAAAAGGGCTTTGCGACCCATGAGAAAAAGGGGATAACAAATTACTATTACCCTACCGTTGACAGGGAAAAATACGGAGTAGAGGAGGGAAAAAGATTTCTTGAAACATTTTTTGGCAGTTCCATCAAAAACTTTGTTTCCGCCTTTGCCAAGGATGATGAATTAAGCGAAAAAGACCTTGAGGAATTAAAAGAATGGGTGAATAAAAACAAATGACGGAAAATATTTTCATCTTCGCGGCATATTCGGTCATTACCGGAAGCATTACCTGCGCGATCATACTGTTGATTAATAAAATAGTATACAATCGCACGTCAGCGGCTTTTATGAAATATCTTATGGGCTTTGGACTCATTTCATTCGTTCTTCCTTCATATATGATATATTTTTTGATGGAAGAAGCGGAAACCAGCTTTATAATAGGCGATGGAGTTCCTTTGATAGTAGTAAACAGCAATTTGACGGAAGATATTTATAATTTTCTGGACAGGATAAACATAGGCAGAATACTTACGGCAGTATGGGCGACAGGTATAGTTATATATATGGTATGTTTAATTATCAACTATATAAAAACTATACGAGCTATAAAAAAATATTCCACGCCTGCTGTGGGAAAAACGGCGGAAATATTTAAGTTCATTGAAAAGAGCGAAAGAGTCATACTTTTGATGAGCAAGAGCACTGCACAGCCTTATACCATAGGGGTAAGAAGAAAATACATAGTATTTCCGGTTATACTCGAGAATATTCTAAGCGATAAAGAGATAAGGCTTATCCTGATGCACGAGCTGACGCATATAGAAAAAAACGACGCTTTTTTAAAAATCTTCATTGAAATATTGAACGGTATAAACTGGTTCAATCCATTCTTTTACAAAATAAAAAAGGAATATTGCTTTTGGACGGAGGCCGACTGCGACGAAACGCTCAACCAGGACTTTGACGAGGAAACAAGAAGGCTCTACGCGAACCTGCTTATAAAGGTGGCCGAAATAAATATCAAATACAAGAATGTTTTGTCGTCCTTTTTGGCTTTAAAGCGAAAGAACAGTATGACAAGAAGGGAGGAATTGATTATGAAAAACAAGAAAAAAGGAACAAAGTTTGCGACTGTGGCAATGTCTTTTATGGCGCTTTGCGTATTCTGCGGAGCAGGGTACGCGGCTAAAGAGGCTGATTATGCTGTTTATGGGGTGTTTGGGAGTGATAAGAATATTGTAAGAGAAGGAGAATTTGATGTTCTTACAGTTGATGAAGCTGAAGAACTGATGGAAACGAGAAATATTGATAATAACAGCGGCTATAGTGAGACGGAACCAAAACATATCCATACATGGATAGACGTAATTATAACAGAGCATGAAAAACTCGATAATGGCGGATGTATTATGATATATTACAATTCAAAAGTTTGTGAAGACTGTGGAAAGACACAGACAAAAGATATTTTCGATGTAGAAACTTTTAGCGTATGCCCTCACTAAATTTAAAAAAGTAGTTTGCATTTTGAAAGGAATGATTGTTATGCGTTTCAAAAATTATGTTATGCCTATTGCGATAGGTCTTTTTATCTGCCAAAGCGCTTATGCCCTTGATTTTGATGTGACGCCAAATAGGGAAATAATTGAGGTTAATGACGGAGAGTATAGAACTTCGGCTGAGACTGGCTCATACCTATATGAAGATTACAACTACTATAAACTGAGGGACATATGCGGCCTTATTGGCTATGATGTTGAATGGAGCGCCGAAACTCGTGCTATAACAGTAGTAAAGACTGGAGAAACTGCTGTTGAGACAACAAAAACGGATGATGCGAAAAGCATAAGCATGGCGAAAAGCGAAATAAAGTTTGATGGTCGAAAAAGATCGTTCGACTGTCTTAACATAGACGGCTATAACTATTTCAAGTTAAGGGAACTGGCTGATTTTATGGGATTTTCCGCTGATTGGGACGGAAAAGGCATAATAATTACGCTTTCTGGCGAGAAGGCGGAGGAAAAGCCCATGAGATTTGCATTAAATTATGTAAATGAGGACATAAAGCAGGAGATAGTTGACAGCAAAGGAATAGCCATCGACAAAGATGTGCCCGATTATAGTGCTCTTGAAAAATATATTCGTGAGAACATAGATGAAAATTTTGCTCTTGACGACTACATTGTGACGCTTGCCGATGAGACAAAACTTGCAGGTGTTTATATTGTGACGTTGAGATTTGATGTCAATGGAATTCCGGCCAATTTTGGCTACAGGGTGATATGCGAGGACGGCTATGCCAAGATAATAAACTTTAATGGGGAGATGAATCCGAATTTTGATGCGGCAGAATTACCCGAAAAACTTATTTCCGATGAGGAAGCGAAGGCTCGTGCTATTGCCGACAATGACAGTAAATATACCGTTGTAGGCCAGAAGGTGAGCAGATATTTTGATATGGAAAGCCTGAAATTTGTATGCTCTGTGGAGACGGAATATATGGACAAGGGCGGAGCTACGGTGGTAAAAGAAAACAAATATTTTGAATGAGAAATGTGTTGAGTATTCAAAATTTTGACAGATGTTTTAAATAATTGTTAAACTTATCTGGAAAATATTGAAATTCCTGCTTTTTCGTGCAATAATCTGGATATAGAAAGCAGCTATAGGACTATACATTAAATTAAGGTAGGGAATAAATATGCGGTCTTTTAAAAAAATTTTTGCTGCAACAGCGTTGACTTGCTTATGTTTAAATTCTATGAACATTACCGCTTTCGCTTATAGTCTACCTGAATACGAGGTCAAGGAAACAATAAATAACGGTATGAGAGTCTGGACTATCGGAAATGGAGATTCATATACCAGAGAAGAAAAAATAGCGATATCAGAAGACTTCTCAAAGAAAAGGTCGGCAATGCGTTCTAACAATGCGGCAGGCAGTAAAAATGATATATCCGGGATAGCTGAGTTTAAAAAAATCGATGACAGCGGACTTACAGATGAGGAAGTTTATGAGCTGGAATCAAAAATCGACGAGTATATCAAAGAGTCAAAGGAAAATAAAGAAGCCGGATATGTAAAGCCCAAACTTAGCGTGCCCAAGTCGGTGCTTGAGGATGAGGAAAATGAAATAGAAACTCAGGTTATTTATGACGAGTATGAACCAAATGATACAATAAAAAACGCTGACAAACTCCATTTAGACGAATATGTGTATGGAACCATAGAAGACAGAGACGATGTGGATTACTATAAAATCAAGTTTTCCGAGATGGGACAGGTATATTTTAGATTGTCAGTTCCCGATACCGAGGACTATGATTTTTACCTGATCAGCCCGTCAAAAACGGTGATAGATGAAAGTACGGACGGCTTGGATGGCGAAACTGAAAGAATATACGCTTTTGTAAATCCGGATGAGTATTATTATATCAGAGTAGAGGGTGCGGGAAGTTCCGACTATGACGATACGGAAGAATATAGAATCAAAGTAAGGTTTTATGATGAGGAAGAATACGCTTTTTCGGTCGGAGCTGATTTTAGAAGTTATGATCCCGGAAATTCAAATAAATACATGGACAGAGATGGCATTGATACAACCGGAGTAGCAAGGCATATCAGGACTTTGATTAGATATACGGATTATTATGATGCGATATATATTGATGAGCCTACTTATAATGAGCTTAACGACAAAAATGATGATGGTACAGACAGGCTTGGAAGCTCAGTAGTCTTTTTAGACGGACACGGAGCGCCAACTCACATAAAATTTTACTTTAATAATAACGATGACGAACCGGTAGTATGTGGAGTAAGCACTGATGCAATCACTGGAGAACATGATTCGGAAGAATTTAATTTTGTCAAACTTAGCGGAAAAGAAGTTGAAAGCAGACTGATGGTTTTTGCGGCTTGCCGTACTGCGGACGAACCAAAGAGTTTATCTAACAAAAACCTTCCTGAATACGCAACGGACAATGGAGCTGAGTGCGCGATAGGCTGGGTTGAAAACGTGGAAACCGGAGCTCTTACAGGATGGAATGAGGAATTTTTTGAGCGTTTAGTGGATGGATATACCGTATATGAATCAGCTCTTTATGCCGATAAAAAATATCCGGGTGATGAGGTTACAAGCTGGGAAATTTACGGCAATGAGGACTGCATTATATGGCCGGGAGACGGAACTCCAATATCAAGGAGCGTGGCAATGCCCATTAATATAGATGCGGAAGCAGTGAGCAATGGAAATTACATAGGAATCAAGGCGTCGAAAGACGATCTATCACAGATAAGTAAATATATAGTTGATAACTATGGTGTTGATTTAGATGATTATAAAATAATCACTAAAGAAAGAGACAATGACATACTTCAGGTTTATTACGAAAGATATGTAAACGGATTTGACGCAAGGGAAGGATTTTACGCTATAGTAAGAGACGGAGAAGTTATTTATTTCAGCAAAAATGAAAATACCGCCAATGATTACAGCTATTTAGAAAAATATACAGTACCCGTTTCGGATGAGGATATTGAAAAGGCTAAGGAAGAGGCTGCGGATGAAATCCTTGCTGGTTATGAGATAACGGAACAGAAAGTCTCAAAGGAAGTAGTCAACGGAAGATACAGCCTTGTTGTCAAAACGGAATATACCATAGACCCGGGCACTGATAACGAGGTTTACGGATGCAAAGAATACATTTATTGGATAGATCGCCTTATATTAAAATCATAAAGAAGGTACAAAAATGAAAGCTTCAAAATTAAAATGCGCTCTTCTAATATCAATTATGTTAATTGGCTCGGCATATACGGCACAGGCCGAGGAACAGACCTATGGCCTTTCCATGGAGCAATATGAAAAGTATTCGGTGCAGAGGAGCTCAGTCGTAAATATGCTCCCTCTGACCATATGGTACGGCGAGGACAGAATAAACTGCGATGTGTTCTACAGCAAAGAAAAGATATATGTTCCCCTGAGAAATGTGGCTGAAATGCTTGGCAGAACGGTGATCTATGACGGCGGGAAAAACGTTATTTCCATAATCGGAACGGAGACGGAAAATAAAGCCGATGTAATAAGATTCGGCGCGAGAGACGTTACGATAAACCAAAATAAAACTCCGGTCTACCTTGGCGATAAGGAGATTACGGCGCTTAAAAACAGCGAATATTTTGAAAGCGGTTTTAACTGTGAAGGGACGCTGTATATAAGACTGAAAGATTTGACCGACGCCATCGGATATTACAGCTATTACGATGAAAATATGCAGCTTCATATCTCGGACGTAAGCGAAAGGCTCAAAATGCTGCCCATTAAAGAAGGAACAGAAGTGCATGAAGAATATATGGAGTATAAAGGAAACCTGCCATACGAAGAATCGGTAGAACTCAATATTCACAGGCCAATATTCAGCAGGGAGCTTATGACTGAGGCGGAACGGCGGGCGTGGAACTATTATTCCCAGCCGCATCATTACGATGATACAAGCTCTTGGACCTTTTCATACAAAGGAAAGGATTACATTGATGTAACAGTAGGTATGGACCAACTTGATATATCATTTGGCAAAGCAATAATTTTTGAAGTGCTTCCGGAGGAAGAAAGTTAAAGTAAATACCAGAAATAAGGCGTCCTGCTTAATAACAGGACGCTCAGCGTGTCGAAAAAGTCCTTTGGGACTTTTTCGAGTTTAAATTAAGGCAA
>OGGQ01001079.1_pt1 | contig 37196 bp, 35 predicted proteins | sample 1571191 | NCBI WGS metagenome assembly OGGQ01 (sample SAMEA2582061, study PRJEB24529) | metagenome | biome: Human gut stool | place: China | collected 2011
TTGCCGTGGTCATGTTACTGGTGTTCCAGATCTCCCAGGTCTGGGTGGGGCCCCTGATCGCAGACACCCTGGTGGCCTGGATCGAGACCTTCCAGGGCTTTGTGGCGGACAGCCTGGCCGATGCCAACCCGCTGCTGACCGCTCTGCTGGCCGACGGTATCATCGGCGGCGTGGGCGCCGTTGTCGGCTTCCTGCCTCTGGTGATGATCATGTACTTCCTGATTGCCCTGCTGGAGGACTGCGGCTACATGTCCCGTGTTTCCGTGGTGCTGGATCCCATCTTCAAAAAAGTGGGCCTCTCCGGCAAGTCCGTGATTCCCTTTGTCATCGGTACGGGCTGCGCTATCCCCGGCGTCATGGCCAGCCGCACCATCCGCAATGAGCGTGAGCGCCGTGCCACCGCTATGCTGACCCCCTTCATGCCTTGCGGCGCCAAGATCCCTGTCATCGCCCTCTTTGCCGGTGCTTTCTTTGATGATGCAGGCTGGGTGAGCTTCACCATGTACTTTACCGGTATCGTCCTGATTTTCCTGGGTGCTCTGCTGGTCAACAAGATTGCTGGTTACAAGAACCGCAAGTCCTTCTTCATCATTGAGCTGCCCGAGTACAAGATCCCCTCTTTGCTCTTTGCCCTGAAGGCCATGTGTGCCCGGGGCTGGGCCTACATCGTAAAGGCTGCCACCATCATTCTGCTGTGCAACACTGCCGTGCAGATCATGCAGACCTTCAACTGGAGCTTCCAGGTGGCTGAAACCGCCGACAGCTCCATCCTGGCTTCCATTGCCGGCCCCTTCGCCTACCTGCTGGTGCCCATCGTGGGCGTCCTCAGCTGGCAGCTGGCCGCCGCTGCTGTCACCGGCTTCATCGCCAAGGAAAATGTGGTTGGCACCCTGGCCGTGTGCTTCGTGGGTCTGGAGAACTTTATCGACACCGACGAGCTGGCCATGCTTGAGGGCTCTGGTGCCGAGGTTGCCGGTATCATTGCCATCACAAAGGTTGCCGCTCTGGCCTACCTCATGTTCAACCTCTACACGCCTCCCTGCTTTGCCGCTATCGGCGCCATGAACTCTGAGATGAAGAGCGCTAAGTGGCTGTGGGCCGGTATTGGTCTCCAGCTGGGTACCGGCTATGCGGTCGGTTATCTGGTCTATCAGATCGGCACTCTGGTCACCACCGGCGCGGTGGGCGCTGGCTTCCTCCCCGGCCTGATTGCAGTGGTTGCCTTTGCTGCGGTCCTGGTCTACCTGTGCATGAAAACAGAAAAGGACCTGAAGCGTGAGTATGCGCTGAGTGGGGCGAAATCCTGATGATCGACTACATTGTGATCGCAATCCTTGTGGTTATTGTTGCCGCCGCTGCGTTCTATGTTTATAAAGCGAAAAAAAGCGGAAAAAAGTGTATCGGTTGTCCTGACGGCTGCTCCTGCAGTTCGAAACATGACGATACACATTGCAGCTGCGGAAACCATCATCGTAAATAGCACATGAGCAAAGGATTGCGGCTTTTCCAGCGGAAGGGCCGCAATCCTTTTTTGGTATCGTCTTGTTCACTAAAAGCTTTCCGCTGTCTGCAAGAATACATCAACTCGAGCAGAAAAGAATGCAGTGTTCATAGCTTTAACACCAGTCTCCCGAAACGCAGACCAAAAGGATGGTAATCGTCCATGACATTAAAACGAACAACGGAAGATTACGTAAAAACAGTCTTCATTTTATCCCGAAAAGGAGATGTGCGTTGCCATCAACTGGCTACATGTCTATCCGTTTCCCGCCCCACCGTTTCTGTTACCGTCAAAGCGCTCTGTGAAGCTGACCTTCTCTATATGGATGACAAAAGAGCGCTTCATTTAACTGACAAAGGGCTTGAGCTTGCTCAAATAGTGGAGGAACGGCATCAGGTCTTGTACGACCTTTTGATAGGGCTTGGTGTAGATGCCGATATTGCCTCCAATGACGCATGCAGGATGGAACACGCAATCAGTGATGAAAGCTTCCGCGCCCTGAAATCGCTGACTCAATGAGTCATGCACTCTTTTTCATCATAGAATCTGGTCAAACGAGTTGTGTTAGATCCAAGAAATACCGGATACGATCGATCTTATTTTTGATCGCAGGCTTTCTCTCTGAAAATAGGTGTTGGATATGTTGATCGAGTATTTGCAAACCAAATATCCGGAATATGTGCAATGGCTCCATGATATCCCAGGTGCGCATGTTTGCCAATTCACATTGTCAGGATCACCGCAGGAAGACCTTTCCACGCTTCCGGCACACACCCCCGGCCAGATATACGAAATCTTTTTTTGCTTGGGCGGGCAGGTCGTTGCCAAGCGACCAAACGCAAAATCTCATACAATCGAAAAATATGATGTACTTGTCCTTTCCAGTGTTTGTGCGCCCGATTCAGTAAAAATCAGCGGGAACCTGCAAGGAATTCTTATCACGATCGAGCCAAACCTATCCCATGACGGACTTTTTTCCGTCTTCACCTCTTTGGGACTTCCTATAGACCTGTGTCAACTTACCTCCAAATTAGCCGCACACTATGGCTACACCACGCTTTGCAATCGTTGCTGGGGCCAGGCCATATTTGATTTTTTGGCGCATCTGCCGAAAGAGGCATGCGGAAGATATTGCCTCTTGAAAGCTATGGAACTGCTCTATTTCCTCACGGTAAAAGACCATAGTTCCGCATACTCAACAGCAAACCAAGTGCCCAAAAATCTTTTGGATGCACGGGCATATATGGAGTCGCATTTGTCCGAGAAAATTACAATAGCAGATTTGAGCCGGCTTCTTGCCGTCTCACCCACCTACCTAAAAGCAGAGTTCCGACGTATATTTGGAACGTCTATTCACGGCTATCTCACGGATCTGCGTATGCGCAGGGCCGCTGAATTGATTCATTGCACAGATCTGCCGATCTATCAGATCGCTCAGCAAGTAGGCTATGCAGGAATGAACCAGTTCAGCTCTGTCTTCAAGCGCTATTATGGAGTAACACCAGGGCAGTTCAAAAAAATGTCGAAAGCCGGGATGCATTGTCTTTTTCAGTGATGACAAAGTGAATTTAGTTGGCTATAATGATTGGACGCTCAACGCTATCCTGAGATATAAGGGGTGATTGCGATGAAACAGCATCGTTTTTGGGCCTGGGGCGCGGTAATCTGCATGATCATGGTCATGGTTACCGGCTACAAACGAAAATAACAGAAAGGAAGTATCAGAATGAGTGTCTATACGAAATTGGCCTGCTTTGTGGGCGGCACACTGTTTGGATCTTTCGGAATCAAGCTGCTGTCCAGCAAGGACGCTAAGAATGCATATGTCCATGCGACTGCTGCTGGTCTGCGTATGAAGGATTCCGTCATGGGAACCGTCGCTACTGTGCAGGAGAATGCCGCCGACATTCTCGCTTCTGCCAAGGACCTGAATGAGGCGCGGACTGCCAAAGAGGCAGAGGATGCCGCTGCTGCCAATCTGGACAGCGTGGAAGCCTGATGACAGCAGAGGGAGCCGCCCGTGCGGCTCCCTCTTTTCGTGAAGGAGGAACCTATGAACGCAACCATATTGCATGAAAGCCGGGGACGTATTCGAATCAGGCTGAAGCAGAATCGCATGACGCTGGAGCAGGCCGACCGGCTGGAACTCTGGCTGCAGAATAAAGCCTGGGCTCGCCGTGTTACTGTCCACGAGCGGACATGTTGCATCATTTTACAGTACGAAGGAGACCGGCAGGCCGTTCTGGACGATGTCCGCTGTTTTTCCTGGGAGAAAGCAGAACAGCAAATCTCTCTGCCCGCCCACAGCACCCGGGCGCTTAACCGAGAATTTGAGGAGAAGTTGGTCAGCAAGGTCATGATGAAGGCGGCCTGCACACTGTTTCTGCCCTCCCCGCTTCGCATTGCCCGGATCGTGTGGCATATGATCCCCTTTGTGCGCCGCGGTCTGCATTGCCTACTGCGCCGCCGCATCAAGGTGGAGCTGCTGGATGCCCTGTCCATTTCCATCTCCGCCTGCCGTGGGGATTTCGGAACTGCGGGTGCGGTCATGTTCCTTTTGGAACTTGGAGAGCTTCTGGAGGAGTGGACTCGGAAAAAGTCTGTGGAAGACTTGGCCCGGTGCATGTCGCTGAATGTGGATCGAGTCTGGCTCCGGACCGCCGAGGGTGAGGTACTGATTCCTATTTCCCAGGTTCAGCCTGGGGATGCAGTAGTCGTGCGGGCCGGCGGAATCATCCCTGTGGACGGAGTGGTACTGGAGGGCGAGATCACCGTTAACCAGGCATCCTTGACTGGTGAAGCCATCCCCGTGCCCAAACGTCCCGGCGGAGCGGTCTATGCCGGAACTGTGGTAGAGGAAGGCGAATGTGTGCTGGAGGTCAAGAAAGCCTCCGGACAGAGCCGATACGACCAGATCGTCCACATGATTGAGCAATCGGAACAGATGAAGTCTGCCGCTGAGAGCAAGGCTGCCCATCTGGCCGACAAGCTAGTTCCCTATACCTTTGCAGGAAGCCTGCTGAGCTTCGTCCTCACCCGCAACGTGGCCAGAGCGCTTTCCGTGCTGATGGTAGATTTCTCCTGCGCCCTGAAGCTGGCCATGCCGCTGGCAGTGCTCTCGGCTATGCGGGAGGCTGGAGACGCACATATCACCGTCAAGGGCGGTAAATTCCTGGAGGCAGTGGCCGCAGCCGATACCATCGTTTTTGACAAGACCGGCACCCTGACCCATGCCTGCCCCAAGGTGGCAAAGATCATCCCCTTCGGCGGCAAAGACGAACGAGAGATGCTGCGGGTGGCTGCCTGTCTGGAAGAGCATTTTCCCCACTCCATGGCTAACGCTGTGGTCGAGGAGGCCAGGCAGCAGGGACTGACCCATGATGAGTTCCACTCCAAGGTCGAGTATCTGGTGGCCCACGGCATTGCCAGTACCGTCAACGGGGAGCGGGTGCTCATCGGCAGCGCCCACTTTGTATTTGAGGATGAGCACTGCCAGATTCCGGAATGCGATCAAGAACGCTTTGACATACTCCCGCCGGAGTATTCCCACCTGTATCTGGCAGTGGGTGGACAGCTGGCAGCTGTGATCTGTATTTCCGACCCGCTGCGGGAGGAAGCAAAAGATGTGCTCGCCACACTCCGCGCTCTGGGAATTTCCAACACAGTCATGCTCACCGGAGACAGTCACCGTACCGCTGCAGCCATTGCCGCCCAGGTGGGGGTGGACGATTTCCGTTCGGAGGTGCTCCCGGCAGATAAGGCAGACTATGTGGCCCAGCTTCGTCGGGAGGGGCATACCGTTCTAATGGTGGGCGACGGCATCAACGACTCGCCGGCCTTGTCTGAGGCAGATGCCGGCATTGCTATCAGCGATGGCGCCGCCATCGCCCGGGAGATTGCGGACATCACCATCGCTGCCGATAGCCTTTGGGAGCTGGTGGAACTGCGCCGGATTGCTATGGCGCTCATGGCCCGCATCCATTCCAACTACCGCTTTGTTATCGGCTTTAACGGCGCTCTGATTGCCCTCGGCATGGCCGGGATCATTCCTCCCGCCACCTCCGCCACGCTGCACAATCTTTCCACTTTGGGTGTTAGCTTACGGAGCATGAGTGCATTACCAGTTGGCAAAAAGAATACACCATGACAAATAAGGAGAGGCAATCTACAAGATCGCCTCTCCTTATTTTAGTTTTTTCTAAATAGGCAATTGTTTGCCTGATACAGGTTTCTATATACACCAAAATCAGAACATATTGCTCGACTGAACTGATCAATGGACAGCGCAATCCATGCACCATATAGTCCCAACTCCAATGAATAGATCAGAATATATGTCAGGATAGGACGAATCACTGCAATACTAATAAGGGAATAGACTGCAACAAATCCGGTGCGTCCCATCCCTCGCAGCATTCCTGCATGGATCATCGCCCATGCCTCCGGGATATTGATGACCGCAACAAACAGCATGATCTGGCTGCCCAGCAGGAGATCGTTCCCATCCAGGTGGTAAAACCGCAGAAGTGGTATTCGCAGCAGAAAATAAAACAGGGTTGCCGCCCCGCCGGTCCACAGTGCGGCCCACCGTGAAACTACAGTTATTCGACGCAACTGTTCCTTCTGCCCCCCTCCAAATGCCTGACCTGCCTGTACCAAGCTGGCTTTGCCAAGCCCCTGGGAGAAGCTGTAATAAATATCACACAAGCCGCCACAGATATTATGTATGCTCAGGGCGGCAGTTCCTAAGTCTGCCACGAGTCTGGAAAAGGCAAACATACCAAACCGCTCTGCAGCCTGTTCGCAAAATACCCCGGTAGCCAAAGGGATGATCATTTTGATGTAGCTTTTTTTCGGGAGCCATGTGCCGCATCCTCGCAGGGATACGCCATGTTTTCCACCCCAAAATATAAACAGTGTAAATACCAATGTTACTCCAGTACCAATGGCAGTGCTCATACCCGCTCCCAAAACTCCCAGGGCTGGAAATGGCCCTATTCCGTGAATCAGCAACGCATTGAGTGCAACATTAACGCCGTTTCCTACCACATTGGCAATCAGAACACTACGCGTATCGCCTAACCCGATCAGGATACCATGCAGAACAATTGCAGGGCCAGAAAAGGCCAGACTTACCAATGCAGGCTGGGCATATTGAAGGGCCAATAGCAAGTAATCTTCCTGAGCACCTGCCAGTTCTAAGAGCGGTACTGCACCGATCCATGTAAGAACCAGGACTCCAAAAGAGAGGCCCAAGCCCAGAATCAGGGAGGCTCGTACACAAGAGGTCAGCGGACAGTCCGGGTCCTGTCCTCGCAGTCGAGCCACATAGGCGCTCAATGCGACAGAATAAGATCGCGTCAGACAAAGGATCGCCATACGGGGCTGTGAAAAAATGCTGACCGCCGCTACTGCTGTGGTTCCCAAAGCGGAGACCATCAGCAGATCAGCAGCGGTCAGCAGCATGAGCAGCAGCCCTTCAGCCGCTGCCGGCCAGGCCAATTTCCAGAAAGCTTTATGTGTGCCCATAGGCAATTAACGCTTCTCCCATATGAACACCCAATGCAACCGTATGGTAGAGAACAACGCCGTCAAATTTTGCACGCACCTCCTGCAGCAGTTCCCCTGTCAAGGATTCCAGACGTCCAAGAACCTCTCCCATACAAATATCCTGGTTTTTCGCCACCAGAGGGTACCAAAAGCCGTCAGCGTCAGATTCCACATAGTTGGCCTCCACAATTTCCTGCTGAACCCGGTTTTTCTCGCCTCCAGGCAGAATACCCAAGTGTCCCATCAATGCATAGACATCCGCCTTGCATGCGTCCACCTCCGGCTGAGACCATCGCCCCTGGCCTCCCCGTTCAATGAGCAATGCAGGAACGCCTCTCTGTACCGCCCAGCTATACAAACCGTTTCTGGCAGTGGAACGCACTCGATAGTCTACAGAAAGCACCTTTGCCGCCTCCAGTGCTGCCGCATTGACATCTTTTTCACCGGCTGTCGGGAAAAAGACCAGCGGATGGAGGGACTCATTGCAGTCTCCACTGTGCAGATCTGCCAGAAAGTCGGCTGAGGAATAGAGAGCATCCTCCAATGCGAAGGCCAACCGTCGGCCAAGACTGCCGTTTCTGTCGCCCGGAAACGCCCCATTAAGGTTCACGCCGTCCTCAGGGATCACGCGCTTCGCCCCGGCATAAAACCCATAAGGATTTGCCAGAGGCAGCAAAATGACATTTCCCGTCATGGCATCTGGGATCAGCTCCTGGGCCAAGATTCGAAGTGCCTGTACACCCACATACTCACAGCCATGCACACCGGCGGTCACCACCAATGTCCGACCGGGATTTTTGCCACACAAGCAGACACACTCCAGCGGCTTAGCATCTGGAACCGGAAGCTGCACCCGCTTCTGTTCGCCGGGCAAAATGGTCTCACCACAAAAAATCATACGGCTACCTCCTCGTCGGCATCAAAGACCACGATGGACTCCAGCAAACGGCGGGCATACTCGTCCCTGGTCTGACTGATCCGGCTGACCGGCATATATTCTGTCACATGCCCCTGATATAAGAACAGCACATCATCGCACAGATAGGTGATCGAGGTCAGATCATGGGTAATGAAGATATAAGTAAGCCCCAACTTTTCTTTCAGTTCCCGCAGCAGGTCCATCACCTGAACCTGTGTATGGGCATCCAGGGAGGAAATAGCCTCATCAAACAGGATGATCTCCGGGTTACAGGCCACAGCTCGAGCAATACACACCCGCTGGAGTTGTCCACCAGAGAGTTCATGGGGAAAACGCGTTGCGAAATGAGCGGGCAGACCCACCAGCTCCAGCAAAGCGGAAGTCTCCCTCTCCCGATCCAGTTTATTACCTTCCCGGCGCTCCCGTACCGTAAGTCCTTCGCCGATGATATCCTTCACCCGGAAACGGGGATTGGCAGAGGTGGTATAATCCTGAAATACGACACTGAGCTTGTTTTGCAGATTGCGCCGTCCAGCGCGGGATGCATAAACGGATACGCCGTCCAGCTGAACTTCTCCACTGTCAGGCTTGAGCAAACCACACAACACTCGTCCCATGGTGGATTTTCCGCTGCCCGATTCTCCCAGAATCCCCAGGCATGTACCTTTTTCTACCCGCAGAGAAACATCAAATAAAACCTGCTGGCGGGTATGCCCAAAAATCTTATCCTGACGCTCACTGCGGAAACTGACGCAGATTTTCTTCAGTTCAAGCATAATTTCGCTCCTTCCCTTGCAGCACGTGGCAGTATCGGCGCATCACATCGGCTCGTTTTTCTACCAGCAGCTTTGTGTACGGATCTGAGGCGTGGTGAAGGATATGCTCAAAATCTCCACGATCAACTACCAGACCCTGATTGAGTACAACAATACGGTCCGCCACCCGGGAAATAGCGTTGAGATCATGCGAAATAAAAATCATCGCGGTTTGTGCTTCTTTTTTGATGCGAACCAGCTCATCTAAAATTTCAAACTGGGTAATTGCATCAATTGCCGTGGTGGGTTCATCTGCCACCAGCAGAGCAAGCTCCATGGAAGTGGCGATACCAATCATAATGCGCTGAAGCATACCGCCGGAAAGCTGGTGGGGATATTTTTCCAAGACCTCCTCCGGATTCCGGATCTGCATTTTTTCCAGCAGTTCCAGTGATCGGCTACGAATCTCATCCGCACTCCAGTTGTTGTGAGCCAGGAAGGTTTCAGAAATCTGCTGTCCAATACGGTAGAGGGGATCAAAACAAGTCATGGGATTTTGCAGCACGATCCCCACCTTGCCGCCCCGCAGACGACGCAGTTCCTCTGCACTCTTCCCCAGCAGCTCTTCACCCTGAAAACGAGCACTGCCGGAAACCAGGAAGCTTTTATTCAGCAGACCCATGGCTGCTTTAATAGACATGGATTTTCCGCTGCCCGATTCTCCCAAAACGCCCAAGCACTCACCCGCATTGACAGAAAAGGATACTCCCTTGACCAGCTCAACATTTCGGCGGTGTTGACGAAGGGTCACATGTAAATCGGTTAGTTCCAAAATCGGGATCATTTTTCCACCTCCTTGGGGTCCAATACATCGCGCAAAGCATCCCCCATCAGATTAAAGCAACAGACCAACACCACGATGGCTACACCCGGTGCAATCATCTGGACCGGATTGCTGGTCAGCACTTCCTTAGCCTCATTCAGCATGGCGCCCCATTCCGGGGTAGGAGCCTGTACACCCAGCCCAAGGAAAGACAAGGTGGAGATGTTGATGATGGCCCAGCCCACATCCAGGGAGGCCAGCACCGCCAGGTCTGAAGTAATGGAGGGAAGCAGGTGCCGGAATAGGATAAATCGCTCAGGCATACCTACACAGCGGGAAAACTGTACAAAGTTCCGATCTCGATACTGCATGACGCCGGTGCGAATCATACGGGCGTACCAAGCCCATTTGATGAACACATTGGCGATGATTACATTCTGTACGCTGATACCCAGCAGGCCCACCACGGCAAATACCATGATCTGGCTGGGGAAAGAGAGCATCACATCCACCACGCGCATGATGACTTCTTCTACCACGCCCCGGAAATATCCGGCCATAATGCCCAGGAGCGCCCCCAGGCCGATGGTCCCCAGCATGGTCAGCAGTGCCAAGCCCAGGGTAGGCCGGATGCCGTAGATCAGCCGGGACAGGACGCATCGCCCCAGGTGGTCTGTTCCAAGGGGATACGCCAGACTGTATTCTGCAAATTTGTTCAGAATATCTGTTTCATAGGGGTCGTGAGGGGCCAGCACCGGCGCCAGAATCCCAATTGCGGCAACGACCAGCACAAAGAGCACAGTCACTACTGCTGTGCGATTATGAAAAAAGCGTTCTCTCACTGCTCAGCTCTCCTTTCTCAGTCTGGGATCCGATACGGTCTGGAGCACATCAAAGACCAGATTGAACACCACGAACAACACGCCGATCAGCAGCACATAGGTCTGAATGACGGGCAGATCCCGATTAAAGATAGAACTGATGCACAAAGTTCCAAGCCCCGGCCAGGAGAACACATTTTCCACTACGATGGTGCCCGCAATCATTTGTGGAATGCTCATACCCATAGCCACAATGCAAGTGTGCATGGAGTTTTTCAGGATATGTTTGACCATAATAGACTTCTGAGGCAGACCGCGCACATTGGCATAGAGCACATAGTCCTGATTCATATTTTCCAGCATATTATTTCGGATCAGCCGGATATAGGTAGAAATATAACTCAGCGCTACAGTAAAAGCCGGCAGGATGAGATGCTGCCAAGTGCCACTTCCATTGGTGGGCAGAAGGTCAAGCTTTACGCTGATACCCCACATTAACAGCAGTCCCACCCAGTAGGCGGGCATAGCAGTGGAAATAAAGATAATGGCCCGCATAATCTTATCAAACCATCCGTCCTTGTAAACCGCACACAAAAAGCCAATGGGTACGCTCAGTATAAGCACAATCACAAAGGATACCGCAGCCAACTGCAATGTTGCAGGCAGGCAGCGCACCAGTTCCCCCGCTACAGTACGGGCAGGATTGACATAGCTGATGCCAAAGTCACCATGCAGGCACCCCAGCACCCAGTCAAAATACCGGACAATGAACGGCTTGTTCAGACCCAGCATTTCCTCCATTTCGGCAATTGCTTCTTCCGTGATTACCGGCATCTGTTGGACTCGCAGTGCTACCTCGGCCGGATTTGATGGAATAAGATTGATAAATACGAAGCAAACAAAGGAAATTGCCAGCAACAGCGGAATCGCCAGCAACAGCCGGCGGATGACATAGCGTTTCATAAATTTCCCTTTCTTTTATGGTGATCCAGTTCCAGCAGAAGGGCCGCTCCCGAAGAAGCGGCCCTTCTGTGACACAGGTGATTACTCAAAATACATGTCCGCAAAGGGAACATCATACTGATCGGAGCCAAAATGGACGCCCTGCAGTTCAGAGATATAAAGGGCCTTGTTGCATTCATAGGTCAGGGGGATGTAGACGGCATCCTCGTGGAGGTGAGTCAGCACGAAGGTATACAGTTCCTGACGCTCGGTTTCGTCTGTGGAGGTAAGAATATCGGTGATGGCCTGGTCAATTTCCGCCTTGTCCTCCAGACCCAGCTGTGCAGCATAATCGCCGTAAACCGGGGCGCGCATTGCAGCCAGAGAGGACTGAGGATCATAGGGCATACCCCAGCAGATATTGAACACCATGTCAAAGTTGCCCGCCTTCATATTGTCACGATAAGACTGCTCTTCCTCGCCGTGAATATTCAGCGAAATACCTAACTTCTGATACTCGCTCTGCAGGTACTCGGCAATCGTCTTTTCCGTCACGCTGTCGCTGTTGTACAGCAGATCCAGTTCCAGTTTCTGACCTTCCTTCTCACGAATGCCCTCGCTGCTCATCACCCAGCCGGCTTCATCCAGCATTTGCTCCGCGATAGACGTATCATAGACATAGGGTTCCAGATCCACATCACAGTAGGGAACGCTGGTGGCATACAGTGTGTCAGCAGGCTGCTCCAGTCCGTAGAAGATGCCTTCCGAGATGGCCTCCCGGTTGGTGGCGTGCTGGAGAGCCTGACGGACAGCCTTATCACCCAGAATCTCGTGCGTAGTATTCAGAACAATATGGCGGGTAGAAGTAGGCTCAGACAGGCTCACCGTAAACTGATCGCTGTCCACATACTGACTGATTGCGTCGGCATCCAGCATGTTCTTGCCGAAGATCAGGTCAATTTCCCCCTTTTCCAGAGCCATGATGCGGGTCTGGTTGTCCGGAATGACCTTGACGGTGATCTTCTCAATGGCCGGAGCCTCGCCCCAGTAGTTCTCGTTACGCTCAAATACGGCGTATTCATCTGTGACAAAATCTGTGAGCACATAGGGTCCTGTGCCGATGTAGCCGTCCACGCCGTCCTTAGTGCTGCCGTCGATCATACAGTTGGGGGAGATCATGGCAAAGGGGCGGATACAGCCCAGCTCAGTGAGCATGGGGTAGTAAGGTTCGCTGAGCTCGATGACGAAGGTATCACTGTCCGGCGCAGAAACTCCCACCAGCAGATTCATCATTTCCAGCCAGGTATGCCGCTCCTTGTTTTCAATGATGGCATTGAAGTTTGCCAAAATAGCATTGGCATCACACAGCGTTCCATCCGAAAAATAAACATTATCACGGATATTGAACGTGTAGACGCAACCGTCTTCGCTGATGGTCCAGCTCTCTGCCAGACAGCCCTCATAGCCGTCATCTGTGATACTCACCAGGGTATCGTAGAGAATGCTCTGGGCATACATCTCACCGGCATACAGATGGGGGTTCAAATCCCGGATGTCCCGATAGTTGACAAAGACCAGCTCATTTTTTGCCTCTCCCTCAGTACTGGATGTGGTCTGGCCGGGATCCGAGGTCTGGCCGCAACCAGCCAGACAGGTGAGTGCAAGTGCGCCGCTCAGCACGGCGGAAAGTAATTTTTTCTTCATCATGTCCTCCGATAAGCAGTGTTGAAGTTTCAGTCGACCGCAAATGAGTATACAACGGTTAGCCACAGCTTACCAGAGTGCAAATTTTCATAGAGTGCCATAACAAATCGTTATGGCACTACGCTGTTCACAGCATCTTTCGGAAGCGCTCTACCACCCATCTTGCCTGGGCAGAGAGTGCCCGTTCCGGGCTAAATACATACCCCATTTGTAAAAATGGCTCACACCCGTTAATAGGAAGAGACTTGATTGCGTACTGGGTATACGGTTCATGCATAAAATCTAATCCCAGACTACACACATCAGAATGAAGCAACAGGTCAATGATCAGATGGTCACTGTTGGTATATACCACATGATGGAGCTTTTCGTTATCGATGACACCCATACTGACCCGTTCGAGGTGGTGTTCCATAGAAAAGAAGTCTCGCACACCCCGCATGAATTTCAGACTTGAAAGATCCTCAAAATCGATACTCTCCGTATGATAAAGCGGGTGATTTGGTCCAACATAGACACAGATTTTTTTAACATCCTGAGGTACAAATTCTAAATTTTTATGAGTAAGAATGTGCTGAAAGGTTTGAACCTGTTTGAGTGCAACATATACAATCCCAATCTCAGAAATGCCTTGATGAACATGATCGGTAATCTCCTCCACGCTTCCTTCGTGATACTCGATGTGAAACTGCGTCCCCCACTCCTTATAAAAATCGACCAGCAATCTTGAAATCATATTGCTGGGATATGTGGGTAACCGCAGGCTGTTATAGGTATCAGGAAGGGAGAGTGTTGAAATTGTCGCAGCCGCTTTCAATATTAGATTCGCATACTCAAGAACCGTCTCACCATATGCTGTAGGGCGAACCCCCTTCCCGCTTCGAGATAATAGAGGCCGCCCCAATTCATTTTCCAATGTACGGATCGTTTTGCTGATATGTGGTTGAGATGTGTAGAGGCAAGCAGCCGCCTGAGAAAGACTTCCTTTTTCACAGGCCACAGAAAAAAATTCAAGTTGCTTAATATCCATTTTATTTCTCCCATTCTATCGGTTAGCTATCGCTAACCGATTATACACTTGTTTATACTACATTTCAACAGTCTGGAACAAAAGCTATCAGCATGTATCATACAATTAAGTGCGAATTGTTGATACCACACCTTCTCCAGCACTTGACGGCAGACAGACCATCCAGCGCTGGGGTACCGAAAGCCAGCTCGGGGCCAGGAGAGTTTGTCCAGGGAATTTATCTCCTGTCGTAAAAATTTGGACATTAGATATAACAAGAGAACATAAAGCCCCCCAACCAGAAACTGTGTGGCCGGGGGGCATCATAATATATCCACAAATCAGTACTTAAACATGCAGATTGTTGCCAGTCTTCCAATCTGCTGCCTTCAAAAGTTTTTGGCAGTATAGTCCATAAAATTCATCGTGTGTCAAGGATGCAAGCCACTCAGTAGAAGGACGGCAGGCGCTGGGACTCTCCTGCTGGCTTTTTCCCTGGGCGTGCTCGGGATAAACGATCAGATCTCCGTTGGCAGCATAAAAGGAGCAAAGCTCCTGACACAAAATCTCTTTCACCATACGGCAGGCAAACGACTGGGGAACAGAAGTGCGGGCACAGAAGTAGGACGGGATCAGAACCGGACCTTCCCGTGGAATCTGAAGGAAGGTCTCCTGTCCGTCTGCCCGCAGAGCATATAGAGAAGGCACAAGGGCAGTGGACGCCTGCCCCTGGCGCACAGCCTGAAAGGCGCCAATGGGCATATCGGTCACCAGACTGCGCTCCAGCAATGCTTCTGCTGCTTGATGTCCCCATCGTTCCCAAACCGCTTTCACCACCGTCTTGACCGCCGAGTTGTTGATGCCGCCAAATGCCAGACCGTTCCAGTCAGCCAGGGCAGTATGGCCACAGACCTCCGGTTCCCTGGTATAGTAGACCAGAGGAATGGACAGGAACGGCAGCAGAAACGGCCCTCGCTCCACAGCATCCAGCATAGGACCGGAACGCAGGGACATCCAGCTTCGCACCGGATAGAGATCATCTTTCAGTTTGCAGAAAATGTCTGGATCTTCGAATACCTCCAGATCGGCAGAAACGATGAGGTCGGGAAGAACGGCATCCGGCCGGGCCAGATATTCAGACATGTGCTCCGGATATCCCAAGCCGAAATAGCGCACTTCCAATTGGATCCCATCGGAGAGCAGTTTCTGCGTCAGCCCATCCAGGAACGCCTTCTCCTGTCGGTGAAGTACGCAGATATGATTCCAGTAGAGCAAAATATGTGTCATGCCAGGAGTTCTCCCTTCCGTAACAACGTCTGATAGCGACGCTGGGTTTGGTATTCGGCTTCTAATTGCTGATAGAGGGCCGCTTCAGCCGGAGAACGTCCCACCACCGCGGTAATTGCGCCGCCGCCAAGTACGATCCGCCGCTCCGACATCAACGCTGTATGGGGGTCATGGGTGACCACCAGAACCAGCTTGTCCTGACGGCGAAGCAAATGCAGCGCCCGCTGCTTGTCGATCCCGGCGTTTTCAATCTCGTCAATAAGTACGATGGGGCTGTCACAAACGAGGGCGATATCCCCGATCATCAGGGCCCGTGACTGCCCACCACTGAGCTGGTTGAGGCTTTGACCCAATGTTACGGGTTCTGGCGTGATCTCGTTCACCAATTTCAGAATTTCCTTCGGGGTAATCTCCCGGCTGCGACAGCGGGCGTGCAGGCGTAAAAAGTCCTCCACCGTGGTGTCCAGAACAAAGCGCATGTTCTGTCCAAGATGGGCTACCAGCTGACCCGATAGCCTCTGCCGATGACAGCGGGATACGGGCGCTCCATCCAGCAAAATGGTGCGTCCGGTAACCGAGTCTCCCTGGGCCAGCTGCTCCACATCTTTGATCAGCCGGGACTTCCCTGACCCAGTGTTCCCCACAATGGTGTACAGCTGACCACGTTTGAGATGAATGGGCAAAAAGGATTCCACCGTTCCGCGCTTGTCATGCCCCGGCAAAATGGTCAGGCACTCCATACCGGCGCCTCCTTTCCAAAGTCGATCTTACCCACAACGCCCTGCTGGAACGCTCCGCCTACCCGGCGTTCTCCCACACAATAGGAGCATACCCCGCTTGGCATGGTATGCCGAAGCACATCCTCCTCGGAGCCGCAGTTGGTGGGCTGCTCCAGCAGCCACTGTGCCAGGCGGTCGATGCCATATCCGGCTAAACCATCTACCGGGAACAACGCTGCCTTTGGGTTTAGTTCCCCAATTTTCCAGGAAATGATCTCCAGCTCAGCCTGGGAAACCATATCAGTTTTGGTCAGCACCACAAAGTCCGCCTGCGTGAGCATGGGGCCAAGCTGTCCCGGCGCCTTGCAGCTGGCAGTACAGTCCAGGACGCATCCCGCCACCATGTGGATGGTGGCAGGGGAACAGCGATGACACAGGCCCGCTGTCTCAATTACTAATGTATCGCAATTCCGGTCATCAGCCCAATCCCACAGCTCAGGCAAATTGGACACAAGGAAGTGATCCGGACAAATATCCCCGCTCAGGCCGGTGACACATGGTAAGCCCAGTTCCTCAAAGACTGCGGCATCTCCGCTTTGCAGGCAGTCGATCTTGCAAACGCAGGGGGTTGCCCCGCTCTGCTTGAGCAGCGGAAGAAGAGATCGTAAAACAGAGGTCTTCCCTACTGCAGAAGCTCCAGAGAATAAGAAAATGTGATTTGGCATGCGTGCGCTCCTCTCCAGTCATGCAGTTAGCATCAGCTTACCACCTGACTGTGCCACTTGTCAGTATCAAGTGAGACTGAGAACGCAGCTTTTTTTCTTGACGAAAGCGATATTCGGCATGTACAATATTATACGGTTAGCGAAAGCTAACCTATTGAAATGAGGTGAGGTGTTGGAACAAACTGAGCTATCTCACAAGCTGGCACTTTCTGCTTTTTTGGCAGATGTTACACTGCCTGGGACAAAGGTGTCCACTCAGATTTTCCGGAGCGGACAGATTGTCAGCGACATTCCCCGGGGCATCCCATCCATCGGTCTGATCACACGGGGCAGGATCGAGGTCTATTCCGTAGCATTGGACGGAAAGGATATCCTGCTCAATGAACTGTCGGCTGGAGAATGCTTTGGCATCTGCAATCTCCTGCCTCAATCCGAGCTGGAAACTGTACTCAGATGCAGCATGGAAACGGAGATCCTCTATATTCCCAAAGCTGTACTGCAGGAAACCATGGCTGCCAATGGCACTCTTGCGTTACGCTTTGCCGCGGTTTGCAGTGAGAAAATCCAGTTTCTTTTGAAGCGGATCGAGCTGCTCACCATGCAGTCCTGCCGGGGGCGGGTCATCGCCTTTCTCCTTGCCCATAGCAATAAAGGCGGCGAGGTAGTCTTTCGTGGTTCACGGGAGGATCTTGCCCGCCATTTGGGCGTCAGTCGTGCCGCCCTGTTCCGGGAGCTGGCAGCGCTGCAGACCATGGGAGCTATCGAGTCCCACGGGAATCTGTTCCATGTGATTAAGCCGGACCAGCTGGAAGATCTGCTCTATCATCCGTCCAACACCAAATAAACCACCCAGAAAGGAATACGATCATGAAAAAGCTCTTGTCTCTCATTTGTTCTCTGTCTCTGTCTGCGGCGCTTCTTGCTGGCTGCTCCTCCACCCCCCAGGAGCCCACCGTCTCTCAGACACCCTCTGATTCGGAAACTCCCACCACCAGTCAATCGGTCACGACAGAAGCTGTGGATGTGAAGGTGATGGCCCTCAAGGGTCCTACCGCCATGGGAATGGTGCAGTTCATGAGTGAGACCGATAACGGCTCCATAACCGACAACAACTACGACTTTACCATCACAGCCATGACAGATGAGGTCTCTGCGGCCCTTTCCCAGGGTACCACAGACATTGCCGCAGTTCCGGCCAATCTGGCTTCCGTCCTCTATAACAACACAGAGGGCGGCGTACAGGTTCTGGCGATCAATACGCTGGGTGTGCTGTACATTGTCGAGAGTGGGGATACCGTTCAGTCCATGGAGGATCTGCGTGGCAAAACCATCTATGCCAGCGGGAAAGGCGGCACGCCTGAATATGCTCTGAACTATGTGCTGGCCCAGAACGGCATCGATCCCACCAGTGATGTGACCATCGAGTGGAAAAGCGAACAGGCAGAATGCCTGGCTGCGCTGACCGCTCAGGAGAATTCCATCGCCATGCTGCCCCAGCCCTTTGTTACCACCGCCCAGAGCAAAAGCGACCGCATCCGGGTGGCCCTGGATCTGACGGAGGAATGGGACAAGCTGCAGGCGGACAGCGAAACACCCTCTACTCTGGTCACCGGAGTGGTAGTGGCCCGGACAGAGTTTGTCCAGGAGCATCCCGAGGCTGTCTCCTCCTTCCTGGATCACTATGCCTCTTCCGTGGAGTTTGTCAACTCCAATGTCGCGGATGCCGCACAGCTGGTCGGTTCCTATGACATCGTCACCGCGGAGGTTGCCCAGAAAGCCATTCCCACCTGCAATATCGTCTTTGTAGAGGGTGCCGAGATGAAGGACAAGCTGTCCGGCTATCTGACCGTTCTCTTCGACCAGAACGCCAAATCTGTGGGCGGCACTCTGCCCGCTGACGACTTCTACTACAGCCGCTGAGGAAGATGAAACGCGCCGGAATACTACGGCCCTGGGCGGTGTTTGTATGGCTTCTGGTCTGGCAGATAGGGGCCATGGCGCTGGATCAGCAAATCTTACTGGTCTCGCCCATACAGGTTCTAGCCCGGTTGGGGGAGCTGGCCCTTCAGGCGGAGTTCTGGAAGGCCGTGGGATTTTCCATGCTGCGGATTACCGGCGGCTTTCTTTTTGGGGCAGCAGTGGGTACCGTTCTTGCAGCGTTCTCTGCCAGGCTGCGCCTGGTGGAGGAGCTGCTGGCCCCCCTTCTGCTGGCCATCAAGTCCATCCCTGTGGCCTCGTTTATCATTCTGTCCCTGATCCTGTTTTCTTCCCGCAATCTGTCCATCCTGATCTCGTTTCTGATGGTTCTGCCGGTGCTGTATTCCGGGGTTCTGGGCGGGATCCGTGCCATGGACAGTCAGATGCTGGAGATGGCACAGTTGTTCCGGATTCCCACGCTCCGGCGGATCCGTTATGTGTATCTGCCCCAGGTGCTGCCCTATTTTCAGGCGGCCTGCGCCTCCGCTTTGGGCCTATGCTGGAAGTCGGGAATCGCTGCCGAGGTCATCGGTATGCCCACAGGCTCCATCGGTGAGCGGCTCCAGCAGGCCAAGGTCTATCTGGATACGCCGGACCTGTTTGCCTGGACACTGGTCATCGTACTGGTAAGCCTGTTATTTGAGCGGTTCTTTTTGGTAGTGCTGAAACAGGCTGCGCACCACTTGGAGAGGATGTGAGTCATGCAGGATATTGTGATGCATGCGTTATGCAAGTCTTTTGGGGAAAAATCGGTGCTGCGGGATGTCTCCGGCACACTGGCAGCCGGCTGCATCACCGGGCTGATGGCCCCTTCCGGCGCAGGAAAAACCACCCTGCTGCGCATCCTCATGGGACTGGAGCAGGCGGACAGTGGCCGGATCGACGGTCTGGATGGTCTCCGCCTCAGCGCAGTATTCCAGGAAGATCGTCTGTGTGACCAACTGGACGGCGTTTCCAACCTCCGCTTGGTAACACCGTCCCTGAGCCGCGCAGAAGCCAGAAATGCTTTGGAGGCGGTGGGGCTTGCCGACTGCATCGGTCAGCCCACCCGGGAGCTTTCCGGAGGACAGCGGCGCAGAGTGGCGATTCTCCGTGGTCTGCTGGCTGACTATGACCTCCTGATCCTGGATGAGCCTTTCAAGGGTTTGGACCGGGAGGCCAAACAGCTGGTGATAGAAGATACTCAACGCCGATGCATGGGAAAAACCGTGCTGCTTGTCACCCATGATCCCACAGAGCTGGATGCGCTGGGTGTGACCGAATTGCTGACAGGACTGGAATAAAGAACGGGCTCCATAGAAGCCAAAACGCTTCTATGGAGCCCGTTCTTTTTCTGTCAGCAGGACGGGGTCTTCACGACCACCAGGTACATCTTGAACGCTGTCACCGCCTGTACCGCGTGAGGGATGCCGGCAGGCATGATAATGGCTTCTCCTGCGTTCAGGGTGTGGGGAACACCGTCAATGGTAATCTGTGCCGTTCCTTCCAAAATGGTCGCCATAGCGTCTCCGGGAGCAGCGTGGGTGCTGATGGCCTCACCCGCATCAAAGGCAAACAGGGTGATCCCCGCACCGGCCTGTTGGGCCAGGGTCAGGCTGACAACTTTACCCGCTTCATATTCCACTTGCCCCTTCAAGGTAAAGGGCTGCGCATGAGGGACATTCTTAATCAGGGTTTCCATGAGTTATTCCTCCTAAATCATTATGAAAGCGTGATCTGCAGCAGCTTGCAGCCATCCGGAGCAACTACTGCGTGGGGCGTATGGGCGGGAACAGCCAGGCAATCGCCCGTTTGAAGACAGTGGCTGTCCTCCCCCGCAGAGACATCAAGCGCCCCCTCCAGAATGTAGTAGAGGGTATCGCCAAAATAGCATTCCTCACTGATACTCTCCCCGTCGCCAAAGGCCAAAAGAGTCATTTGGCAGTGTTCCTGCCGGCTCATGGCCATACTGACCACGCGGCCAGGTTGAATCTGAATCAGCTGGGTGAGCTGCTGGGGTTGCTGTGTGGGCAGGTTGCGTAAAAAGTCCATTGCTCATACCTCCATGGGTCGTTTTATCCTTATGATACCCCAGGAAACGGGATCATTCCATTGCCACAGCAACAACGATCAGGCTGTGATGCGACCAATAATTTCCCGCCGGATCTCCGTCAGTTCCGGCGCCGAGGCATCCCGGCCTTCCCGGCCAGGCAGGGTGATCCATGTTTGAATGGTGGTTGGCCTGGGTGTCAGGACAGCAATCCGGGTGGCCACGGTCAATGCCTCATCAATTTCGTGGGTGACAAACAGAACGCCCGGCTTTTTGATCTTCCAGATCTCCAGAAGCATATTCACCATCTCCATGCGAATGCCGTAGTCCAGCCCCTGAAAGGGCTCATCCATCAGGAAGAACTCTCCGCCGAAATGGAAGGCCCGTGCCAGCGCACATCGACGGGCCATGCCCCCGGAGAGCTGCGTAGGATAGTACCCCTCAAAGCCTTTCAGCCCTACATCCGAAATAAGGGTACGCACAGCCTCCGGCTCGGCATCCTCACGAACCAGACGGATGTTTTCTTCCACTGTTCGCCACGGCAGAAGGCGGGGACTTTGAAACATATAGCTCAGCCGAGTATCGGTTCCCTCGATGGTACCCGTGTCAGGTGTTGCCAGGCCTGAAATCAGGTTAAGAAGTGTGGTTTTTCCACAGCCGGAGGGACCGATCAGGGCCACGATCTCCCCCGGAGAAAGGGTCAAAGACAAGTCCGACAGGACAGGTAATCCGTCATAGGACTTGGTGATCCCGCTCAGTTTCAGCATGTCACACCTTCTTTCCCACAAAAAGCCATCCTCAGCAATCTTTGTGTGAGATAGCATCCCAATACCAGCAGCAGCGACCAGGCAATGATGGCATCGGGCTCGATGTTGAGCCGGGCCGTGGTGATGGCTCCTCCGATTCCGCTGTTTGTAGTAAGAACCTCTCCCATAACTGCCAGCTTCCATCCGCCTCCGATCACGATTTCCAGCGCTGAGCGGAAATAGGGGCGGATAGAAGGAAGGGTTACATGGCGCAGCATCTTCCAGCGGGAAAATTGGTAAAGGCGCGCCATCTCCAACAGCTGTGGATCTACGCTGCGGACGCCGTGACTGAGGTTGATCACCACAGTTGGAACTGTGGCTGTGGCCACAATGAAGACGCAAGGCTTTCCGTTAAATCCGAACCACACCAGTGCCAGAACCACCCAGCATACGGGCGGAATGGCCTGGAGCACATGGATCAGTGGGGTTCCCACATCCTCTATCTTGGGACACAGGCCAAACAACAGCCCCAGAACAGCGCCAACGCCCACACCGATGGCCAGACCGGCAATCAGCCTCAGGATCGTTGTTCCTATGGTGGCTCCGAAATCCGACTGCATCATCAGCCGAACCAATGTAGAAAGGACCTGGGCAATGGGGGGCACCACCAGCGGCGGGAAAAAGAGAGATGCCAGCTGCCAGGCTCCCAGCAGCAGGCACACTCCCAAGGCACGGCGGAACCACAGTCCCGCCTTACCCTGCATAGAACAGCCCCTCATCGGGCAGCTTTCCACCGATCATAGAGGGCTCAAAGTTGTAAAGAAGGTTATAGAAGGTATCCAGTTCCTCTTTGGCGTCCTGGGCACTCTTAAAAGTCAAGCCCATATTGGGAATCGCGGCCTCCACAATTGCGGCTTTCATGCCCAGATACTCCTCAGCCAGCGCAGCAGCCTCAGCCGGGTGATCCAACACCCACTGCACGCTTTCCTCATAGGCAGCCTGGAACTGGGCGGCCAGCTCAGGGTTCTCATCAAGGAAAGTCTGGGTGGTGCCGAAGCCTGCGTTAGGGATCATAGTATCCGTGCCGGTGGAGCGTTGCCACTCGGTTTCAAAGCTGAGTGCCCGGCGCACATTCTCATTCTGTGCCATGGCGGAAGTAACCTGGGGCTCGATCAGGGTGGCGTACTCCGCCTGACCGGAGGCCAGAAGGCTTGCTACCTCGGCGGTGCTGGCGTAGACCACCTCCACATCCTCGCCCACGGTCAGGCCGGCCTCATTCAGGAAGTACTGGGTCAGGGCGTCCGGAGGGGAGGACTGGAGCGGGATATATACCGTCTTGCCCGCCAGATCGCTCCAGGTGGTGAAATCCGGATCGGTCGTCATGAAGTAGGTGACGCCCCAGGTATTCACATTCATCAGGCGCACATCCAGGCCCTTGTTATACAGGGTGGAGATGACCGTAAGCGGGAATGCGTACATGTCATGCTCCCCGCCCTGCACCATGGCAAGCAGCTCCTCCGGGGCGTTCCACACGTTCAGGTCAATGGTCACATTCTCCCCCAGCAGCTGGGCGTCCATCATGCGCAGCACCGGCAGGGCGGGCGGTGCGGTGGGTACGCCGACAGAGATTGTGACCGGTTCGGCAGCCTGGCTGGATCCCTCCGGCGGGTCATTAGGGGCTGTGCTCTCCGAAGATGGATCTCCTCCGGAGCAGCCGGCCAGGGCAAAGAGCATCATGGCAGAGGCCATGATGGCGGCAAGTGTACGCTTCATGTTGCGTCCTCCAATCTTAATCCGTTGTTTATTTTTCGGTTAGCATTGTCTAACCATAGCAGATTATTCCATAAAACCGCCGGGCTGTCCGTTGCCATGGCAACGGACAGCCCGGCTTTTTCCGCTCACGCGGACAAAAATTCGCTGTCCAGAATATGAACGACCTGTCCTTGGTAGGTAAGGATCCCCTCCTTCTGCATCCGCCCCAATTCCCTGGACAGGGCGCTGCGGTCTACACATAGGTAGTCCGCCATCTCACCTCGTCCCATCTCCAGCCGGATCTCCCCGTTGGAGGCAATCGGCAACCCTTGCAAGTAGACCTTAATCCGGTTGCGAAGACGGTTCTGAGCCAAGATGCGCATTTTCTGATTGAGAAACAGAGCCCCCTTTCCCATCTCCCGTAACAAATTGGCGGTTACCCGCATCCGGTAGGGACAGCCATTCTCCTGCTGGAGCAGCAGAGGGTCAAAGTCCAGATAGAGCACCTCTGTTTCGGTAAGTGCGTCAATTTGAATAGGGCTGTCCTCAGACATGGAACAGACTAAGCTCTCACCAAACACACGTCCCCGGCTCAGGCGGTCAATGGTCAGCAGATTCCCGTCCTCGCTGTAAAGCGAAATTCTCAGGGTGCCTGACATCACAACGCCGGGGCGGCGCTGCCGCTCTCCGATCCGCAAGAGCACTGTATTTCTCGGAATAGTCCGAACCTCGCCGTGGAGGCAGTTAAGTACATTCTGATATTTATCTTCCGGGATCCCATCAAACAGCTGACAGCGGCGCATTGCCGTAAAAATCGATTCCATCTTGTTCCTCCGTGTTGCTGTGGCAACCGACAAAAGCGCGGAAAATCATTATAGTTAGCAGTAACTAACCATTATTATACTGCTTGGGTGATGAAAAGTCAATGCGCAGGAAAGGGAGGCGTTCTATGAACGGAATCGGTCTGGACTGTGGGAACTCCACGGTCAAATTGGTCATGGTGTCACAGGAGGGCCGGCCAGTGTGGTTCAAATCCTCCTCGCACCACGGGGACGCGGCCCGGGCGGTCCGGCTGCTGCTTGGCGAGCTGCTGCAGTCGGACCCGAAGGCCTGCGGCTTTCCTGTGGTCCTCACCGGCAGCGCGGGAGACCGGCTTCCGGAGGTCTGTCCCGGGCTTTCGGCCCTCGGCGATGTCCCCGCCATCCACCTGGGCGTCCGGGTCCTGGCCCCGGACGCGCGTTCGGTCATCGAGATCGGCAGTCAGAGCGCCCGTTTTCTCACCGGCCTGGACCGGGACACGCCGCCTCCGTTCGCGGTGAACGAGCACTGCGCCGGCGGTACAGGCTCTTTTTTTGAAGATCAGATGTCCCGGCTGGGACTGCGGATCGAGGACTACTCCGCTCTGGCCGAGAAGGCAGCCTCCGTTCCCCGGCTCTCCGGCCGGTGCGCCGTCTTTGCCAAGACGGACATCATCCACCGGCAGCAGGAGGGAGTCCCCACGCCCGACATCCTGCTGGGCCTCTGCTACGCCATGGTGCGCAACTACAAGGCGGTCATTGTCCGGAGTCTGCCGGTGGAGAAGCCGGTGGCCCTGTGCGGCGGAGTCGGCCTCAACGCGGGGGTGCTGCGGGCCGTCCGGGATATTTTCGGTCTTGCAGAGGCGGAATTGATTTTGCCGGAGCACTTCCTCTACGCCGGCGCCGTGGGCGCCGCGCTGGCGGCGCAGGAGCTGGATACCTGCTCCATGGGGGAGCTTCTGGCCGCCCTGTGCGGGCAGGCTTCAAACGCGGGGGACCGCCTGCGCCGCCGTCCGCCCCTGGAGGACAGCCCCCAGGTCTTTGTATCTGATCCCCCGTCCTCCGGCGCTGTCCCGCCGGAGGGCTGCGCCCTGGGCATCGACGTGGGCTCCACCAGTACCGACCTGGTCCTTACAGACCGCTCCGGCGGGCTGGTGGATTTCCAGTATCTCCGCACCGCCGGCGACCCGGAGGGCGCGGTGCGCCGGGGACTGGAAACCATCCGCGCCCGGTTCGGGCAATTTCCCTTCCTGGCAGTGGGCGTCACCGGCTCCGGGCGGGAACGCATCGGGCGGCTTATCGGGGCGGACGCCGTGCGGGACGAGATCACGGCCCAGGCGAAAGCCGCCGTCCATTGGGCGCCCCAGGCGGACACGGTATTTGAGATCGGCGGGCAGGACTCCAAGTATATCTCCCTGCGGAATGGTCAGGTGGCTGATTTCCAGATGAACAAGATCTGCGCGGCGGGAACCGGCTCTTTTGTGGAGGAGCAGGCTGCCCGCATGGGGATCCCGCTGGGGGAATTCGGCCCCCTGGCTCTCACGGCAGAAGCCCCGGTAGAGTTGGGGGAGCGGTGTACGGTGTTCATCGAGACCGCTATCCAGTCCACCCAGGCCCAGGGTGCAACTCAGGCGGAGGTAGCCGCCGGCCTGTGCCAGTCCATTGTCCGCAACTATCTCCACAAGGTCGTGGGGAGCAAGCCGGTGGGGCGGAACATCGTCCTCCAGGGCGGTGTGGCCTATAACCCCGGGATCGTGGCTGCCTTCCGGCAGGAGTTTGGGGACCGGCTCACCGTCTCTCCCTGTTTCTCCATCAGCGGCGCATACGGCGCAGCGCTTCTGGCCCTGGAGACGGCGAAGGGTCCCTCCCGGTTCCACGGGTTCGACAGCCAGCCGGATGCGGAAGCCGGCCTCTCGCCTGAGGTAAAGCAAAACATCGCCTTTTATCAGCGTGGGCCGCAGCTTCTGCTGGAGGGGTATGACCCCACGCCAATCCCGGGCCGGAAGACGGTAGGCGTCCCCTTTGCCCTGATGATCCACAAGTTCTTTCCCATGGCCAACGCCTTTTTTCGTCAGCTTGGGTACAATGTGCTCCTCTCGCCGCCTACCAATGAGGAAATCATCCACCTCTCCCAGCAGACCGCCCAAGCGGAGACCTGCTACCCGGTGAAGCTCATCCACGGGCACATGGCCTGGCTGGCCCAGCGGAAGGTGGATTATATCTTCCTGCCCTCGGTCCACACCATGAAACACGAGACCTCCCATGTGGAACACAACTACGGCTGCGTCTATATGCAGACGGCGCCGCGGCTGGCCGCCCGAGCCCTCCGGCTGGATGAGCAGGGCATCGAACTGCTGAACCCGGTGTTTGACCTGGACTTCGGGCAGGAGGCCATGGCCTCCGCCATGCTGGGACTCGGGAAACAGCTGGGGATCCCGAAGGTGCGGTGCCTCCCCGCCCTGATGGCCGGAGCCCAGGCGGTACGCCGGCATACGGCGGCCGTGGAGCGGCAGGGGCAGGCGCTGCTGGCCTCCCTGAAGCCGGAGGATAGGGTACTGGTCCTGATTACCCGGAACTACGGCCTGTCCGACCCGGTGCTGAATATGGGCATCCCCAGGCTGTTGCTGGAGCGGGGGCACAAGGTGATTACCCTCTCCCATCTGCCGGCCCATGACCTGGATCTCTCAGCGGATCATCCCAATCTCTACTGGCCCTTTGGACAGCACATCCTGTCCGGGGCGAAGCTGGCGGCGCACCATCCCAACCTGTACGCCGTCTACTTGACCAATCACGGCTGCGGGCCGGACACGATGCTGGCCAATCTGTTCCGAAAGGAGATGGGAGAAAAGCCCTATCTGCACATCGAAGTGGATGAACACTTCTCCCCGGTGGGTGTGATCACCCGCATCGAGGCCTTTCTCCAGAGTCTGGAGAGCCGTCCGCCCCAGCCGCTGCCGGAGGGATTCCGGCTCACGAATGTGGAGCATCGCTCCGCTAAAGTGGTCTCCGCGCCGGACCCTGGCCGAGGCCCCCTGTATCTGCCGGATCTTCCGCCTTTTACGCCCTATCTGCGGAACTATGTGGAACAGGTCTGGAACACGGAAACCCGCCCCATGCCGCTGGGGGAGCCCTCTCTGATGCTGGGGCGGGCAGAGACCAGCGCCAAGGAGTACCTGCCCTTCCCCGCCCTGCTGGGAGGGTGCCTGGATGCCGCGAAACAGGAGTTAGGGCCTTTCCAGGTTCTGATCCCCACCACCCAAGGGGCAGAGGCCGACGGCCAATACCCATGGGCGGTGGAGGCGGTGCTGGCCCGGCGGGGACTTGGACGGGTGACACTGGTCTCTCCGGAGCTGGAAACTCTGCCGGAACACTGCCCCAATCCCGAGCTGCTGTTCCGGGCCGCGCTGACCGGGGATCTGCTTCTGTGCGCTCCCCCGGAACGGCGCGAGGCGTTGGCGCCGGCAGAGATTCCGAATTGGGAGGGGCTGGCCGCGCTGGCCGCTCAGATTGGAAGTATGCCCGCTGCCGACCGTCCCCTGGCTGTGGTGGGAGAGCCCATGACCATGTTCGCGCTGGATGACGGCGTTCTGGAAGCATTGGAACAGCAAGGCCGGCTTCTGCTTCGCATGCCTCTGAGCGAGTACCTCTGGTTCCTCTGGCGGGACGCCGGAAACATAAACGTCGCATCCTGGCCGGCACGGATGCGGGAACTCGGCCGCCTTTTGGGAGCGCGGAGCGGCTTTTCCCCGGAACCGGAGGACCTGCGGATCGCGGCGGACCGGCTGCTGCCGGGATTTGCCGGGGCCAATGGCCGCTACCGCCTGGCGAAGGCCCTGGAGCTGGGCCGGTCGGCGGCGGGTGTGCTGACGATGGCCCCCCGGTACGAGAACACGGCCACGGTGCTGGACATGACCGGCGCGCTGGAGGGTGTCCCCCACTTCCATCTGGCCATGGACTGCGACTGGGACGAGAGCGCCTGGTCCCGGCTAAACTCCTTCCTCTATTACCTGAAATGATCCTTGAAAGAAACATGGCCGCCCACACCGTTTCGGTGCGGGCGGCCTGTGTTCTTCCTGTCAGCAATTCAATCTGTACGGCTCCCTGGAATGACGCAGGTGTATGACCGGTTCTCCAGCGGCACGGTACGGATATAGACCTGGACTCCGAATGCGCCTTGGAGATTCTCCTCTGTCATGACCTCGTGTGCCTCGCCGAAAACTGCGGAACCCTCCCGCCTTAGAAGCAGGACGGAGTCTGAGAGCTCCATGGCGTGTTCCGGGTAGTGAGTGTTAAGAATGGAGGAGATCCCCTGTTCCCGGCACAGCTGCCGGATGAGATCCAACACCACCCGCTGGTTTCGGAAATCCAGATTGGACTCCGGTTCATCCAGAACCAGCAGCTCTGGCTGAGAGGCCAGCGCCCTGGCCACAAGCACCATCTGGAGTTCCCCTCCGCTGATACGGCTGCACAGCTTATGGGCGAGATGAGTGGTTCCGGTTTTATCCATGGCATCGGCCGCAATGGCCCGGTCCCGTTCTCCGGGCATGGATAACAAGCCCAAGTGGGCGCTTCGTCCCAGCAGGACCATCTCTCCCACCGTGTAGGCAAAACCTGCCTGTTTGCGCTGGGGGACATACCCCACCTTTCGCCAGATCTTCCGGCTCTCCCCGCCGGTACAGGGGACGCCATCCAGCGTACTCATGCCGGAATTCCACGGGAGCAGCCCCAACATACACTTGATCAGTGTCGTTTTCCCGACGCCGTTTGGTCCCAGCACGGAGAGAATCTGCCTCTGCCCGATGGTAAAGGACACGTCCCGTAAGATCTCCGGCCCATTTTTATATCGGAAGCATCCATGCTCCACAGTAAAATTCATTCCCGCAGCCCTCCTGTCCTCCGAAGCAGCACGATGAACATGGGGGCGCCGATAACCGCAGTCAGAATTGAAATGGGAATTTCTGCTGCAGTCAGTGTTCGGGCCAGCGTATCGATCAGGATCATAAAGATTGCCCCGATAAAGAAACAGGCGGGAACAACATGCCGGTGGTTGTTGCCCAGCAGCATCCGGGCCACATGAGGGACCAGCAACCCTACCCAGCTGACTTGTCCGCACATAGAGACAACGGAGGCGGTCACCAGGGTGGACGCCAGAATTACCAGTGCCCGCAATTTGCGGACTGGAATTCCCAGCGCCCGCGCCTCATCCTCCTGAAGGGTGAGGGCATTGATCCTCCAGCGCAGCAGAAACAGTGCGAGCATTCCAGCCAGGACCATGGGGGCGCCGATGCGCACCTCTTCATAGCTGGCTGTACTGAGGCTGCCCATCAGCCAGAAGGTGATGGCCGGGAGTTGATCCTGTGGATCAGCGATATACTTCACCCCGGAAACCAGTGCCTGGAATAGTGCCGAAACCACAAGTCCGGACAGGACGATCATCACCAGGGAACCGTCTTTTCTCGTCCCTCCAATGAGGTAGACGGCAGCTACCGCCGCCAGTCCCAGCCCAAAGGCCATTAGCTGGATTGCCGCCCCATCCAGTCCCAACAGAATTCCGAGTGCGGCGCCAAAGGACGCGCCCGCAGCCACGCCCAGCGTATCGGGCGTAGCCAGCGGATTGGAGAAAAGCCCCTGGAATGCCGCGCCGGACATTCCAAGGCCCGCGCCAGTCAGAATGGCCAAAATAATCCGCGGCATCCGCATATTCCAAACCACACGCTGTGCGGTATCCGTGACCTCCACCCCTGGCAGCAGCCATGGACAAAGTGCGGATACGGTTTCCTGAAAACTGACCGAATACTGCCCGCACAACAATGCAAGGAAGGCAGAGAGGGCAAGGAGGAAAAGAAGGCACAGCGTAATTATAACCCGCCGGCGCGTTGTAGGTTCTGCAGAAGCTCCTTTACATACCATAAGCTACATCGCCCTGAGGGTCGTACATGGCTGCCACCTGCTCATCGGTCAGCGTTACGCCATAGATTCGCTGGTAAAAGTCCTTGACCTCGGCGTCGGTGTCGATGTCTGAGAACAGATCCGGGTAGATGGTCTTAGCCACCCAAAGCAGCGTAACAGGCATATCAGCGCTGACCGAGTAAGTACGGAAACTGCCCAGTGGCATTTTATAGACCTGCTGTTCCTGCACAGCCTTGACCAGGGACCAGTCATCGCTCCCAACGGCATTGGCATATAGATCGGCCGGCTTGGTATTGGTAAAGTTGGTAATAAAAATAACATCCGGCTGCCATTCGTAGACCTGTTCCATGGTAATGGTGGCCTGTCCGGCTTCGATATCCTGCGCCACATTGACGGCACCTGCGGATTCGCACCAGTACTGGCCAAAGAAGTTCCGCCCTGATGCGATCATCTGCGTCTCATCGTATTGGAACAGGAAGAGCGCCCGCTTACGCTCCGCTTCGGGGATGTCGGACACGCGGCTCTGCACCAGTTCCAGGACTTCTTTGCTGTAAGCGGTGACTTCCTCCATTTTATCATTTGCCGGGAAGATCTGGCTGAGCAAATCGATCCATGCCTCATAGGTATTGATGATGTCATATTTGAATGTACCTACACCAAACGCCACCACAGTGAGGCCGGCATTCTCCAGCTGGGTACGTACTTCTGACTGCCCGGACTGGATCAGCACCAGATCCGGTTCCAGCGTCAGCAATTTCTCAACATTGATATTGGAACCTTGCAGGAAGCTGGTATCTGCATCCAGAAGTTCCGGGAACAGCTCCCCAAGGATCCCGTTCTCTGCCGCGGACATAGACATTGGGCTCATGCCCACAATGGATTCTCCGGAACCCAGGAACAACGTCAGCACAGATGCCATGGGGCCGATATTCCCCACAGCGATCCGGTCGATCTGCTCCGGGAGATCTACCTCAATTCCGTCGTGGTCAAAGACCGTCCTGCCTTCTGGTGTTTGCTCCAATGCCTCTGCCGTTTCGCTGTTCGACGGCTCTTGAGACGGTTCCGACTCATTTGCTGTCCCCGCGCATCCGCTGAGCAGCATCATAGCCGCCATCAAAATGGAAAAAATTCGTTTCATGAGAGACCTCCTAAATCCAAAAGTAGTTAGCGGTAACTAACCAATGTGTATTCTATCGGTTTATCATTCGTTTTGCGGTTGCCACGGCAACCGACGACTCTTTTTTGAAGTTACTTTGTTGTCCAAAAAATGAAAAATAATAATGTACCGTGGCTGCGTTTATTTTTCATCCATGCTATTTGGCAGATACTTTTATACCAAATCCAGGCAGAAATAATGGCGCTATCGTGATTTGCATTTTATTTTGTGCTAAACTGGAGCGACACCTTCGCTTGCCCCCCTCCCCCTGCATAGTCATCACCCCGGCGGCTAACTGAGTTCTCTCCGGCGGTCCCTCTATTTGATAAGTTCTGATTTTTGCATATAAAATCTATTGAAAAGTCATACTATATGCAGTATAATCCTATTGAAAAATCTGTTCATCAGGAGGTGCTGTATGCTTTACCGAAAAATAGCCTCTCTGATCGAGGCACATCTGCAATCGGACTCGAACAAGATCCTGCTCATTGACGGCGCCCGTCAGGTGGGCAAGACCTACATCGTCCGCTATGTGGGGCAGAAGCTGTTTGAGAACTACATCGAAATCAACCTGGTGGAGGACGCGCTGGGCGCCGGGCTGTTCGCCAACGTCCGGACGGTGGAGGACTTCTACCTGCAGGTGAGTATGCTCGCCGGCGACAGGATGAAGGAAAAGGAGAATACGCTGATTTTCCTGGATGAGATCCAGGCCTATCCCCACCTGCTCACCATGCTCAAGTTTCTGGCTCAGGACGGCCGGTTCACCTATATCGCAAGCGGCTCCCTGCTGGGCGTCACGTTGGCGCAGATCCCCTCCATTCCCATGGGCAGCATCCGAAAGGTCCAGATGTTCCCCCTGGATTTTGAGGAGTTCCTGTATGCGAATGGGCTGAATGAATTTGCCATCACCGCTATGCGCCGGAGGTTTGAGGCATTGGAGGCGCTGGACGAGGCGACGCACAACAAGGTAATGGATCTGTTCCGCAAGTATCTGCTGGTCGGCGGGCTACCCGATGCGGTCAATACCTATCTGGCGGAGAAGAACATCCAGACTGTGCGGGAGATCCAGCGGGAGATCCATGACTACTATGCCGCCGACGCCTCCAAATACGGCGAAGAACGGAAGCTGATGATCCGGCGCATCTACGACCTCATTCCCTTCAATATGGAGAACAAGAAAAAGCGCGTGGTGGCCAAGAGCATCGAGGATAAGAAGGGAAAGACCTTCCGCGATTACAGCGACGAGTTTGAGTATCTAATCAGCGCCGGGATCGCCCTGCCCGTTCAGGCCATCTCCAATCCGGTTTTCTCGCTGATCGAGTCCGCCGGAAAAAACCTGCTCAAGCTCTATCTCAACGATGTGGGGCTCCTGACGTGCCTTCTTTACGGGAACAATATCCGCGCCGTCCTGGATGATGAAAAGAGCATCAATCTGGGATCCGTCTATGAAACTGTCGTCGCCAGCGAACTGGCCGCCCATGGCTATAAGCTGTACTACTATGATAACCGCAGCAAGGGAGAGGTCGATTACCTGATCGACGATTACAGCAGCCTTTCCGCCGTCCCCCTTGAGGTCAAGTCCGGCAAGGACTATACCGTACACAGCGCACTCAACAACTTTGTCCAAAATGAGGACTACCATATCAAGAAGGCATTCGTACTGTCCAATGAGCGCAAGGTATCCAGCAAGGGGAAGATCACCTATCTCCCGATCTACTATGTCATGTTCTTCTCCGCGGCCTCCGGCTGATGTGGCAATGCAGATCGCCGGGTCACGGTCAAGCTTAGGCACAATGTCAGCCCTCCGACCGTCAGGTGCAATAACTGCCCGTTGAATACGAACATAGGTGCGACGGGTCTGATTTTGAAGGAGCGTGGTTCATATATGGGAAACAGCGATTTCCTGCACTATAAAGGGTACTCTGCAAAAGCGGACTATTCGGCGGAGGATCGTATCTTCTATGGAACAATCCTTGGAATTAGCGATATGGTGGAGTTCCAATCCGAAAACGCAAAGGATCTTGAGGACGAATTCCACCAGGCGGTGGACGAGTATCTGGAGTTTTGCAAGGAGATTGGGAAAGATCCCCAGAAGGAATAATGGACAAAAAAGTGGGGGAGCTGCGCCATCCGGCACAGCTCCCCCACTCTTTTCTTCGGTGATACGCTCCTATATTACATCCGCAGCCGGAAGGTCCGGGGCGCGAACTTGTAGACCAGGATGCTGGCCACGATGGAGTATGCCACGCAGAAGGCGATGCACATCGCGCCGAACATCAGGATGGGCATACGGACGTTGATCATACAACCGCTCTCTGGATCGACATAGTGCTGTGGCACCGTGATGTGTCCTTCTTTTCTGTAAAAACGGAGTAGTGGTTCATAGTACCAGTCAAAGTTTTTGAATATTCGTTTCGGTTGCTCCCATTCCATTCCAATTTCATCCAACATTTTAATTTGCGCCGTGGTAAGGCTGCCGCGTTCTGCGCCTTTTCGTATCCGACGGAGCCGGTAGATATAGGCGCCAATTTTGTGTCCTGTCGGACTTACATAACTTTTGGGAATAAGGAGGTGACCTTCATGCTCGTAGTAATCCTTCAGATCCGGGTAAATATCGTCAAAGGTATTGCGGTGGATAAACCTGGTTTTCTGATAGTTCTCCCAACCCGGTAAAGCGTTCAATACCTCTTCCCTATCTGCCGATAGTCTGCCCTGCCTAAGTGCTTGCACCTGGTACAGAAGCCATCTTCCAAGTTGGAGCCCATGATATATGGTTCTCCCACTTGGATACCTTCCATATTCCTGAATATAACTTTCCAGCAACTTCAATGCTGAATTCCATCTGTTTTTCAAAGTGAACAGATGGTCAAACTTATCCAACACCAGTTGAAACTCGGCAGCATTACCGCACACAGAGAAAGGAATCTCCAGTGTTTTTCCGCCCTTACTTGTCTTATCAAAATGCGGGTTTAGAAACCTGAAGTCGGGGCCATCCAGTGCTACGGTGGCATAATTGTTGACAAGGTCAAAAATAATGGGTGTGGTATCGGCTCCAGGCGTGGATGCCAAACATCGTCCGATCTGCTGTAGGTACACCGTTGGACTTTCTGTTGGACGGAGCATGACGATCCCATCAACGTCCTTGATGTGCAGCCCTTCGTTGAGCATATCAACGCAGAACAGCAGTCGGAATGCGTCCGTCTCGGTATCATTGAGAAAGGCTGCCAGTTCCTGATCCGCACTTTTGTTATCTGAGCGGCAGGAATAGCAGCGGGCATTGCCAACAGGAGCGAGCCATTGGATCATGGCGGATTGCGCATCTGTCAAACTATCCAGGTTCCTGCAGAACACAATCATCTTGGCATGGTTGCTTGGGAGATAAGTGCGCAGGATCTCCTCTACACCCGCTGCCGAGGTCATATTACGACGCAGTTCCCGCAGGATGCTTTTACCTTTTTCACGGTCCTGTGTGGAGATAGAGTATGTGTCAAGTTCCCTTTCCTTGGCTCGGATTTTTTCCCCTATCAGAATATCGCCGAGTATATAATGCGGCACAGGAAGAATCCCGTCTTCCATGGCCTGTTGGATTGAATAATAATTGGCGACACAGTGACCAAATAGTTCCTCCGCCATATCCCGGACGCCTCGTTTGTCCAAATAGCGGATGGGGGTAGCAGTAAACCCAATTAGTTTTGCGGAATCATACTGTCGTACCAGCGTCTGCACAACTGTCCCCCATTCATCCGCTCCGCAACGGTGGAATTCGTCCAGAATGATGTAGTCAGGCGCTAATGCGCGTTTCTCTTCACTGGATAGAAAACAGAGCCGCTGATAGGTCACCAAAATCGTGTTTTTCAGAATCGTTGTATTACCAGCATGCCGTCGTAGTTGTCGGAAAATATAGTTTGACGGTGCGAGATAAAGAAATCGTGCATGAGGATTTTCCTCAATCAAAGCAAGAGCGACAAAACTCTTTCCTGTCCCAGTTGGCTGAATCACAGCAGTCCTGGGGGAGTATTGTAAGGCCATCTTCAGATTCTCAAATGCCACCTGGTTATGTGGATAAAGTTGAATTGCCGGCATGGCTTTCCCCCTCTTCTGAATCTTCACACTGGATACTCTCTTGTTCCGCGACACTGGCCACCGCCTTCAGCTCGTTGAGCATGGCTTCCAACTCGGCGCGGTCAGTGGTGATCATCTGCTGCTCCTCCCTGGACGCCTTGATGATGACCGGCACTTTGTTGCTGTTGCTGGAGATCAGGGCCTCGCCGCGCTCGAACTGGGTGATGCTGCGGATTTCGGTGCGGGTGAGCTTCAGGACATCCTTAACGTATTCCGCCTCATCTGGCTCCAGGTTCAGAATAATCTTCGTCTTTGAGTTATTGAGGATGGACCTCCCGTATCCTGATTCGGCAGTTCACCACAGAGGGATGCCTTCAAATCTGCCATTTTCAATACCTCCATCATCCTGATCCGCAGGCCCGGCCCGTGGCAAGGTTCCGCGGAATAATTCAAAATTCGGCGTCGCTGGAGATATCCCTTGGCAGTCCTCCCTAACATACTCTAAAATCTTACACGGAGAAAAATACGCGCGCGTAATATAGCAGTCCTCAGATGCAACACGGCGCTCCTCTTGTTCCCGGGGCAGCACTGCACGACTGTACCAAGCGACCAGTTTGCAGATGCGAGCATGGTCGCTCTGCTGGTTTTCGTGCGTATTCCCGTCTTTTGTGCGTATTTCTCTCAAAATGCGCTCGACTTTGTCCTGGGATGGCAAGGTGAATTGTTCTCCAGTCGGATAGACTGCATTGAAGATGAGGCAGCCGAAAGCGCCTGGCAGCTTATACAGCGGGAAGGCATCCGCATGTTTTCTGAAAAAGCGCCAGACCTTCGTCTTTTCCCATCCCCAACGCCTGCCAAGGGATTCCAATGTCAAAACAGCGCCGTACTGCCCAAACTGAACAGCCGGCGCCGAGAAGGAAAACGCATTGCTGGACTCCTGCCAAACTGTGTGGCACCAGAGGTCGAGCCATGCGTCTGCCTCAGCAAATTGATAATGCCGCTCTGCAAGCCTCTGTGTGACGTTTCTGGGCAGGCAGAGGAATCCATACCCCTCTGTCGCATAAACCGCCTCACGGCCCATACAGGGCTCGCCAGAGCATCTTACGACCCAATCTGTGACTTGATAGGTCAGTTTCTTTGTTTTTGTGTCCAGTGAGTAGGTAATATAACCGAGGTCAGCCAGAATGTCCATATGTTCAAGGGCCTGCCGCCGACGTTTGATTGCCAGGATACTCTTCAGACCGACGATGCCGCCTGCCCAGCCCCCGGCACTCACTTTGTTGGTGTAACCGCAGTACCGGGCCTGCCCAGTCCTAAAGGCTGCACGGGAGGCCAATCGAGCCCAAGAGCCCATAATGCCCTTGCTGGGCGGAAGCTGATTGCGGGGTAGTTTGACCCATTGATATTTGAGCAGGCACTTCATCTCGCCGGCCTCCCTCCTGATAGATTGAAAAAAGCCCCGCTCCGTGCTACACTGGTAAACACGAAAGCGAGGCCTGATTGAAATGCTATATGCCTGTGATAATTGTCATTACCTGTTCCTTAGAACATCTGAGGATACCTGCCCGGACTGCGGAAAGGCCATGATCCGGCCGGCAACTTCTGAAGAGCAGGAAGAATATAAAAATCGTGAGAAAGAAAATCTGTGGACAGAGGATTCAAATAGCTGCCGTGTGTAGCCGGTCATTTCACCCCCGTGCAATGGCTTCTAATTAAACCCATTTCATTTGTTGCACCGCCATGTATAAAAATAACTGAAAAAGTATAAAAAAAGTGCCCGTAGCTCAACTGCCACGGGCACTTTTTCTTTTAGGAGGCTCTCTAAAAACTGGTGTAAAATCAGGTGTAAAAACGTGTTACTGCTGAATCCAACTGGTGTAAAACTGGTGTAAAACCGCTCTTTCAGGCTCGTGAAAAACCCGCAAACCCTTGCGCCGCAACGGGTCTTTAATCCAGTGGCTTCATGGTGGGGAACAGGATGACCTCGCGGATGGAGTCAGAGTTAGTCAGCA